>Ga0255347_1004426_pt1 | contig 17042 bp, 16 predicted proteins | sample wastewater_treat_2_FD_192479 | JGI IMG/M metagenome (GOLD analysis project Ga0255347, IMG submission 192479) | Wastewater microbial communities from Lulu Island WWTP, Vancouver, Canada - plant24 | ecosystem: Engineered > WWTP > Wastewater > Unclassified | place: Canada: Vancouver, British...
CTCTTATGCGCTCCAACCGGAAGAGCAGCAAAACGCATAACAGAATCGACGGGAAGAGAGGCAAAAACCATTCATCGCCTCTTAGAATACGCTTATGGCGAAAATGACAGCAATTTAGTCTTTAATAAAAATGAAAATTCACCCCTGGATTGCCACGCTATTATAGTTGATGAAATGTCCATGGTTGATATACTGCTGATGAACAATTTACTCAAGGCATTAAAAAGGGGAACAAAGCTTATAATGGTTGGAGACGTAGACCAATTGCCGTCTGTTGGAGCAGGCAATATTTTATCCGACATTATTAAAAGCAATACCATCAAAACAATCAGACTTGATATGATTTTCAGACAGTCTGCAGGAAGTATGATCGTTCAGAACGCACATGCCGTAAACAAGGGAATGATGCCTTTATTAAACATAAAAAACTCAGATTTTTATTTTATAAGAGAAAACAATATAAATAATATTGCCAAGCTTATAGTTGAACTGTATAAAGAGCGTCTGCCTTCAAAGTACGGTTTGAATCCCATGAAAGATATACAGGTGCTTTCTCCCATGAAAAAAGGCGATGCAGGTGTTTTAGAATTAAACAAAAAAATTCAGGAAGCAGTTAATCCTCCTTCCAAGTTAAAAAAGGAAAAGGTATTAGGCAAATATACATTCCGCGAAGGCGATAAGGTAATGCAGATAAAAAACAACTACCAAACAGAATGGAAATTGACAGGTAATAACCTTGTCACCGGAGAAGGGATATATAACGGTGATATAGGAAATATATTATTTATTGATGAAGCAGAGCAAGAAATGTATGTTCAATTTGATGATGAAAAAGAAGTGGTGTATTCTTTTAACCAATTAGATGAATTAATACTTGCCTATGCATCAACGGTACATAAAAGTCAAGGAAGCGAATTCCCCGTTATTATAATGCCCATAGTATGGGCACCGCCAATGCTGCTAACGAGAAATTTATTATATACTGCCATAACAAGAGCAAAACGATTGGTCGTTCTTGTAGGTCAAGAAAAATACATGGAAGAAATGATTGAAAACAATAAAATAGATAAGCGTTTTTCAGCCCTTGATTACAGGCTGAAATCTGCAGTGGAAACTTATAAGCTTCTGACAGATTTATAATTGGGGATATTCCTCTAACCAATAAGACTATACCGGTACAAGAGGTGTGTACCCATACCAATTGGGGGGTAAAATGAAAGGATATGTTAAATCGTTTTTAGAACTTTTATATCCTGAAAAAAATACTTGCTTTATATGTAATGTTTATGACAGCTCCATCGATGACAAATATATTTGCAGTGACTGCGAAAAGAAGCTGATAAAAATTGTACCTCCTCTATGCATTAAGTGCTCCAAGCCCATTGACTATGCATCTGATTGTCTTTGCCCCGACTGCAATGTATATGAAAAAAGCTTTGAAGCCGCTAAGTCTCCCTTCTCATATGAAGGTATTATTAAAGAGTGTATCTACAACTTCAAATATTACAATAAGCCCTATTTTTATAAGTTTTTTGGCAACCTCCTGTTAAGGTATATGAATGAAATTAATTACACCAACTTTGATTTTATAACATCGGTACCCCTACATAAGTCTAAAATGCGCACACGTGGCTACAATCAATCGCAGCTGCTTGCGAAATATATGAGTGACAAGCTTTCAATTCCTTATGCAGACGTTTTGAAAAGGACTGTAAAAACCACTAAGCAAAGCCAACAAAGCAAGGATGAAAGGAAAAAGAACTTGAAGGGTGCATTTGCCGTAAAATATCCTCATACAAACACAAAAATTAAAAATCGCAGTGTGCTTTTGGTAGATGATGTCTACACAACAGGCTCCACTGCCGATGAATGCTCTAATACACTTCTTAATTTCGGTGTATCAAAAGTCTATGTAATTACAATAGCCCGGTAAAAGGGTAAATATTTTTTTCGGTTATTATCATATCCATTTTCACATCGTGCTCCTCTGCAGGTATATCTTCAAGCACTTGGAAATCATGGGCTAGGGCTACCTTTTTTGCTGACGGTTTTAACCTGTTTAAAATTTTGTCATAATAACCCTTACCAAATCCGATTCTGTTTAAATTCTTATCAAATACAACTCCGGGTACAATAACCAAGTCAATTTCTTCTATGTTCACCGGTAGAATACTTTTCGGCTCAAAATAACCGAAAGAATTTTGCTTTAAATCTGATTCCTTGGTTATTTCAGAAGGTATTAAGACAGTATTAATACTATCCGTATATGGAATAACAACACGCTTTTTTTCGGAAAGCATACGTTTAATAAGATTTGATGTCATTACTTCATTTTTAAAATCCATGTATATGAAAACAACCTTACTATGTTTATAAATATCCAGGCTTGTTATTTTATCCATTATCGCATTGCTGTTTTTTTTAACATCTTCTTTAGACATATTATTTCTTACATTGAGTATTCTTTTTCTTATTTTACTTTTGCTTTCCATTATATCACCAACTCATAAAGTTTAGTCATTAGCAGGCTCCATCACCAACTTGTGCACTCCCTTTGGTCGTGCAAATTGGGATTGCGCTGCATATGATCGATCTAACGCTATTTTTTTCTCCCTTTAGTCTAAAATAGGGTTAGGGCATTAAAAAAATATAGAAACTAATAATCTGTACAATATAAAAATAAGAGGACCTATTATTCTTCCTATTCCCCTGAATATAATCAACAGAAGCAATGCAAATCTTAAGTGCTCACGATACTTGAAATAAAAATTCCAAACCTTCGGTCCTCCTATGCTTCCCAATATATGATGCCCGTCTAAGGGAGGTATGGGGATTAGGTTAAATACCATTAACATAAGATTTACCATTACGGTTCCATAGAAAACATCAATTGCGGTTGGGCTAAGTGATGTGTTAATGGTAAGTTTTATTAACCCCATAAACAAAAATGCAATTAAAAAATTCGATATAGGGCCTGCCAATGACACGATTGCATCATCTCGTCTTGGATTTTTGAAATTTCTCGGATTAATCATTACAGGCTTAGCCCATCCGAATCCAAACACAAGTAAACATAAAAAACCTATTGGGTCTAAATGCTTTGCCGGATTCAAGGTTAGTCGTCCCTGTAATCGCGGTGTGTTATCGCCCAATCTGTCTGCTGCTAAGCCATGCGAAAATTCGTGTATTGAAATTCCCAGCAAGAAACCCGGCATTATTTCTAATATATCTTTTATGTTATAATTCATTGTCCCTCCTTATCAGTATACACTGATTAGTTCGTATCTTCATCATTGTCTACATTCTTGTATACTGTTGCTGTTTCAAGTCTTCTGCCCTTAATTTCCGTTATGACGATTTTAAGGCCGTATTCCTCTAATTCCAATGTGCTTCCGTCTTCCGGAATAATTCCCAATATACCGAAAACCAATCCTCCGAATGTATCAAAATCTTCATCGGGCAAACTTACTCCTAATTCCTTAGACACATCGTCCAAATATGCCGAGCCTTTAATTCTCCATGTTCTATCATCTATTTTTTTAATTTCCTCCTCTTCGGGAGTTAAGTAATCATCGTCTATGTCCCCTACTATTTGCTCCAATAAATCATTCATGGTAATAATACCGCTCATTCCTCCGTATTCATCAAAAACAACGGCAAAATGATTTCTGCTCTTTTTCATATTTTGGAACAAAACATCTGTCCTCACTGTTTCAGGTACATAGTAAGCCGGCTTTACAGCCATTTTCATAATATTTTCTCTGCTTTTATCCTCAATTGTGTAATATTCCTTAACATGCAAAACGCCGATAACATTATCTGCGCTTCCGTCACATACAGGATATCTTGAGTGCCTGCTTTCAGATATTTTTTTATCCCATTCTTCCTCTGTTTCATCCAGCCACAATATTACTGCTTCTGTTCTGTGAGTCATTACTTCTTCTGCTGTTTTATTGTCAAATTCAAAAACATTTTGAATCATTTCTTTTTCATTTTCATTAATTGAGCCTTTTTCACTTCCTACATCAACCATCATCCGAATATCTTCTTCTGTTACTTCATCATCAGTTTCATTGGGGTCAATCCCCAATAATCTCAATATACCATTGGTGGATACTGTCAAAAGCCAAACAACGGGAGCAAACAGTTTTGATATAAAATATAAAAGTCCCGACAAAGACAGCGCTAATCTTTCAGCATTTTTCATTGCAATTCTTTTTGGAACAAGTTCACCCATTACAAGTGTTATATAAGACAGTAATAATGTTATCAGTACTACAGAAACGGAATTTAAGACTGAATAAGGTATATTTACACCTATATTTATTAATAGTCCGGTGAGCCTGCCTGCAAAGTTTTCTGCAGCAAAAGCACCCCCTAATAGTGCTGCTAATGTGATGGCAACTTGGATAATAGAAAGAAATTGAGACGGGTTATCGGTAAGTTTTGAAAGCCTAATAGCACGCTTATCGCCTTCCAGCATCATTTTTGCTATTCTGTTGTCATTCATTGATATTACCGCAATCTCAGCAGATGCAAAGATTGCATTGATGAATAATAAAATGAATTGTAAAACCAATGGACCCCATAACGAGCCTTCTTCTAACAAAATTAATTCCTCCTAATTAAGTTAAATAATTACAAGAATAATAACATAGATATTTTGCTCCGTCAATATTCATTTATTAATGTAAACTTTATAAAATCAATGTATACTGAGGATAACTAAATAAATATTATTAATTTTTTATACAAAAACTAGCATTTTTTGTCAAAAATAAGTTGCTATAATTTAATCTATATTGTAGAATTAGTATAACTCTATTTAATGGAGGCAAATATGTTTTTTGAAGCTTTAATATTAGGAATAGTTATCGGCTATATAAGAAGGGGAAAGCTAAGCAGATTATCATATGTTAATTTCAGTTTTAGATTCTTGATTTACATTTCAGCTTTGTTTTACTTGGGCATTATAGTTATAAATTTAGGCCTTTATGATTATGAATCATTTCTTTATTCAACATTTCTTATCGGCTCAATAGTTTTAACAGGATTATTTTTAATAGCAAATATAAGCATAAAATATATGTTTATTCCATTAATAGGACTTGCATTGAATTTGTTATCGTTTTTAACAAACAATTTTAAATTTCCGCTGTCTCCGGATGCTGCAGCAAAAATATACGGTGCAGAAGCAGCCGAGCTTTTAAATGCCGGCAAATTATTGTTCTATACATCTTCAGAGACAGCCACACTCAGCTTTTTAGGCAATATAATTCCTATAGGAAACTGGTTCGTGGTAAGTATAGGCGATATTATAGCCTCCTTGGGTGTTGTATTGATTGTTCAATGTATTATGGCAGATAAATTTATACAAACCAGAAGCAAAATTACTTTTTCAAAAGATATATTCAGATAAATAATTAAAAAAGCGCCCTTAGGCGCTTTTATACTAACAACAAAGTATACAACGATTGTTATTGCTATTAATAAGCTACATGTCATTCTGAGAGCTTTAGCTCGAAGAATCTCATTTTATAAAACCTGAGATCCTTCGCTTACGCTCAGGATGACATAAAGGAGTATATTAATGCGCCCTTAGGCGCATTTTTTATTTTTTTACAAATCTATATTCTCAAATTTATTGAACTGGTCAATTCCGATATTGCCGCTTGAAATTAAAAAGACAACTTTATCTTCCGGTTCAAATTCAACAGCCTTTTGCAGGACTGCACCTATTGTAATAGAGGAAGAAATCTCAGCCAATAATTTCCCTATCGTTAATAAGAATTTAGTTGCCTTAAGAATATTTTCTTCATGAACCGTAACAATTTTATCAACATATTTTTCTATTATGGGGTAATTACGTTCTCCTGGTCTTAAGGTTTGTAAGGCATCAGCCACTGATTTTGAGTTTGGGTCCAAAGAAACGGGATGACCTGCTTTAAAGCTTTCACTGTAACGAGGAACCAATGCCGGTTCAACTCCGATAACTTTAACTTTTGGATTAATTTCTTTGACTGCTGCAGAAAGCCCGCCGATTAAACCGCCGCCGCCGATGGGAACAACAATATAATCTGCATCCGGAAGCTGTTCAAGTATTTCTAATCCGGCAGTACCTTGTCCGGCAATAATTTCATAATCATCAAACGGAGGTATTAAGCTCCAGCCATTTTCTTCACTTAGTTGTCTTGCCACATTATATCGCTCCGATGGTATACTGTAGATTATTTCAGCTCCATATGATTGTATTCCTTCAACTTTTATCTTGGGAGCATTATCCGGAATTACTACTCTGGCTTTTCTTCCTAACAAAGTAGCTGCATATGCTACAGCTTTACCGTGATTTCCCGACGAAACAGTAATAATTCCTTTATTGAGTTCCTCCTCCGATAAAGTCATTAATTTATTAACCGCACCGCGAACTTTAAAAGAATTGGTCTTTTGAAATGATTCCATTTTAGTGTATACTTGACAGCCTAAGTATTCATCCAAGTTATTTAAACGAAGGAGAGGAGTCTTATACACAAATGGTGCAATGCGTTTTTGTGCTTCTTTGATTTTTTCAATTGTAAGCATGAGCTTAACCCCCTAGACTAATTTTAATACCATTAATTAAGATTCTTTTATTGTTTCGGACAATGCTTTTGAAAGTCCTGCAAGTCCCTGAATTTCCGAAGGTATTATTATCTTTGTTGCCTGACCGTTTGCAGCTTTTTCAAACGATTCAAAACTCTTGAATGTAAGCACTTCCTTGTTAAGCTCAACATCCTTAATCATTTTTAAACCCTCGGCGGTTGCCTTTTGAACGCTTAAAATTGCTTCTGCTTCACCTTCTGCCTCTCTGATTGTTGCTTCCTTCTTAGCTTCTGCCCTTAAAATTGCTGACTGTTTTTCTGCCTCTGCCTGAAGTATCATAGATTCCTTGTTGCCTTGCGCTACCAATATAGCAGAACTCTTTTGTCCTTCAGCAATAAGAATTGCCTCTCTTTTTTCTCTCTCGGCCTTCATTTGTTTTTCCATTGCATTTTGAATTTCTTTTGGAGGCAATATATTTTTAACCTCTACACGATTAATTTTTATACCCCAAGGGTCGGTAGCATCGTCCAAGACGGCACGCATTTTCGTATTTATTATTTCTCTTGAAGTCAATGTTTCATCAAGCTCCAAATCACCAATAATATTTCTTAAGGTTGTCGCACTTAAATAGTCAATAGCTGATATCGGCCTCTCGACCCCGTATGTATAAAACTTGGGGTCTGTAATTTGGAAAAATATTACCGTATCTATCTGCATTGTTACATTATCCTTTGTAATAACCGGTTGAGGCGGAAAGTCAATTACCTGCTCTTTAAGAGATATTTTCTTTACCACCCTGTCAATCAAGGGAACCTTTACATGTACTCCAACACCCCATGTTGCTTGATAAGCTCCAAGTCGCTCTATAACATAGGCATGTGCCTGAGGTACTATTCTGATATTTGTTGCAAACAATATAACTACTATCAATAACAATAAAACCAGACCTATATATTCCATATACTCCTCCTTATTTTTTCTCAACAATAAGCTTAACGCCTACTATTTTTTTAACTATTACTATTTCGTCCTTTTCAATTACCTGGTCATCAAGAGACCTTGCAGCCCACATTTGTCCTTTCACGTTTACTGTTCCCGTATTATTAATATTATCAATTGTTGATTCAACCTTAAAGTATTGCCCTATTAATGATTCAGCATTGGTTTTCACTCTTCCGACCTTTAATTTCTCCATTGCAATCGGCCTCGTAAATATAAGACATACTATAGAAACCAACAAAAAAACCACTATCTGTACTTCTAATCCTAAACCGGTCAAATAAATCAACCACGCGAAAATTGCGCCGATAGCAAACCATATTGTTGTTAAGCTAACAGTCATAGCTTCTATTGCTACACAAGCAACCACTATTCCCAGCCAGGCATACCCTATATATTCCATTGATACCTCCTATTACGGGTACATTCCTTAAGTTGTGTCCCCCTTCTAATAACTTTACATTAATTATATACCACAATTCAAACCTGGTAAACAGTTTTCAATCAATTATCCCGCTTAAGGTTTGATATGGATTTACATAAGTGTTATAAATACTCACTGCATAATGCAAGTGGGGCCCGGTTGAAAATCCTGTTGTACCCACAGTTCCAATAACATCCCCCTTTTTAACCTCATCGCCTTTTTTTACATTAATTGTATCTAAGTGATAGTAGGAAGTAAAAAGCCCCATTCCATGGTCAATAACAACCGTGTTGCCTGGAGAAAGAAGTCCTTCCATAGCGAATGTAACCCTCCCGTTATTTGGAGCTACAACAGGAGTTCCTTTTGGAGCGGCTAAGTCAAGACCTGAGTGCCGCGAAGAAGAAATTTCATTATTCACATATCTTATTTCAGCAAAATCCGTTGTCAGTTCTCCTTCAACAGGCATTATAAATGTACCCTCCCACAACTTTTCCTTTGCCGACTCGGTTCTTGCAGGTTTTACAAGCTGTGCAAATTCATAGATTGCAGCATTATCATTATGTGTTTCGTTCATTTCTTCGCTAACTGTAAGATATTGAGTTTTAAAACTTCTATTTGACACAGTCAATGTTTTTTCCAATGTATATTCATCTTCTGCCCCTTCATTTACAACTGCTATAACATTATGTTCACCGGGCTGTGTATACAGGTCTATTGGCATCATATAATAGTTTTTATCTTTGTATGCATAAAGATCAAAGTTAGTTTTAACTGCATCTGTTTCCAATTTTACTGTTTCATCATCATTTAAATTCTCAATACTAATCAACAAGATGTTGCCCGGATAATTCTCCTTGGTTACTATATTAATTTGTGCAGGTATGTCTACCGAGATAGAAAATTTCAACTTCTGACTTCCGTATGACTCTCTGTTTTCCTTAAAGTGCCACTGGCTTTCACATTCAACCAGGTATTCACCGTCACTTTTTATATTACTTATGAGCTCAGACAAATTTTTTCCTGTGCCGAACAAACTGCCTTGCTCATAAATTCTTATTATTTGGCTATCAGGCTGCTTTTCATGTTTAATATCTATTGAGTCGGAGTGTGACACTGTTATTTTTTCATTCTCTTCATATTTTCCCGTTAATAGTCCTGCATTGTTTACAAAATCTCCTTCTATATTTCTGCTGTTCCAATTGTATTCAATGTCAGGATTTATTTGTTGCCCGTTTACCTCAATATACGAATTATACATTGCTGAAATATATATGTATGAAAAAGCATCGCTTAAAAACAATTGTTTTGCAATATTGTCTCTAATTTTAAACACTGTTTTATCCTGAGCAAGATATGCAGTTTGATTGTCTAAATCAAAGTAAAGCTTGTAAACTTCTTCATCATTTTCTTTTTTTAGTATAATTTCATAGCTCAATAAGGATGTTATATCTTCATCTGTTTTATTCTTCTTATTTACTGCATCTATAATTATATCCGCATCCTTGCTGTCTTTTGGTAAAACAATCTTAACACCGTTTTGTAAATTTACTGCTTCAATTTCGGTAACATCGGAAAAGAAAGTGCTGCAACCGGAAAATAAAACACACAATATAACAATAATTATTATTTTCTTCATAATACCTCCATCAAGTAGTTTTTGATTTTGACAAAGTATTATACATTATTATATGGAAATTGAACTATGAAAATACAAAATAACACAATAATAGTATAACATAGATATGCTGATATGAAATAAAAAAATGCGATATATTTAAAGAGCTGTCAAATGACAGCTCTAATTTCAACAGATGAGATTCTTTGAGCTAAGGCTTTCATAATTACACGTAGCTTATTCATAGAAATAACTAAGGTCATGTTATCTTTCTTCTCTGAAATAATTTACTCCGCAGCTTGCGGGCTGTTGGTTTTCCTTTGATTTCCTAATTGAAGTTACTACCAATACCAAGGCTGTTATAGCAAATGGAAGCATATCATAAAATGCATTTGGAATTGTAAAAATTGTTTTTGGAAAATAATATTTTAAAATATTGAATGCTCCAAATATAAATGAGCCGAAAATTGCTCTTAAGGGTTTCCATGAAGCAAATATAACGAGAGCAACGGCAATCCATCCCTGACCGTTTACCGGATTGTTCATCCATACACCGCCGTTGATAATCATGGAGCAGTATGCTCCTCCTATACCGCATATACCGCCGCCAATGAGTACATTAATATACTTTAGCTTTGTTACCTTGATTCCTGCTGCATCAGCTGCACCGGGATTTTCCCCGATAGCTCTCACATTGAGCCCTGTCTTTGTGCGAGAGTAGTATATACCGCATGTTACAGCAATAACTACACCCAAATATACAAAAATATTGTATTGAAATAATAATGGTCCCAAAACAGGAATAGTGCTGATGCCGGGAATATTTATATTGCTTATTTGTGCAGTTATTTGCTCAGGAAGCTTTAAAGAATTTGAAGCAGAATTTACAAGCATAAATTCTCCCGCAAAGTTTGATATACCTACACCGAAAATTGAAAGGGTAAGACCGGTAACATTTTGATTTGCCATAAATGTAATTGTTAAAACAGCATAAATTAAAGCACCCAGCATGCCTGCCAAAAAAGCTGCCAAAAGGGCAATATAAATACTATTGCTGAAGAATCCTGCCATGAATCCGGCACATGCTCCCATAGCCATCATTCCTTCAACTCCAAGATTTAAATGTCCTGCCTTTTCATTCATAATCTCGCCTACCGTACCAAATAACAGAGGAGTTCCCGCAAATACCGCAGCAATTAAAAATTTAATGAACATGTTATTTCCCTCCTTTTTTGGTAAGTACAAATTTATATCTTATGAAAAATTCGCATCCTAATATAAAAAACAGAATTATACCCTGCAGCACACTTGCAAAATATGTTGACAATCCATAGGTAGACTGCATGACGCTGCTACCCTTATCAAGTATGCTGAACAAAAATGAAACCAAAAGTATTCCAAAAGGATTTAAATATGCCAGCCAGGATACAATTATTGCAGTAAATCCAACTCCTCCTGCTACAGAAGATGCTAAGGTCATGTCTGAACCGGCAGCCTGAATCATTCCTGTAATACCGCAAATTCCGCCGCTTATAATCATGGTTCGAAGTATTATTTTTTTAACATCCATACCTGCATATCTGGCAGTAGATTTACTTTCACCGACTACGCTTATTTCATATCCGTGTTTGGTATATTTAAGATATATGAATACTATGACAACAAGAATCAGAGCAATAATCCATCCGAAGTGCACTCCAAGGACCTTATCGATTTGAGCATTAGCAGTAAATCTTGCTATTTTCGGAAAACCTGACGAGCCGGGGTCCTTCCAGGGACCATCCCTCAGGTAAGTAATTATATGCAATGCTATATAATTGAGCATCAATGTAAAAAGTGTTTCATTTGTATCATATTTTGATTTAAAGTATGTAGGTATCAGTCCCCACAGACCTCCGCCTATTGCTCCCGCAGCAAACATAACAATCAATAACAAAAAATGAGGCCAATTATCGTGAAACAGTGCAAAATATGAAGCGCAGACAGCACCGACTATTATCTGTCCTTCGGCACCTATATTCCAAAATCTCATTTTAAATGCAATAGAAACACCTAAGGATGACATTAATAATGGAATCATAAATTTAACTGTTGCCTGGAATGCCATTTTACTTCGAAATGCCCCGGATATAATAGTTCCATACAATTTAAGGGGATTAAAGCCTAATAGAAGTATGAATAATCCTCCTGCAGTAAGGGCTAATACAAAGGCAGCTATTCTTATTTTTAATATATCATTGCTTGAGCGCTCGGATATTTTTACGGTCCTTATAAAAGGTGTATGACTTCTGTTATTCATCTGAGTCAACTCCTTCCATCTTTCTTCCTGCCATCATAAGCCCGACTTCTTCCTTTGTAGTATTTTTTGCATCCACAAGACCCATTAATTCTCCATGGCATAAAACCATAATCCTGTCGGACAGCTCCAACAAAACATCCAAATCTTCTCCTATAAATAATATTGCAACATTCTTTTTCTTTTGCTCATTTAATAAATCATAAATTATATAAGAAGAATTTATATCAAGTCCTCTGACGGGATATGCAGTAATCAAAACATTCGGTTCAGATTCAATTTCTCTTCCCAAAAGAACCTTCTGTACATTTCCTCCTGAAAGCATTCTTACCGGAGTTTCAACATTCGGAGTTGTAATACTCAGTTTATCAACCAATTCTTCGGCTAACTGCCTGGACGGTTTTTTGTCAATTATAAAACCTTTGTTTTTCTTGTATGATTTAAGCAACATATTATCAATCATGTCCATAGAGCCTACTAACCCCATGCCTAACCTGTCCTCCGGTACAAAACTCATGCTTATGCCTAAATTTATAATTTCATCGGGAGTTTTCCCTATAATATTTTCCTTGTTATATAATACGGCTCCTGTCTTAGGATGCATAAGTCCTGCAATAGTTTCGCACAATTCTCTTTGCCCGCTTCCTGCAACACCTGCAACACCTAGTATTTCTCCGCTTTTTAGCTTAAAATTAATATTGTTTAAACCTATTGTGCCGTCCTCATTTACAACAGACAGGTCTACCACCTTTAAAACTGTCTTCTTTCTGCTTGTTTCGGGACGCTTGATTTCAAGACTGATAGGTCTTCCCACCATTAATTCCGTAAGCTGTTTCTCATTAGTCTCCCGAGTATTGACCGTATCGACTACCTTTCCTTTTCGAAGTATTGCAACCCTGTCACTGATTGCTAAAACTTCATGGAGCTTGTGTGTAATAATAATTATCGCATTCCCCTGCTCTTTCATTCTGCGAAGTATCACAAAGAGCTTTTCAGTTTCCTGAGGTGTGAGTACCGAAGTGGGCTCGTCTAAAATTAAAATCTTCGCCCCCCTGTACAGCACTTTCATTATTTCAATGGTCTGCTTCTCGCTCACGGACATATTGTAGACTTTTTTATCAGGCTCTATTTCTAAACCGAATTTGTTGCTCATTTCAAGAATTTTTTCTTTTAAAGCACTGTTTTTGACGTATCTTCCCTTTGTGCCTAAAACAATATTATCCATTGCACTGAATACTTCTACCAATTTAAAATGCTGGTGAATCATTCCTATGCCTAATTTTATAGCTTCGTGTGGATTTGTTATGAAAACTTCATTTCCATCAATAAATATTGTACCTTCATCAGCATAATAAATGCCGGATAAAATATTCATCAATGTGGTTTTCCCCGAGCCGTTTTCTCCAAGCAAAGCAAGAATTTCACCATATTTAATTCCAAGGTTAACATCTTCGTTTGCAATTACTTTTCCAAAGGATTTAGTAATACCCTTAAGTTCTATTGCATAATTATCTATCGTTTTCAACATAATCACCTTTTTTGTCATATCCTGAGCGTAAACGAAGGATCTCAGGGTTTAAAAATGAGATTCTTCGAGCTAAAGCTCTCAGAATGACACCTAGCTTATTCATAGCAATGTATTAAGGGGTTGGCAACAACCAACCCCATTGAATTATTTTTCTACTACAGTTTTAAAATACCAATTGATTCCGCCGGTAATAGTACCGTCATCCAAGGTTTTGCCTTCTTCTCCAACTGTGGAGCCGTCATTAGTCTCTATTACTCCGTCAAAAACATTGAAGGTGCCATCCATAATAGATTGTTTTGCTTCCTCGATTTTTTCAACGGTTCCTTCTGCAGCAATACTTTCATTAATAGGTGAAATATCAATCATGCCTTCCTTCATTCCACCATAATAATTTTCACTTAACCAAGTTCCGTTAATAACTTTTTCTACAGCCCATGTATAATAAGCTCCCCAATTCCATACTGCAGATGTAATGGTAGCCTTTGGAGCATCCTTAGACATATCTGAATTATAGCCTATACCAAAAACTCCTGCCTTCTCTGCTTCCAATTGAGGGTTGGGAGTATCGCAATGCTGGGCTATTACGTCACAGCCTTCAGCTATCAATGCTTTTGCGGCATTTGTTTCTTCTTCGGGTGAATACCAGCTGTTTGTAACCTTTACATAAACTTTTGCTTCAGGGTTAACTGAATGCACACCCATTGCAAATGCATTTAGTCCGCCTGTTACCTCTGAATTATCCTTACCCATTGCTGCCACATATCCCAACTTATTAGTTTTTGTTTTTAATCCGGCTGCAATTCCTGTTAAATATCTTGCCTGATAGATTCTTCCGAAATAATTGTTAAAGTTTCTATCATTGCTTTTATACCCTGAACCGTGTGAAAATATTACATCAGGATATTCTTCGGCTAAGGCTTCCATTGTATCCATGTACCCCCAGCTTGTACCGAAAATGATGTGTGCTCCTTCTTCAATACATTCGCGTATAGCTGCATCAGTAGCTGTAGGGTCTGTATCATTAACATTGTTTTTACGAATTATCTGGCTGTCGCTAAGACCAAGTGCTTTCTGCATTTCTATTATTCCCTGATCGTGTGCAAAGGTATAACCGGAGCCATCAGCAGGATTTCCGATATGTATTACTCCAACCTTAATATCTTCCTTGGCAATTGCAGGAAATATTCCTTCTCCGGAAACTTCCGGCCCCTCTGATTCGGGTTTTGTTTGTTGTCCGTTGGAACCGCATGCAGTAAACAATGAAAGTATCATTGTCAGCGCTAAAATAATACCTAAAAATTTTTTCATTTTATCCTCCTATGTAATAAACTTTGCATCAAGAAATAAAAAATGCGAAAAGTATCCCTAATCGCATCAATAGAATAATACTATCAATAGTCAAACAATTTAAGGTTGTTTGGTAGAAACTATGGAACCATATTATCCATATTATATTGATGCAGTCTATATATTCAACATAATTATAACTTAAGCTGTGACAATAATCAACAAATTATTTTGTTATCAGCCCGGTGGGACAGGGTTCGCAGAAATAATTTAATATTAATAGTTGAATACTAACTAATGCTCAGATACAGAATTTATCAGTAATTAGAAGGTCAGTCTTAAATGTCACATTGAAGCTTTCCGCTTATTCCAAAGTTTTCAAATTCCATTTCTCTTATAACGATTCTTACGGCTTCCTTTGGACAATTGGCGGTTCTCGATACTACTTCCGTTATTTCCTTAACCATTTCTCGTTTTTGCTCAACGGTCCTTCCCTTTAGCATTTCTACCTGAATAATGGGCATGATTCCACCTCCTCTTTCTCAATATGGTAAATTTAATACTTTATTATTTTTTTATGTACATAATCGGACAAGGTGGTCATCAGCATTGCTTGATACAAAATATTAAATTCAATTATATCTCCTAATTTATATTCTGTTTTGCAATCGTGAATATCCAAAATGGTATGGTCGCTGCTGGCTCCTAATACTATCATATTCTTATCCTTTGGAACAAGCCTTGATGAGTCTCCTAAATCTTGATTTCCCAATGCAATAATTGCCCTTTTTCTGATTCCCCTGTCTTCGTAATGAGGCAAATCTCCAAAAGCATTTACCATTAATTGTCCGATGGGGTGAGTCGGTTTTTCATTTATTTCAACAATTTGAGCCTTTAAAACAAATACATCAGGGTCCAGACCTTCAATATTTGTATCCCAGTAAAGAGGCAAATCTTGTGTATTATTTATTCCTTCTCCAATACGAAGATGATTTATTTTCTTTGGAACTCCCCCTCTCACCAAAAGAGGCAGCGTGGTTGTCCCTCCTCCGGATATTATGTTTAGTTTTCTGTTTAGTTTTTCTTCTATTTCTGTTGCTGCTTCTGCCAATTGACTTAAGTTTTCCGTAGTTGGAGCAACTGAGCCGTAACAGCTTAAATTTGAGCCTATACCTTCAAGATATAAATTATCTGATTCATATTCAACATATTCGGCTAATCGAATCAATTCTTCTTTATAAAATACTCCTTCTCTTAAATCCCCCAAATCATACATAAGCACAACGCCGTAGATTTTATTTTGAGCTTTTGCTTCTTTATTTAGCAAATTCAGAGTTTCTTTTTCAGAAACCAAGGATATATCACTGTATTTAACGACATCCTCACTTTCACACATCATGGGGATTCTGACCAATAACAAAGGCATATCAAATCCCCTGTCCTTCAAGGCTTTAAGCTGCTCAATTCGGGAGCTGCCTATTTGATAACAGCCTCCTTTTACCATTTCTTCGGCACCTTCCGCAATTCCGCCGAATCCTTTAATTATGCCTGCAACCTTGATTCCGTTATCTTCACATAGTTTTGTAACAATTTTGGTATTGTTGTAAAGTTTTTTTAAATTGAATTCAAGCATAGGGTATCTTTCCATAGGAGCCTCCTATATTTTTTTTCTAAGCTTTATAAAAAAGTCTTGTAAAATACCGGTGCATTCTTTCTCCAATACGCCAAACTTAACCTCCGGCTGGTGATTTAGCTTTTTATTGTTTGTTATATCCAAAACAGAGCCGCATGCACCCGTTTTTAAATCCCTGGCTCCTATTACCAGCCTTTCGATTCTTGAATTGACTATTGCACCGGCACACATGGGGCAAGGCTCCAAGGTTACATACATGGTGCATCCGGGAAGACGCCATCCGCCCAATTTCTTACAGGCATCCTTTATGGCTGTTATTTCAGAGTGGAGAGTGGCATCCTTTAATGTTTCTTTTTGATTGAAACCTCTGCCGACTATTTCTCCCTTTCTTACAATTACAGCACCAATGGGAACCTCATTTATTTCATATGCCTTGTATGCTTCTTTCAAGGCTTCCTCCATAAATACTTCATCCATAACTCTTCCTTTGTTGCATTTTATTTTAATTATAGTTTTTTCATTAATTCAAGTCAACAATATTGTCTAAGAGCCTGTCTTAACATAAGCAGAAATTGCATGTTATTTAATATACCTTTTCAAGAAGGCTTGTCTCCTTATATTACCTGTTTACTTTCTTCACAATAAAATATAGAATTAATTATATAGTTTTAAACAGCGAAA
>Ga0255347_1004429_pt1 | contig 17036 bp, 19 predicted proteins | sample wastewater_treat_2_FD_192479 | JGI IMG/M metagenome (GOLD analysis project Ga0255347, IMG submission 192479) | Wastewater microbial communities from Lulu Island WWTP, Vancouver, Canada - plant24 | ecosystem: Engineered > WWTP > Wastewater > Unclassified | place: Canada: Vancouver, British...
CGAGATTGAATACACCAGGAGAGTGAAGAGGAGGAGGACCCCCCCAGAGATCCAGAATATTTTCAGGCGGACATATCCCAGGTAGTCCACCGGGATCTCCCCTTCTGCAAAGTGCACGGCCCCTCACACTCCTCGTCGTAAGCGATTCTTTCCCAACTGTTAATTCTCAATCGGAATTTGCGAAAATCCAAGGCCTTTATAACTGCCGTTTAATTCTGAAAAGACCGGTTTCCCAACAAAGAATGTGTAAATCTCGTCGGCCTTCAAGTTCGGTTGAATGTCTGCAAACCGGTCAGGGTAGAGAATTTTGCCAACAAAATAGGCATTTGCCAGCACCGTCTCGTAGTTGGTGTTATAGAAGTTATAAGGGAGCACGCCGTAGACCCTGCCCTCCCTTGCGGCGGCGAGGCCCTGCAGTGCCGGATCGTTCTTCAATTCTCCAATGGCCCCTTCATTGTCCATCTGGAGAGTCCCGGCATCGATGAAAAGGAACTCAGGATCCCAATCCACGAGCGCTTCTTTGGCGATATCGGCGTGTGCCGTCCCCATTCCGGCTGCGACATTGTGTGCATGCACCCAGAGGAACGGAGGGTATGCCGGTTCGGTGGAGATGATTCCATGGGCTCCTGCCGAACTGACGCCCCCGATGTATACGGACTTCTGCCTGGCGGCCGGGATGTCCCCTGTCCGCTCCTCGAGGTCCTTCAAGGTCGCCTCAATATAGGCAATCACCTCTTCAGCCCGATCCTGTTTTCCGAGTGCCTTGCCTATCACGCGCAGGCCCCCGTACATCTCGGCCTTTTCCTTATCGTCCCGAAGCGACCCATATGCGAATGCTGCAACAGGGATTCCAGTCTTTTCCTGGAGTGTGTTGGCTTCTGCCGCGCTCGTCCCATATGCTGTCCCGGTTGACCCTGTCTTGAAGATCAGCTGCGGCCCGATGCCAATGATCTTCTCAGGGTCGTCCTTGCCCCGGAACTCTCCGATGAGTGGCAGTGATTTGAATTGTTTACCATAGACCAGGGCATAGGGGCGTCCTTCAATGGTCTGGTCCTTTTTCTCGATATCATCGACTCCGACCACGAGATCCTGGCCCTTCAGGTATACCAGGTACCGGAGGCATCCGGACCCGGAACAGACAACGCGCTTCAGGGGCGATACAAGAGTGACGTCTCTTCCAAATCCGTCCTCCAGGCAGATTGTGGATGTTGCACCGGAAGCTGCAGGAGATTCCGTAATGAAAGGCTGGGTAGTGCCCACACAACCTGTCGCTCCAAGCATGGTGCAGATAGTGAGAACGAACACAAGAATGGAATCAATATTTTTCATACTTTATTAATTTTTATTCGCAATATTTCAACTTATTCATTTAATTCTTATTTCATAAGTAATTAAATAGTAATGGAGCGTCTGAAAAAGTATCCATCCTATCTCAATTAAAATTATTGCTTTTAAGTGATAGATCAATGAAATGCATGAGTTCCATACTTCGAGTTAAAAATGCCCGGAGAATCCTCGTGCATGAAAAGCGTTCGATGCGTGCCAGGATTGGGCAGGGCACTGGCCCTACATTCCCCTGGATAATTTCCGAAGGCATTACCCTCCAGGGCGTTCCGGCATTCCGCCAGGAACCTGCCAGCTCAGCAGGGGAGGTCTTTACAGAGTGTCTGCCGGCTGGTCTCAAAACTCGCCGGGCCCGGGATGATGGGATAATCAGGCAGCTGGCCGGATTGGTTTCATTCGGGCGCTGAAAATTACCAAAATAGGAGCGGGGAGAATTTTTCAGTACCCGCAGGCACAGTCAGAGAACGGGCATCCTGCGGCCTGGGGATAGACCCGCGTCGTCTGGTTGGCGGCGATGATGGCGCTCCCGCACCAGACGGCTGGATCTGTGGGGTGATTACTGGTCACGGTCACCTTAAGACAATAGCTCCCTGCAAGTATGTTATTTTCATAATAGACCGGCAAGATTCCGCCATATCGCCATTGCATGTTATAGCCGGGTTCAACATCGGTTGCAAAGAATCCCGATTTTATCCAGAGGTAATATGTCGTCGTTTCATTGGATCCTTCTCCCAGACCGCCCAGTTGGGGAGCCGCCACCAGCAGCGACCCGTATCCCCGCTCTGCCGGTTCGGGTGGCCCCGGGTAATAGGTATTGGGGTAATTATACTCGAACCAGTACCCCGGCCAGCTGCGTGCCCAGCCGGTTCCGCACGAGGTGCAGGACTGGCTGGGCCCATAGTTGGAGATCGAGATGGAGATGCTCACGTTTCCGCCTGAGGCTGCATTCTCCGCTCGGAATTCTCTCAGCATATCGACCATCGACGAGGAATACACGCTTGCCTTCGTCTGCTGGAGCGAGGCGAGGCGGTCAAGCGGCTTGAGAGCATTCTTCTGGACCGCGGGGTAGGCCGAGGCCACGCCTGCCACGAGGAAAAGCAACAGAAGTATGATGATACCGCGATAAGCCATTTTATTCATGAAATTTCTCCTCCTCAAGACTCATTGGGGAATGACATGGAAATTTCTTTCCATTCACCATGGATTGCATGATAATACAGGGTGATTGCTATAAAAATATACTGATGAATTTATCCCGGCGGGAAATTGCCCTGTTGAGGGAAAACCAGTACCGCCGCGATAGATCCAGTATAATCACCCCCGGTAACAGAAAACAGCCGAAAAATGCCCCCCACGATATCAGAAGCTGCACGCCCGGCAGCCGATGCCTGATTCGTAGGATATGCTCTTTTTGAAAAGGCTGATAGATCCGGATGCAGTGGTCTTCTCCTCGTAGATTAGTTCCAGTCCCTTCACCCCAGGGCCCGGGCACGTTCCTGAACCGTCTGTCAGGTGTGCCTGGACGTGGGCTTCTACGGAACCGGTGGCCGGGATACCGGAGGACGGCCCTTCGACCGATATTTCATAGTGAGCAGCCGCAGAAGACCCTTCGATTACGGGTATCGGCGGCCATGCTGATTCTTCCGGCCAGTTCGGCCCTGGAGCAGGTCCGATGAAACGCGACGATGCCTCCGTGGCAACCTGACCCTGCTCCAGGTCGAGCGTGCTCCCCGCTGCGATTCCATTGCAGAACTGGGGGGTGCATTTTCCGGTTGTACCCAGGCTGAAGGGGCAGGCGGCGGCAAGGAATACTGGTGTTACCGAATTGCCGGCTGTATCAAGGAGGATCGATTCTTCGGACGTAAGCCTCCCGCTCTCAGTGCCTATGAACCCTAAAACCTTCTGTTCCCTGATATTGTACCTATTGACGGGCTGGTAACCGGTATCGATGGAGGAGGTTTTAATATACTCGATCCTCCCCTGGTCGGCAAGGGTATTTTCGTAATATGAACCGGTAGCCTGGACTTCACGAACATTCATGGGAGGTTCCGGTTTTTCCCTCCAGACGTATGCCACCGTCAGCTCCTGCGTCCCCGGGTCGATGGTAACCACTGGTACCTCTTCGAGGTTCGCTCCCAGGACTTCGCTGCTCTGCCTCCATACTATGCTATCCTGTTGCATCAGGAGGCCGCTGCTCTGTACGGAAGTGAAAGTGGCAAGACCATGCGTTTCCAATGTCATGGATGGGGCTATGTCAGCACAGGTAAAGCCGGTACACAGACATATCCCGATCAGAAAAAATATACCAGGATATACGATTTTCATACGGCCATATACCATCCTCGCAATGCATTTTGAAAGATAAAAGATAAAAAATTTTGGTTAACCTATATGAAAATCCCATGGCCTTTTAAACAGAAAACGCCCAGGTCGGAATTCGAATCCGAGTCGTCTGCGTGACAGGCAGACATGATAGGCCGCTACACTACCTGGGCACCTGATGACTGCGCAACAGGATATCCCGCCTCCCGGATTCGAACCGGGGACATCGCGGTAGCTGCGCAATTGCCTCACGTCGGCAAATCATACTACAGCCGCGCACTCTACCAGTCTGAGTTAAGGCGGGATTTGCGCTCATAGTATAGGGAAAATAAAGGTATTAAACGTATCGATGCAGGGCTAAAACGGCCGGTTCCAGCGTATTTTAAATATCAGGAGGCCCCATGGTATACCATGACATCCAACACAACTTCTGTGGGGAATTGTCTTCTTTGTCGATAGCCCGGTGAAACGGAAGGTAACTGTTTTTGACACCACCCTGCGGGATGGTGAACAGACGCCCGGTGTATCATTCAAGTTTGAACAGAAGCTCGAAATTGCCAGGCAGCTCTCATTCCTCGGAGTCCACGCCATAGAAGCCGGTTTCCCCGCCTCCTCGCAGGGGGAGAAGGAGACGGTGAAGGCCATCGTGGACCTGGGCCTCGAGGCCGATATCTGCGGACTTGCCCGCTCCCGGAAAGAGGACGTGGATGCATGCCTGGACTGCGGGGTGGACCAGGTGCACGTCTTCATCCCCACCTCCGAGGTCCAGCGGATCCACACCATCAAGAAGAGCTGCGAGGAGGTCCTGGATATCACCCGGGAGATCGTCTCGTATGTCAGAGAGCATTGCGAGCAGTGCATGTTTTCTGCCATGGACGCGACCAGGACAGACCATGACTACCTGATTACGGTATTCCAGGCCGCTGCCGAAGCAGGGGCCACCATCATCAATGTCCCGGATACCGTGGGGGTCTGCTATCCCTCAGCCATGCACCAGCTGATCACCCGGATTGCCAGCGAGGTGGACTGCCCCATCGACGTGCACTGCCACAATGACTTCGGCCTGGCAGTGGCCAACACCATCACGGGCGTCGAGGCTGGGGCCTCGCAGGTCCAGGTGACGATAAACGGCCTGGGTGAGCGGGCCGGGAATGCCGACCTTGCCCCGACGGTGATGATCCTCGAGTCCATCCTCGGCATTGAAACCGGGATAAAAAAGGAGCGGCTGGTGGAGACCTCCCGCCTGATCGCCCGGTATTCCGGGATTTCCATGCCCCCTACCTATCCCATCGTCGGGGAGAATGCATTCTCCCACGAGAGCGGTATACATTCACACGGTGTGATCGCCTGCGCCTCCACGTTCGAGCCCGGGATAATGACCCCGGAGATGGTGGGCCACCGCAGGAAACTGACCCTTGGCAAGCACGTGGGGAGGCACGCCGTGAGGCAGATGCTCCAGGAGGTGCGCCTGCAGCCAAGTGATGCCCAGCTGGACCGGATCGTGGAAAAGATCAAATTCATCTCGTTCAAGGGCAAGCGGGTGACCGATGCCGACCTCTACGCAATAGCCGAGAGCGAGATGGGGATCGTGAACGGGGGCCGGGTCATCGAGCTCGTTGACCTGGCAGTAATGACCGGAAACCATGTCATCCCCACGGCGAGCGTCAAGGCCAGGGTGAGCGGGTCAGAGAGGGTTTTCAGCTCCACGGGGACGGGTCCGGTAGACGCGGCCCTGCGGGCCATTATCGGCATGCTGCCAGTCAGGGTCCAGCTCAAGGAATTCAACATCGAGGCGATCTCCGGTGGATCGGATGCCATCGGCCACGTGACTATCGCCGTCGAAGATGAGCGCGGCAGGATCTTCGATGCCAGTGCCTCGGGTGATGACATCGTCCTGGCATCAGCCGAAGCCATGGTAAATGCCCTCAACCTGCTCAACCGGGTGGAAAAACAGGTGCAGGGCGAAAAATAGAACTATTTTTCAGCCGGCAGTTGGGGGGGCCGTCTTCCCCTCCAGCGCCTGCTTGATCTGGGCCTGAAGCTGCTCGAATTTTCCCTGGATCAGGGTTTCCTGCTTTTCCAGGGACTTGATGCGAAGTTCGAGGGTTTCCACCTTCTCGTTGAGGTTCTTCAGTACCTCGTCCTTTTTTTTCTGCATCATCACGGTGCCCATGCTCAGGAAGACCGCCGCATCTTCGGGGATATCTTTCATCTCCTCGATGGCCCGCCTGGCTTCCCTGGCTGCCATCTCGTACTGGGTCTTCTGTGCCCCTACTGTCTGCATCTGCTGCTGCAGCTGCTGCAGCTGGGCGATCTGGTTCTGCACCTTGGGTGATATGGAACTCATGGTATACCTCCTCGTCCTGTCGCCAGCGCCTGCATCTCATCCGCCACACTGACCAGGCGGAGCCACATATTCAGGGAAGCCCGCAGCGCGGCGATATCCCTGGCCCCCACCGAGAGGACCAGGATCTCCGGGCTCTCCAGGAAGCACTCTGCACGGGAACGGGGGTGCACCTCAGCCTCCATCTCAGGTACAACGGCCTGGTAGATGGTCCCTGCATGAGGGGACCTGATGCGAAAGACTGCCCTATGCTCCATGACCCGCCTGCCGGACCCGATGGCGCCGCCTGCGGGTCCCGCCAAGCATCAACGTGCAGGTGCCCTCTTTTTCAAATTGCACCGTTAGGTATGGATGCATGGCCTGATAAACCGATTGGTCCGCCACGATCGACTCAGGTATGCACGGCCCGGGCCCGGGCTCCCGTGTCCAGTCATGGATCGAACAGGATCCCGGTTCTCCAGAATCTGGGTACAGGGTCAGCAGGAGTCTCTCTCACTCTTCGGTGAAAAAAAGTATGAGCTGATCAAGGCAGTTCTGTCCTTCCAGGGGCGCCTGCGCAGATGAAAGCGGCTTCCCCGGACGGAGATAGCGCTGCTCCCTGGCAGGGGAACAAAGCCCGGGATAAGTTTTCCCGACGCGGTGACCAGGTCACCGGGCCTGCAGCTCTTTGATGGCTGCACCACGCTCTTTGAAGAGGATGCGGTGCCCGCAGTAGGGGCATCGCACGTTGATATCAATCTCCACCTTCTGCTTGCACCGGGCGCACTTGTACGCTCCTGCCACGACGTTCACTCCTTCTCCTGGAGGGTGCGGTCGATGGTCCTGAGAGCGATTCGCAGGGCGGGTGTCTGGGGGGTATATGCTCCGCCGGCAAATTTAAATCCGCACTTGCGGCAGGCCCAGATCCCCGTGCCTACCCGCCGCACGGCGATCACGTCGCACCGCGGGCAGCGGTGAGCCGCCCGTGAGATCTTCTCCATCTCGGCGACCCGTTTTCGAATGAACCGCCCGTAACGCGGCCCGAATCTCCCCGAACTCCCCGTGACCCTGCCTTTTGCTTTCTGTTTTCCCCTGCTCATAGGGTGACCTCGCTATAATGTCTTGTATTGTTCGCGCTCGTCCCAGATATACTTAATCAAGGATCCTGACCTCTCCCTGCCCCTTGGTGAGACGGTTGACGAGGTCATAGATATCCCCCTGGATCCCCGCGGGGATGCGCAGGATGCAGATCCAGGACCCGTCCTTCTGCCACTCGTCCCGCTCGATACTCGCAGCGGACTGGAGCTCCCCGAAGGACCGGGGGGCAAACTCTGGTGGGATCTTCACGGCAATGCGCAGCTCCTCGAACCGGATGGGGAGGAGGGGGCGCAGGGCCCTGACCGTCTCCTTGACCAGTTCGTCGAGGTTCTTGTACAGGTCGATGTTCACCCGTGCCTCGTCCATGGCCATCTCGATGCGCTGGGGGGGGTGGGGCAGGCCTGTCTGGGGGTTCACCGCGTTCCTGGCAATGAAATTAATGACCTGGCGGCGTTTCTCGCTGATCATGTGCCGCCGCTGGTCGGCGGTAAGGTGGATCTCCCCTTTTTCGATGATCCTTCCGGCAATCTCTGCAAAATCCGTGGTATGGAAGATCTTCTGGAGCGATTCGTCAGCGGCGCGGGTTCCCCGCGAGGCATTGGAGAATACATAGAGTGCGGCTACTATGTCCTCCAGTTCCACCTTCTCGCCCTGGCGTACCTTCACGGCCAGGTCAGGGTCCACGAGGATCTCGAATTTTTCCCCGTGGCTCTCGAGCCTGGCCACCACGGCCTTCTCCAGGGGTATCATGGGTGGCCCCGCTACTTCTCAAACTGCTCCACGAAGGAGGAGACTTCCTCCTTGGACATCTTCCGGAAGAGCGGCTGCTGCTGCTCGATGACCCCGATCTCCACCGTGTTTACGTCGAACTTCCCTTCGGTGGCGTCATGCAGGGCCTTGATGCCGAGGAGTATGCAGTCCCGAAGCGATGCATCAAAGCTGTATTCCTCCTCGAAGACCTTCATCACGGCATTTCTTCCGATCCCGATCCCGGTGGCCTTGTACTCGAGGAGCGTCCCGCTCGGGTCGGTCTCGAAGAGCCGGCTCTGCCCGTCGCTTATCCCGGCAATGAGGAGGGCCGTGCCGTAGGGCCTGGCCCCCCCGAACTGGGTGTATGTCTGCATGTGGTCGCCCAGCTTCTTGGCCAGGGTCTCGACATCGATCTTCTCGTCATACGTGACCCGGTTGATCTGGCTCTCGATGCGGGCCCGGTCCACGAGGGCGCGGGCATCCCCGACCAGCCCTGAAGATGCCACCCCGATGTGTTCATCGATCTTGAAAATCTTCTCGATGGACAGGGGTTCCAGGAGACGGGAGCTGACCCTTTTATCCACGATCAGCACCACTCCCTCGGCACACTTGATCCCTACCGCGGTGGTCCCTCGCTTCACCGCTTCCCGGGCATATTCGACCTGATAAAGCCGGCCGTCGGGGCTGAACACCGTGATTGCCCGGTCATATCCCATCTGGTATGCTTGTGGCTGCATCAATAATCCTCCAGATCTTCACGTGTGAGAAATAATCGTTCCTGACTTTTAAATCCCTTTTCAACTAAATCAACCTTTTCACCGTGATAACGGACCGACTGGAACATTCTGCCCGAAAACTGCACTTCTCTCTCCTCCTGGACAGCCGGGGCCGGTGACTCCTGCACCGCCCTCCGCAGGGCAAGCAGGGTCCCCGAGGCAAGGCAGCTCCGCAGGGCCAGCCGGTCTTCTCTCACCCGGGTCACGGTGGACATGGCCGCAAGGAGCATCCCTTCTGTCCCCCTGGTGCAGCGGACGATGGTATAGCCTCCCCCGCACGAGATCACTGCTGCCTGGATCTTTGACGCGCCAAGATCCCCGTACAGGCTGGCAATGGCCTCTGCAAGGGCCTGGAAGATTTCCCGCTGGTCCGGTTCGGGATAGGGGGGATCAATCCGGGCCAGGATATACCGCCGCTTGTTCCGCATGGTGGGAGGCCTCGGCTTCACGGCACCACCTCGACTGGTCCATCGGGTCTGAGGATTCGTCCCGGGGTGCCAAAAGTTTCATCAACGAGATCGGCAGCCATTCCAAACAGGCCGCACAGGGCCCTGATATCTCTCCTGGACTTCATATCGAGAACCGAGTGTGCCCCTGTCGACAGGGTGAAGAGAAACTCGTATTTGCCCTGGAGGCGGCCCAGGTCTGCATAGCGCTGGATGGCCCGCTGCCTTGCGGGGCCCCGGCACCGGACCAGGAAGCCCACGTCCAGGTCAACGGCTATCCCTCGTTCCGCCGCCTGCCTGGCAATGATGTGGTCGAAGGCATTTTTTGGTGCGTCCTGGAGGCCCCGGAGGACCCGGATACCCGGGATCCCGATGAGCGCCCGGTTGAATGCATAGTCCCCGGCACGGGCTGAAAAAAGAGCCGGCCTCCCGGCCAGCTGCCTGGCTGATGCCCGGATCTCCCGTATTCCGGCACCCTCCAGCATGATCCCCGGGATGATGGATACCCCATGGACGATGCCTGCCTCCGCTCCTGCCGCGACCAGGCTGTCAAGCCCGAGATGGCGGGCATCGAGGGCCATCCTGCGCAGCGACGAATCCCCCGCGGGATAAGGGAAGACGCAGGCATCGGTGAACTGCATGGGGATTGGTTTGAGAAAAGAGGTGATTAGGTTATTTGCCGATGTTGCCATGGGAGCGGATGCTTGGGCGGGTCTTCTCGGTCCCCCTCCCCCGGGTGAGCATCCCCCGGCCCTTCCTCCCGGCGCTGGTCCTGCCCCGCTCCGCACGTCCGCGGTGCTGGGGCCTGCCTATGAAGGACAGCTGCGCATCCCGCTGCACGGCAGGGTGGTGCCCGTCCACCATGATAATTTCATACCACTTCTGGCGGCCGTCCTGCCCCACCCAGTACGAGTTCAGGACTTCCATGTTGGGGTACTTCCGGGAGGCCCGCTCCTCGGCGATCCTCCTGATGCTTTTGCCCGAGGTCATCCGGGCCATTCCCATTCGTGCAGACCGGCGGGCCCGCACGTACCGGGACTTTCTCCTTCCCCCGCGGCGGACCTTCACCCGGACCATGACCACGCCCTGCTTTGCCTTGTAGCCAAGGTTCCGGGCACGGTCGATGCGGGTCGGGCGTTCAATGCGGACCACGCTCCCCTCGCGGCGCCATGACTGCATCCGGTCCCAGAGCAGGTCGCGGACCCCGCTATCTCCGGGCCTCTTCCACGCCTCCCGTACGTAGGCGTACATAGATTTTGCCATTGGACGATCACCTGAATGAAGGTTCAGCTCCCTTTTGGAAGCCACATTCCTTTTCCACGGGACGGATCCCGCAAGACCATTATAGATGGACGCGATAGTTCATAAAGCCCGCGGTGCCGGGCTGGCTAACCGGGTTTTCGCGCCCCTTCTTTTCCTTTCTGCTTCCGGAGGACCCGGATATCGCTGATAGCTGTAACGGGGTACTGCCCTTTTTCATCCTTTTCGGCTGATTTTGCCATATCCCAGATGGTCAGAAGGGCCACGGAGACTCCCGTCAGCGCTTCCATCTCCACCCCGGTCTTTCCCACCGAGCGGACGGCCACCCGTGCTTCGATCCACGCTGGAGCCATCTCGAAGTCCACGTCAATGCCGGTCAGCGGGATGGGGTGGCACATGGGGATGATGCGGGGTGTATCTTTCACCGCCAGGGTCGCCGCTATCCTCGCGGTGGCCAGTACATTGCCCTTCACCACGGTCCCCTCCCTGATGGCGGCCAGGGTATCGGGCCTGAGATGGATACGGCCTGCCGCGACGGCTTCCCGCGCCACCTCGCCCTTGGACCCGATATCCACCATGCGCACCCGGTCTCCATCGATATGTGTGAATTCAGCCATTTTCACTCCTCCTGAACAACTGCAGGGGTATGTGCTCCAGCAGGTCGGTGGGCAGCATCCCCCCTCCGGCCGATCGCTCCACATCCATGCCGGCCTTCCCGTTCACATAGGCGGCGATGCAGGCTGCTTCAAAGGCCGGGAGGTGGCAGAAGAGTGCTCCTGCCATTCCCGCCAGGATATCGCCCGTGCCGCCCACGGTCATGGCAGGGCACCCGGTCCGGTTGAACCGCACCCTGGCCCCGTCGGAGATCACGTCCACCCTCCCCTTGAGGAGAATGGTCCCCGTGCCGGCCGCCGCATCCCGGACCGCCCTGCCTTTTGCTATCAAATCTCCAGGAGGCGGGTTCCCGGTCATGCGGGAATATTCACCGGCATGGGGGGTATAGATGGTCTCTTTCCCGCGTGGAAGGGGCAGCCGGAGTGCATCAGCATCGCAGACCAGCCTCCGGCAGTGGGGGGCCAGGGCACGCATGACCCCATGGCTCTGGTCCCCGAGCCCGTTGCCCATGACCACCGCATCGGCCCCTTCCGCCAGCCCGATGAGACGATCGAGATGATCCTCCGTGATGCGGGGACCGTCCAGCCGCTCGTAGATGAGGTCAGGAACTGGTTCAAATACCGGGGACGCGATTCGTACCAGGTCGGCGCCCGCACGGAGGGCCGCGAGGCCGGCAAGGTACGGTGCACCCTGGTACGGGCCTCCCCCCACCACCAGCACCTCGCCACCGGCGCCCTTGTGGGCATCCGGGTCTTTCTGACGGAGCATGAGCAAATCTCCAGGCCCCACCGTGCACTCCGCCTCCCAGGGGATGCCGATGTCCGCCACCAGGGCACCGGGGACCTTGGGGCGGTGGAACGAGAGCACCAGGTCCGGGACAAGGCCGGGCGTGGGAGCGTCTGCGGCTATTTTCTCCCCGGGAGCCCGGCAGGCCTCTGCCACCATGCTCCTGAGAGGATCCCGGAGGGGCCCGGCCGAACCGGTGCCGAGGAGCGCATCAACGACCACCTCCGCCCGGGACAGGTCGCCTTCCAGGTGCACCAGGTCTTCCCGGCACCTGACCGGGTGGAGCATGACCCGGCAGTGCCTGAGTATGGCCAGCTGGTGCGCACATTCAGCGCTCATGCCAGGCTCGTCGACGTACCAGACCGCAGTCTCCCGGTCCTGGAGGTGGCGGGCAGCCACCATGCCGTCACCGCCATTGTTCCCCTTCCCGCAGAGGATGACCACCATGCCCGGGTGCCTGGACCTGACCAGGTCGGCGAGGGCCCTCCCTGCGCTCTCCATCAGCTGGAGCGTACCCACTCCCAGGGCCCGGGCATTGGCATCCACGGCCCTCATCCGTTCAGGCGCGATTACCCCCTGCTCCACAAATTCCCGGAACCCTGGATCCATTTCAGGAATGCTCCAAGCGGTATTTTCCGCTCAAGTTACCAGATAGTCTCTCCAGGAGGTTATGAACCCTGCCGTTTCGGGATCTTTTCCGCCCCTCCTGCCCCCTTCCGGAGGTGTTCCCGGTGCCGGACAAATGTGTTTTTGTTGTGCATCGCCTATTACTAGTACAATGGGTCTTCCCGAGGATGTCCGGGCGGCGGCATCGGAGATCTGTTCCCATGACCAGGTGACCATCATCTCCCACATCGATGCCGACGGCATTGCCGGGGAAGCTATCCTGGCATCGGCACTTTCCCGGGCGGGAATACGAACTGCTTCCGTCTTTGTCCGGCAGCTCGAACCGCTGACGATGCACCAGGTCCCGGAGGACGGGAGTTTCAAGGTCTTCTGCGACCTGGGCGCAGGGCAGCAGCAGCTCCTTGCCGACCGCGGGCTGGCGGAGGACGAGGTTCTGATCGTGGACCACCACGTCAGCCAGGAGGCTGCGCGGGACTATCGGCAGGTCAACTGCCTTCCCCATGGATACCACAAGATGAGCGCTGCAGGGGTGGCATATCTCCTGGCGCGGGAGATGGACAGGGCCAACCTGGACTTATCACCGCTCGCCGTCATCGGGAACGTTGGGGACATGATGGCGCGGGAGGACTGCGGCCTGGTCGGCCCTGCGCGGGAGATCGCCCTGGAAGGGGCAGAAGCCGGCTATATGGACGTCATCCCCCGGGACCTGAACTGCTACGGGACCTCCACCAGGCCCCTCCACGTCTGCCTGGCCTACAATGACGACCCCTTCATCCCCGGTGTCAGCAACAATCTCCAGGGCGCCCTGCGTTTCCTCCAGCGGCTGGACATCGAGCTGCAGACCGGCGACCGCCGCTGGCTGGTATGGGAGGAGCTCTCCGCGGAAGACAAGCGGACTGTCACCAGCGCCCTGGTCCAGCAGCTGGTCGCCTGCGGCGAGCCGGTGAAGCGGCTCTTTGCCGAGAGCTACCTGTTCCCGGGCGAATGGGCCCGGACCCCGCTGCGGAACGCCCAGGAGTTTGCCACCCTGCTCAATGCCTGCGGGCGCTGGTCCCGGCCCCGGACCGGGAGCTCCATCTGCCGCGGGGACCGGGGGCAGGCATACCGGGAAGCCGAACACATGCTGACGAACCACAGGGCAGTGATCCGGGACCTGCTGGAATATATCCTGAATACAGGCGTGCAAGAGTATTCCCACCTGCAGTTCATCCATGTCGGCGATCGCTACCCTGATACCATTGTCGGTATCGGTGCTGGGATGGCGCTGTCCAGGCTCAACATGGACAAACCCATCCTGATCATGGTGGTTCAGCCTGAGGACCCTGCATTTACCAAGGTCTCCATGCGCACCACCGAGCGGGCGGTGTCCCGGGGGGTCGACCTGCAGGGAGCCCTTATCGTTGCCGCGGGGGAGGCCGGGGGAGCGGGAGGGGGCCACCGCATCGCCGCCGGGGCCTACATCCCCCGGGAAAAGGAGGAAGCGTTTGTCAACAGGGTCAACGAGCTCCTCGCGGGGCAGTATGCTCAGCCGGGCCAGGGCCATTGCTGAGTACCAGTTCGGCAGGGGAGCTGGACCGGCGCTCTTTCCCGATAACTGCGAGTTTGTCCTCTCCCGGACCGGCCGGGTCCGGCAGGTCATGGCAGACGGGGCCAGGCTTGCCACCCTGCGGGCATCTGACGGGAGGCTCACACTGGGGAGGGAAGGGGCCATGCGGCTGAAGAAGGCGCTCCCACCGCCCTCCTACCGGGTCACCGTGCTTCCCGAGGTGGCTGAGTTCATCCTGCAGGGGAAGAACGCTTTCTGCAAGCACGTGGCAGCTGCAGATCCCGGGATCATGGCAGGGGACGAGGTGCTGGTGGTAACAGCGGACGACCAGCTGCTGGCAACCGGGATGGCGGTCCTATCCGGGCGGGAAATGCTGGTGTTTAAATACGGAGCAGCGGTAAAAGTACGGCAGGGAAGGTCAGGACATGATGCCGGGTAACATAAACCCCAGAAAAATGAAGCAGATGATGAAGCAACTGGGGATGCAGGTAGAGCAAATCGAGGACGTGACGCGGATCGTCATCACCACCCCGCGGGGCAGTTACATCTTCGACACTGCCGAGGTGACGGCCATGACCATGCAGGGCATCACCACGTACCAGATTGCAGGCCAGCCCAGGTTCGAACCTGCGATCCCCGAGATCCCCGATGATGACGTAAAGATGGTAGCGGAGCAGGCGGGTGTCCCGCTGGATGATGCACGTGAGGCCCTTCGTAAATCCAGGGGAGACATCGCAGAGGCCATTCTCCAGCTCTCGGACCATGGTTGAGCCCGGGGAAAGAGTCCTCCTGGTGGGTGGGGGAAGGACCTTCTTTGTCCGGGTTGGTTCCGGCTCTTTTTCCACCGACAAGGGCATCATCGACATGGCCGCAGTGCTCCAGGCCTCACCCGGTGATATCATAGCCACCCATACCGGGGAACAGTTCATGGTCCTGCGGCCCAGGCCCACCGATTTCTTTGCACATGCCAGCCGCAGCGGGGCTCCCATGCTCCCCCGCGACATCGGGCAGGTCATCGCGTATACCGGCATGAACCATCACGACGCCGTGCTTGATGCAGGCACAGGGAGCGGCATCTGCGCCATCTACTTTGGCGGGATTGCTGCGACGGTGACCACCTACGAGATAAAACCCGATTTTGCCAGGCTCGCACGGGCCAACATCCATGATGCCGGCCTGGACAACGTGGAGGTTATCAACGGCGACGTGCTCACGGCCGAAGGTACCTATGACGTGGTCCACTATGACCTGCTCATCACTCCTGAACACATCTTCCACGCCCATGCGCTCCTGCGGCCAGGAGGGTACCTCGCCTGCTATACCCCGTTCCTTGAGCACCTTTTCACGGTGATGGATAGTGCGGGAACTACCTTTTCCGAAGTCAGGGCCCACGAGTGCATCGGACGGGAGATGACGCGCTCTTCCCGGGGCACCCGGCCTTCGACCAGGGTCTGCCATAGTGGTTACGTCACCATTGCGCGCAAATAAGGCCTCCAATTTTAATTTGTGGCATAATTCAAGGCCTTGATATCTTGAACCGCGAGGTTAAACCTTTTATCGGGTCATTTCAATCATTCAACCGTGCATTTCACTTATTTTCATGAAATAGCCACCCTGGGGGGAGCATTCGAGAGAAAGGTTCTTAACGTCTGTGCGATTAATACTGTACCTGATGCTGAGAGTATCAGCATGAAATGTAGGAGGAAACACATGAAGAAATTCGGATTTCTGGTAATTGCACTGGCCGTACTGGTCGTCGGGATGGCCATGGCTGACGTCGGCGTCAACCAGACCCCTGAGACCCAGGGCATCACGACCCAGACCGTGGTCTATGCACTGGGCACCACGACCGAGAACGACAACATCGTCTGGCAGCAGTCCAGCGCTGTCCTCAACGCTCCGCCGCTGACCCCCACCGAGAGGCAGTACACCATGTCCTATACCGAGAACAGCATTCTCGACCAGGGATATGGAGAGTACACCAAGCAGATGAACCTGGACACCCAGAGCAAGGTGGCCAACCAGTTCAACTTCCAGGCAACCAAGCAGGTTGACTACGTGACCGACGCGACGGTCGGACTTGGCCGCATCACCAGCTCTGAGGATCTCCTGCTCGACGGTGCCGGCAATGGCTCTTCGACGAACAACATGTTCATCTGTCCGTTCGCCACCCAGGTAGCAGACACCATCCCGCCGTACTGCAACGTCGTCGAGATGGGCAGCTCCTTTGACGGGACCGCTGTCTCCATGGCGACCTCTGCCAACGAGCGCCACGTGATCGCCACTGCTGACCCCGGTGTCGCCATGAACTATGACATCAGTGCTGCCGGTGTCGGTACCGCCGCTGCCTGGATCAACGCTCACATCATGGAAGGCCGCGCCTACGATGCGAACACCGCCAACAAGGCCATCGACCTGACCTACTCTGAGAAGACCACCTCCTCTGGTGTCATCCAGAACTTCGCCAAGGACATGTCCTACGTGTCCTCCTGGCGCCGCCTCTAAAGCGTTGTGAAAACTTCGGGGACCTTATCGTCCCCTGATTTCCTTTTTTATGCGTTTTTCAAGACGGTAAAAACGGTCTGCTGTTTTATTCCACCCGCGGCAGCCAGTATGATTTAAACAATGCCTCCGCCAGGGAGGCTTACTTCCCGGCATCGCGTTCCACAGATATCAGCATGCTTTTCAAACCGGGCAGACACCCTGGTGGCAAGCACAACTGGCTTCAGCAATCCGAAAAAAAATCAGGGCCCGGTTTTTATGTCGGCTCCAGAACCAGGAATATGAATCGCAGACCTCTTTTTTCTGAGAATTATATTTATATATTTTTATTTTCGGAAAAGTAACGATATGACAGGAGGACACTTATATTTCCTAATAAAGAGTTTTCCTGATCAAGTGAGCCGAACTTTGAATTTTCCCTTAATCAGAGAGAAAGATTATTATAAAGATGAAGGGAAAATTACGTTGATGCTGAGAGTATCAGCATAAAATGTAGGAGGATTGTACATGAAAAAATTCGGATTTCTGGTAATAGCGCTGGCCTTACTGGTCGTCGGGATGGCCATGGCTGACGTCGGCGTCAACCAGACCCCTGAGACCCAGGGCATCACGACCCAGACCGTGGTCTATGCACTGGGCAC
>Ga0255347_1004432_pt1 | contig 17027 bp, 15 predicted proteins | sample wastewater_treat_2_FD_192479 | JGI IMG/M metagenome (GOLD analysis project Ga0255347, IMG submission 192479) | Wastewater microbial communities from Lulu Island WWTP, Vancouver, Canada - plant24 | ecosystem: Engineered > WWTP > Wastewater > Unclassified | place: Canada: Vancouver, British...
GCATCAAGCGGGACAACTGCAAAGAAGCCTATCTGAACGGCAAGACCGATCCCACTGAGCTGGCGGTGATCTTCGGAGTTTCCGACATCACCGTCCGTAAGTGGGTCAAGAACGGCAAGTGGGACGAGCTCTTCAAAGAAGAGAACCAACTCGACCACGAGATCACCATTGCCCGCAAGAAGGCACTCATTCAAGCGCTCCGGGAATATGCCAAGAATCCTGCCGATACCGCTCTGCAGAGCCTTGTAAGCCTGATGAAGCAGGATCAGAAGGATCGGCAGCCATCCAAAGAACTGAACGACTATATCGTCCGCTTCCTGGATCAGGTGACCGACTTTATGATCGAAAAAGGGCATGAGACCCTGCTTAAGCAGTTCCAGAGCATTCTGCACGATTTGGCAGATTACCTGAGAGTTAGAAATGGATAAATTTACAGCCACGGACATGGTTGCTTCCATACACAACCTACCTACCCTCCAAACCCTCCAAACAGCGGAGCCGTTGCATCCGACTCCGCTGAACCTTCCTACCTACCTACATCCTCCAAGCCAACAGCCCGACAAGGTCAGTCCTCCGACCTCCGGGTCCCCGACGCCCGCCCCCCTGGGCGTCGGGGGGTTATCCGGTTATGCCTAAGAAGTTCATTCAGCGGCATAACAAAGCACTGGCGGAGATCGCATCCAAAACGATCTCCGTCTTGCCTTTTATAGACGATAATCCTGAAGCCAAGGCAGAGAGGATCAGGAGGACAACTGCTGAGGGTTGGGACGCTTTCTCGTTCTTTTGCCATACATACTTCCCGCATATCTTTCCCCTACCTTTTTGCCCAGCGCACGAGACCATGTTCGATGAAACTGATAAGGGCTCAGGCATCATCGCCATTACCGGTTTTCGTGGGCTGGGCAAAACGGTACTCATGGGAGTGGTCTATCCTATTTGGAGGATCATCAAAGGTGAGCACTATGTGATCCATACAGCCGCAGACATAGATCTGGCTCAGGAGAGGACAGCGTTTACACTCCACGAGTTACAGAACAATAAGCGGCTCACTATAGACTATCCGGAGCTGCAGCCCATGGATGCCTTCGATCTGGACTTCTATCTCAAGAATAAAGCCAGGATCAGAGCCAGAAGCATCAAACAATCTCACAGGGGAACTATCAATCCCAAGACTGCCAAACGGCCCGGACTGATAGTCTGTGATGATATCGATAAAGAAGAGAACATGGGTAACCAGTCCATCGGCAAGAGACGTATGGAGAAGATCACTCAAGAGCTTGCCGGAGCACTCTCACCCGAGGGAAATGGCAAGATCATCTGGCTCGGTAACCTGGTACATCCCAACTATGCCATCTGCCAGTTTCAGGAGCTCATATTAGGCGAAATGCGGGCTGATAATCCAGATTTGGACTTAGGATACCAATCGGTTCTGAAAACGCACCAAAAAGCGATTTTGCGCTTCTCTCTCGAAGATCAGCAGGGCAGGTCCACTTGGGAGGCTCAATACCCAACTGCCACTCTGCCCAACCTGCGAGCCAAGTTTGGGATGACGGGTTATCAGCGAGAGATGTTGGGGCAGCCAGTGATCGAAGGGAACATCTTCAAGAACCACTGGTTCACCAAGTATAGATCTCTACCTGAGCCATCTCAGATGAAGCGGGTTTGGCTCTATGCCGATCCTGCCTGGGGCGAGAAGGGCTGCTTCAAAGCCATCATCTCCATCGGCTATGATGGCAATCGCTTCTATGTGATCCACGTCTGGATTCGTCAAACTGAGAACACCAAGTTCTTCAGATACTACTATGATGCCTATCAGGAGCTTGATAGAACATATAGAGTGAAAGCCAGAGCAGCCTGTGAAACCACTTACGGTCAGGCACGTATCCTTGCCGATTTCGATCGGTGGGCACAAGACAACCATCTGCCACCGATATCCCATCGCATCAAGCGGATTGATAACAAGGATAACAAGAGCCTACGCATTGAGAGAACCGAAACCATTATCGAGACGGCCAAGGTGCTCTTTCCGGAGGGGCAGGATACACCCACCCTGATCAGTCAGTTCCTTACCTATCCTGATGGCTATGTGGATGGCTGTGATGCTCTGGCTGGATGCCTGGAGAGGTTCTCCGAATATGATATTGGCAGGAACAGAGTCAAAGTCCGGAGGTTCAGCTTCTGATGAACTACTACGATAAGCTCATGCTTGAGTACTACCGGGTCCTGAATAATGCTTGGAAAACCGAGATCAAGGATGCTGCCAGGCTTGCTATCCAGATGATGAGTGATATGCCACGAGCCGAGAAGATCAACAAGAACGCCATAGAGAAGCTTATGGGCATCATCAATACCCAGTTGGGAGATGACTTCGCAGCACTGGTCAATGAGCCCACCAAAGCGATAATAGACCGCTATGTGCGGCTTGGATTGAGAGACACCCAAGTGCAAGCCCCAACCAAGACCAGTATCGGGCTCTGGGGTATTGATGATCAGCATCTCTCATCCACAATCCAGAAACAACAGCTGTTCTGGATTGGGAATCACTTCGAAGCCGATATCAGGCAAAACTTCGCAGACACACTTTCCAAAGCAATCGAGCAGGGCTATACCAAAGAGATGCTTGCCGATACCCTCAAAGACCAGTTCAATGATCTCACTAACCGATCATCCCATTACTGGCAGGGACTGGCAGAGCATACCGCACTGAGAATCAGGGAGTTTGGAAGGCTGCAGGGATACAAGAAAGCGAAAGCCAGATACTACAAGCTCGTGGTGATCCTGGATGACCGCACCAGTGATATCTGTCGGGCACTAGCAGCCCAGGATAAGATATATCCCCTAAAAGATGCATTGGAAGTAATGGACAATCTCATGGCTCTGGATACTAAGTCCAGTAGCCTGGACGAAGCCCGGGAATACATCAAAGCCCTTGCACCATGGATCAAAGATGAACAGATCGAATACGACTCAGGAATGAACCCGGTAGGCGTCTCCGGAGCGCATACACCGTTCCCACCGTTTCATTGGAAGTGCAGGACTCAAACGATCATTCTATAGATGCTAATTACTATATCCTCAACTTTCAAAGTATCTCAATACCTGTATAAGTCATTAAGTTGTGTTCAGCTTGTCATTTAGAACTATTTAATCTGGATGTTCTTAATGTTAAATACGAAGATATATTCGTTAACTACATCTTCAATCTGTAAAGGTAATAGTACTTGGAAAGTTCTATTTCTGTAGGGTTCGACCTTTGTATTCAAATCTTCTACGGAGTAAGCTGTACTAGGGAATAACGGTATTTCTCTCCATCCACCATACTGACCACTTGAATAGTAAACATTGTCAGTAGGGAAAACAAGATCTTCTATTGAGCCGTTTCTGACAACAATGGTTGGAGGTTGTGGGTTGGTTCTGTCAATGTACTTAACTCCTGAATGCATAACTCTATGGCTACTTCCATCAACATCCACATAAGCCGCTTCGTCCCATATGATTTTGATGGAGTGATTAGTCTTATTTGTTAAGCTGAAATGGATTGCGTCTGTTGTAGGCAACCACAGTACTCTTACCATTTCATCTTCAAATACATACTTATTTACTCCTGCTTCTTGCGTAGTAACGATTTTTTGTTCTCCGTACCTTTCTTTAGCCTGTGCTGGTCTTTCAACTTCCTGAAGTTCGAAGTCATAAAGTGCTTGATTGAAAGTAACGCAACCCATCAAACCAAACAGCATTATGATGCATGTCACTAAATAGATGGCTGGCTTCATGATTAACTCCTTTGTTATTTATTTCTATCGGAATGATTTATCTACCAATCAGACCTTACCGAAGTAATGTACTCGCCAAGGACTGAAGGAGTGTACTCAAGCAAGACTATCGCTTGATCAAACAACTCCTCTACTTTCACTAAAGAGATAACTTCAAACGGATCGATACTAGGTTGGTTGTCTCTATCCGTTGGATACCTGAAACTAATCGATTTGTTATCGATCAATCCTAGGCCCTTGAAATTATTACATCCATCAATTAGTTGTTTGAGGCATGTTAAGAGGTTTCCCATTTGCGCCTGAGTTGTTTGTTCAATTTCTATTTGATGTTTTTCTTTAATAATTCGTAAAGCCAGGCTCAGCTGGTCTTGAAACTCGATCATGAGTTTTGAAATGTCGTGGCAGTTGCTCAGTTTAGTAAACCCCAGGGAACTATTTGTGTACTTCACCAAATACCGGATATTGGCTTTGAGTCCAATCTCTAACGCATGCCTTGCAATAAACAGGATTGGGAATGACATGAGGTCTACTGAGCAATTCTCATCCTCAGTAGCTTTTATAAGTGCTTTGAAAGCATATTTGTATGCCCTTAAGTATGAAAAGAAATCTGGGTACAGCCCTACATTCGCTTGCAACAATGCTGATCTTTCTCGAGGGCTCATGTGCATATTTATCCTAAGCCTCAAACCCCTGGTACACACTTTCAGGTAAGTAATATGGACCGCCTTTACCTTCAGAGCGCTGTTTGGCAATATACTCAGATGTCCACGCATCTAAAGCCGTCTTTATAGGTTTCATTCCAAACTTCACATGAAGTACTATATGAGTTTTCAAGATAGGCGGGCATAAACCAGAATCCATAGATTTTAATCCATTTAAATTTGCACAGATAATCGGAATATCCAAGTCAATAGCCGCCTGAATTTCCCATCTGACAAACGTGTATAAATTTTTCGTGTGTTCACCTACAAGCAAAACGAAAGACTTAGTGTTGTTTAAACGTTCTCTAAGCCTTCTTTTAATAGTATCTTCTGAACTTGTCTTCATCAGATTATTCAGGTCATGAGCATTATGGAAATCAAAATCGATTTTATCATTCTCTTTCCAAGCTGTCATCATGCGATAATACTGAATATCTGTATCAGCATCGAAAGCTACATAAGTTTTATTACGGTAAGACATTCAACCCTCCTTTTTGGGTTGTGGTATGGATTGGCTTAAAATTATGACTAAAAAGATGAACGAGATCACTTGCTGAGTTGTTTGAAGGTATAGTCCGAAGGTATTATCAACCCACAAGGGACAAGGCAACAGAAACGTATTGGAAAGACTGTACTGGAGCACACTGAAAAAAGTGGATGGAGCGCTATTTCGCCAATGGATAATTCTCGATAGTCCATTCCAGTATAAATAGACGTAACATAATACATTGAAAGCAATTGCAAGCATTAAAGTTAGAAATCTCCTAGCCTGCCAGTGTGAGCAATTGTCACTTGGTTTTCTCCAAACATGGTGGTAGAAGTAAGTAAAAACATTCATAATGAGTAGATACAGCACAATTCCGAGATTAACAGGATTCTCGGGCAGGAATATAAACAGAGAAACAAGTATGAACTTCAACACAATGAATATGTCTATCGCCCAATTATAAGTTGCTTTTTGATTTATCTTCTTATGTAGGAGTCTGCAGAATTGATAGACAAGGATTTTAAACCACTCAACAAGGTTTAGAGCCCAAAGAGTTTTTATTATCACAGAGGCGATTACGTAGATAAAACCATACTCAGATCTTACCTTGTATTCCCTGGTCAGATAAGACAGCATTTTATCAAAGCGCTGCTTTAGCTTTCTTTCCCGGGACACTCTTTTGTTCTTCATGAAGGTATGGATAATCCCATGGCTACTATGCGATTGATTAATCTTATTCTCAAGTCCGCCCCATCTTTCCATAGGATGTGTTTAATATGACTTGTATCGAATTTCATGTCATTTTTTGCACTATCCTCACGACAAGTGAGAACTACAGGAATCCCAAGCCCGTAAGCAAAGCCTGCTTCATAGTAGACATTTTGGCTTGCATCTGTAACATCTGCAATTACAAATCTGCTCTTCCGAATGCCAGCTATAATGACATCCGTTATGCTATTACCATGATCATCATCCAGAGTTACATACGGAATTAACCCACATTCCGATATTGCCGGAGCAATAGCACTATAATAGATTCCCTTCATTATCTCATTTGTATCGAAGTGAAAAGCTACAAATACTTGCTTTGAATAGGGACTTTGTTCTTTAAGCTCCTGTACTTTTTCCCATCCTTGTAGAGTTAACATTAGAAACTCATCCGAAAGATGGAGCCTTCCACCATTATCCAATATTGGATTATCTTTCCCTCGACCCTTAATATAATCTAACTCATATGCAGATTTCACGATAAAGCAAAAATCTGATTCATTCTTAGCAAAGCAAATTGGATAGTCTTTTGAAGAATCAAATCGCACGAAATCAGATAAAGAGGCTTGATGGCTTGCTATGTATTCAATTAGCATATCAACTTGTCGTAATGGTGTAGAAGGCAGAATAACACCCTCCATGAGATCGTTTTTAGTCCTTATGGGCATAATAGACGAATTGCCAGATTGTTCACGAATAATTGATTGCCTTTTCAAGCATCCAATAAATTCACTTCTTGGAATTGTTTTGTTATTGACTATATCATTGACCAATAGCCTGTTAACATAAACAAAACCACAGCAATTACACTGACCAGAAAAGAACAAATCGATAGGATCTGCAGTAGTAGATTTTAAACTTACTTGGCAGTCTGGTCTCTCACATATTGGGCATTTTACGTTGTCCATATCACTCATTTACTAAGTATTCCAGAGATTGTCTATCAGTTCTTTGATTTTATGCTCATAAATTGTTATAAGCTGCCGGGAGCCGTTAATAAATTCATGTTCCATATCAATTTTATCGATGATGGAGTGTTGGATTTGAAGGTCAGGCAAGGGGATATTTAAATCACTCACATCACTTTGATTAATGCTAGGGTAAGAACCTTTACCCATCCTTGATATCATCTGATCAACCATATAATCTGATAACAGCATGTAGTACATGTACTTTGGATGTATTAAATCGTTTGCTCTCAAAACTGCGAAACCAGTCGAAACAATAGTTCTATCTGGCACAGTATCAAAATAATAGAAGGCTTTCAGATTAGGTCTCACAGTAGAGATTATCACGTCCTGAGGTTTGACAATTCTACGGGCTCGGGATGGTGCTTCTGATATGGAAATTCGATTTAATCGTGCTATCGAATTTGTGGAATTATCGATAGAAGCAATGTCGATGTAAGTAAACCAATCATCCCACAATTCTGATGGATCTGATGACTCTGGATTTACAGAACAAACATCCTTCATTTTCACTTCACCCCAATCTGGATCGATATTGATAAGCGGCTTCCAGTTATCCAATATCTGCTTTGCACCATCAATGATCCTCTGATAGGAATCAATTTCAGTAACTACCTCTTCCTGTACTGAAAGAGATGGTAATGGAATTTGAAACTCAGCTAAAGTAGACAGGTTAAGGTTAGAAATGTTTGTTGTTGTGTTTGCATTCGTTTTAAAATAATCCCACGCAGCCTTTGATCTAAGAATTCTGATCAGATATTCACTCATTACTGAGTCGCCAGGCCTGATGACTGACATAAAAGCACCAAATGATAACTTTTTAACGTCTGAGTTAACCAGAGTCGTTCTTCCTAACAAGTTCAGGCTGTTTGCTGTAGATATCAAAATATCACCAGGTTGAAGAAGTTTTTTATCATCTTTAAGTAGTGAGATTGGAATATGATAAAGGTCTTTGTCGACTATACCTGATTCCTGAGCCGCCTTTGTTGTAACTACCGGCAGAGAACCATTACCTGCATTCTCTAATTGATCAGATTTAGAGAAAGTAATCCCACGTACAAACTCAGCAACATCTCCTAGACGTGTTATCTGGTACTTACTATGCATTGTCTGTGCTAATTGGTATCGTTCTCCACTAAGATTGAAATCACCGCTCTTCGCTAGTACTGACTTATCCACTAAGATCACATCCTTATCTGGGGCATGAAACTCATTCCCTGAAAGTATTGCATTCCTATAAGTCATCGCATTGGCGAAAGCAGTAGGTAAGTCGTTTGCCTCTATTGGTCGCCTTTGTGCCCCGAGGTCAAAGCCATCGTTATTGATCTTGAGAAAGATGATCTTATCAATCTTTTTGGCTAAAGCTCGGTCGATCCACAGGATAGAGGTCTTAACTCCAGCATAGGGATTGAACACTCCACCCGGCAGGGAGATCACGCCAACAAGGTAGTTCTCTTCCACGAGTAGTTTTCTAAGCTGCTTATAAGCGCCCCCACTCTGGAAGATTATGCCTTCTGGTACAATAATGCCGGCTTTACCATTGGATGTGAGGTGCTCAAGCATGTAGTCCACAAAGAGTACTTCGCTACGTTTGGCTTGTATCGTGAATTTCTGATGGGGTCGGATACCACCCTTGGGAGTCATGAAAGGTGGATTGGCGAGGATAACATTGGCATATTCATTCCAGCGGTCGGTGCTTGTGAGGGTATCATACTCATAGATCTGGGGAGTGTTAAAGCCATGTAGGTACATGTTGACAAGGGAGAGCCGCACCATCTCAAAGGCGATGTCGTAGCCCTTTAGGTTTTTATGTAGGAAAGCGCGTTGATCTGGCGTGAGTAGGTCTCCATTGTATTTCTTGCCGTTTTGAATCACCAGTTCATCTAGGGGGGTATTGTGGATGGTAAAGGTGTGTGGGTCAGCGTTCTTGTCGTAGTTGGAACTGTTGGTCTTGATTATATGTTTATAGGCCGAGATCAGGAAACCAGCAGTCCCACAGGCGGGATCAAGGATGCTGTCTTCCTTTTGCGGGTCAATCAGTTCTACCATAAAGTCAATTATATGCCTGGGAGTCCTGAACTGACCAGCGTCACCTTGTGAGCCGAGGACAGCAAGGAGATACTCAAAAGCATCGCCCAGCTTTTCACTGTGCTCATAGGTGAATTCATCGATGCACTTGAGAAAGAGCTTAAGGGTTTCCGGGTCCCGATAGGGCAGGAAAGCGTTCTTGAAGATATCCCTGAACAGAGTAGGAATAGATGCATTATTGGGTATCTTTGCCAAAGCATCCTGATATAGCATGACCCTACCTTCGCCACTGAGCTTATGATCGAATAACCTATTCCAAGCATACTGGGCAAAGTCTCCGGCAAAGTATTTGGGGTTGCCTCCCAACTCTATGGATTCATTGTCCATGTCGTACATGAATTTATATATCAGAGCAATAGTGATCTGCTCCACTTGTGAGCTGGGGACAGGGACTTTGCCCACCAGAATGTCTCTGGCATCGTCAATTTTCTTTTTGGTGACTGAATCTAACAATCTATCTCCTACATGAACTTATTAAGGATTACATAGTCCTTAATGTATTCTGGGATGGTTACTCGCCAACTATCTTTAACCGCTTTGAAATCTTTCATGGCAAAGCGAGGATAGGTATTGAGTTCAGCATAGTCTTTATGGTCGATTATGTCTCTCAACCGGTTGTCTGTCACATAGGCCTTGAAGTAGTATTTGAGAGCCGGAACATTGTCGGCAGAGCTTGGTTTGTAGATAGATATAAATTTATCGAATTCGGTATTAAGCAGTTCGTCTTTGGATTTGAAGCCTGGGATCAAGCCAAAAGCTTTCTCCACAATCTCTCTGAGGGTTAGCCTGCGATCAAGTTGCAAAGAATGGCGCAGCTTCTCCAGGGTAAAATGCTCTTCAGGTTTATCAATCATGGTTTGATTGATGTAATCTAATACAAAGTCCCATTTACCATCGTCAACACCTTGCTGGATCACAGGGTCTTGTTTGATCTTCTCTTCAAATTTTTGGAAGAACATCCGATCTATCTTCATGCCCTCTGCACCGATGACCTTACGTTCTATCTTTGCCAGAGGATCAGGAGTGTGAATTTCTGCACCAGTGGCTTGAGGTTGAGGAGGTTCCCCGCCAGCAGGAGGGCTGGTTCGTTCCGTGAAAGCAGGGAGTGCAAGAACCTGGTCATAATCAAATTTCTCTTCAAAATACTCACAGACGGCAAAGAAATCAAAGAGGATAAAGCCTGTTTTGATCATGTCTTGGTTTTGCTCCTTAAGAGCGGGATCGATAAATTGTTCGCAGAAGTCGTGCCTTCTGGTGCCCCTGCCTTTAATCTGGATAAACTCTGACGGTGAGAAAATAGGGCGCATCAAAGCTATGTTTAGGATATCCGTGCAATCGTATCCGGTGGTCATCATACCTACAGTGACACATATTCTGGTCTTGGAACTGCGGTAATCAGAATTGAAGTTGCCTCTGCCGGAGAGGTTATTGTTGGCAAAGTTTATACTCATCTGCTGAGCCGTTGGGATGATGGACGTTACCTGCATGGCAAAATCGGAATTGTACTTGCCGGGAAACATCTTATCAGCCATCACATTAAGGATTTGGGTGATCTTAGTGGCATGCTTTTGGCTAACAGTAAAAATGATGGATTTGCCGATCTCTCCGCTGATCGGGTCATACATCGCATTTTCCATAAAAGTCCGGCAGAGAGTGACATTGGTATTGTGAGAGTAGAAGCGTTTTTCAAAATCTTTCTCTTCAAAGTAAGTGATGGTATCTTCGCCTTGGGGGTTTGGTTCCACATAGGCATAACCTTGATCTGAAAGCAACTGGGTAGTAACCTGGGAACGAGCATCGATCACGGTCGGACTGACCAGATAACCATCTTTAACACCGTCAACCAGAGAATAACGAAATGTGGGGATTCCGCTTTTGCAGCCAAAGGTTTCATAGGTATCCAGTAGCAATCTACGCTCATAATCCCTGGGGCTGTTCCCGTCAGGAACGGCATTTTTTATGTAATCTTTGGGAGTGGCGGTTAATCCCAGTTTGTAACCTACAAAATACTCAAAGACAGCTCTGGCATTACCGCCAATGGAGCGATGCGCTTCATCCGAGATCACCAAGTCAAAATCTGTGGGGCTAAAATGAGTTCTGTATTTGTCTCCGGATAAGAGGGATTGAACGGTCGAGATGACTATCTCCGCCTTCCGCCAATCTTCTTTAACTTCCTTATAGACGACAGATGTGAAGTCGTTTTTTAGGTATTTTACCATATTGCGTTGGGCTTGATCTTCGAGTTCGAGCCGATCAACCAAAAACAAGACTCTATGAGCGTTTCCGGTCTTAAGGAAGAGTTTCATTACCGCTGCTGAGATAAGGGTTTTTCCGGTGCCTGTAGCCATCTCAAACAGGAAACGATTAGCACCATTGCGTACAGCGTTTTGGATAGATTCAACCGCTTTTACTTGATAAGGTCGCAGAAGGCTGAGATTGTGTTTCTTAAGGTATTCTGACTTAGTGTCATCGTTGTGAAAGTCCGGGTTTTGGTCGTAGTCATGTTTTTGGGTTATGGCGATGTATCCGGTGGTGATAATTTCGTTTACCAACGCATCAGGATCTGGGTTGTAATGTTCATATCCCTTCATTGACTCTGGAGATGGGAATTTGGTGATAATATATGGATTTCCCTGCTGCGTATCCCAGAAGTAATGCAGATTGCCATTGGAGAGCAGGATAAAGCGACAATTCTGTGATCGGGCATAGGCTCGAGCTTGCTCCTTGCCCACAAGCGGATTGTGCTTTTCTGACTTGGCTTCCAGAACGATGATGGGATGGGAGTGCTCGTCCAGAAGTAAAAAGTCAATGAAGCCTTTGGATGAGGACTCAAAGTCATTTCCATACTCATCTATCATCTTTTGAGTGATTTTCGTCTGGTTTTCTAAGATAATGTTGGTTTTCTTGCCCTTTTCATCAAAGAACCGCCAGCCAGATTCTTTCAGCAATTCGTTTATCTTTATCCTAGCAGAAGCTTCTTTCATACATTACAATCCCTATTCGGGTTTGAGTTCGTAACCCCATTGTGTATCAGGATTAAATCCCGCTTTTTCCATAGCTTTTCTACATTGATGAACTATTGCTACAGAGCCATGGTTCCCATCGTAGTAATATCCTGTATTCCCTATCTTTTTTGGATTTCGTGGGAAATAACTAGGATCTCTCGAAACCTGGCATGTTTTAGGTAGGTTTGCACTTATTAGTTTATCAAGGATTACTTTGTAAGTAAACTCCTTTACTTGCTGCCAAGTTTTGGCAGGATACCATTCATCTATAACAAACACATTAATGGGATCTTTCTTAGCAAAATCAGGAGGCTGCAAATCTATGTTCAGAAGAGAGCGTTCCTTACTGCCATTATTAGATTTCTCTGCCGTTTTGGATTTGTCCGAGTCCTGCGGTTGAGCTTTGATTCTTGAGCTATTATCCATCAAGTATGATTCGGCTTCAGATTCGGATATCGTTATTCCGCTTTGAGCTACTATTTGGACTATCGCTTCAGTCAACCTGGGGAATGGAGGCTCTTGAACTGTTTTTTTAGCTATTGGTATTGCATCTTCTATTGCCCGCTGTGTTTGATTCAATTGAAGATAATCCTCTGCTTCTTTCTTGGCTTTTCCTGACTCTATAGATTCTTTGCTTAGAAAAAGTTGGAATGATTCACAAAGTTCATCGAGATCGTCATTTCTAATGTCTAGGACTTTGAAACACTTTTGTGAGAATTCTCCACCTGTTTGTGAGTAATAAAAACGCCACTTCTCACCATCAGTCATAATTGCAAAAAGTGCAGTATTATCCCTACAGTAGTCCCTTAGTTGTTTTTCAATTCTTGAAATCTCTTTTTCCAGTTTCCCATGCTGTTTTATCTCAATATAAGCAGTAGGAATGTACTTAGTTTGAAATAAAGCAATGTCTACCTTTGTGGCATCCTCTGATGGTACAGGTTTGTACTCAGAGTTAACTTCAAGTGGATTCCATATATCCCATCCAAGTTCAGAGAGAATCCTCGCAACTAGCGATAAACGGACATGCTCCTCACACTGGTACAGATGGTTCTCTAACTTGTACCGTATGTCTTTTAATACGTCTTTCATGATAAACCTTTAGCCTCGCAGAGTGGTTTTTCTTATATTTACAACACATCAATTCTGTCAACCACAAAAACTGTCTCATCCTTGCCCATCCTGATTTGTCAGCATACAGGGTAGTGCTTTCCTGGCTCCGGATCAATGATCACATCTGAAACCAGGGAGATAGCATGACCGAAGCGTTGATGAACCGAATCAAAGCTCAGTTGGTCAGACATGAAGGTCTGCGGCTGAAGCCATATCGCTGTACAACAGGCAGACTAACCATCGGCATCGGCCGCAATCTTGATGACCGAGGTATCTCCCAGAAAGAAGCTTACGCAATGCTGGAAAGGGATATCCAGGATTGCGAGCAGTGCCTGATCGATGAGATACCCGAGTTGTACAATAAGCTCGATGAGGTTCGCCAGTCGGTACTGCTCAACATGTGTTTCAATCTCGGTATCAAGGGACTCCTCGGTTTCAATAATACCTTGGCTTTTGTCAAAGCCGGAGACTGGGAACGGGCTGCCAATAACATGCTGGCCTCTAAGTGGGCGAAGCAAGTAGGAATGAGAGCAATAGAGCTTTCCGAGATGATGAGGAAGGGTCAGTGATACCTATTCCGGTCGAGACCGATGCTATGCTCGCTATCCTAAACCTGCCCAAAGAGATGTCAAACAATGGCATCTTCAAGGAGCATCAAGGCCTGGTAATGGAGATGATCCATTCCTTCGTGTTGCAGCAGATTTATGATCATGCAACTCACGATGATCTGCCTGAAGATGACCCACTGCTCATCTCTTTTCGTTTTGGGTTTTCGTTCCTGATGCTGCACTCCACTGCCGAGTTTCTCAATTTGAAGACACTTGGCGAGGGCATAGTCAAGACCGTAGGATTAGACCAGTCTGCCACTGAACTGCTCACAGGGAGCGAAATAGACGCATTTAAAGCCAATCTTGAACTAAGGGCACTGACCATCCTGCAGGCCTATCTCAACCCTGCTGGTCTGGATCGCCTGTTTGAACTCAAGCCCAGACAAGCTCGTCCTATCCGGGTAGGAGTGATCTAATGCCAGATCGTGATGTAACATCTCCGGATGAACTGATGATCGAGATCTACCGGGCCATCTATTCCGCACTGGAAAGCCGATTGCATCTGATCGGATCGACCATCGATGCTGATGCACGCAAGGAGATCCTGGCACAGCAGATCTATGACAAGGGCGACTTCTACGGCAATACCGGTTATCTGCTGCAGACTACAGATACAGCCATGATTCTGAGAGTCGGCTCCAATGTGAAGCATGAGCCTTTCATTTTGGGCGGCAAAGTGCCTTCCTGGACTCCGATCGCTCCACTAATTGCTTGGGTCGAACGCAAGCACCTGTCTTGGACTGATAAAGAGACAGGTAAAGCTCTGACCGTAGCCGAGATCGCCTATCTCATCCGGGGCAAGATCAAGCGGGAAGGCATCGCCGCCCGAAACGTATTCGCATCTGTGATCGCTAACCGGGAGCAGTGGATATATCAGCAACTGAACAGCATCGAGGTGAGCCTATGACCGCCCTTGAGAAGTACCAAGCCGAACGCAACCGCATCTCTGAAGCTCTGAATCTTGCTGGAGTGGCAGAGACCCTATACAACAAGGACAATATCCCCAAGAACCTGCCCTGCGCAATCCTGATCCTCGATTCCGAGACTGGTAAGCATGGCACATCCAGGCAGTATGTCGATACCGATATCGCCTGGACGGTCTTCCTGATCGTCAATGCACAGAATGCAACCGATCCAGACTCTGAGCTATATTCACTCAAGGAGAAGTTCCGGAGTTATTATCAGAAGTTGATGAACCGGGACCTGCCCAGTATCGAGTACTATACCAGCCGCATCGATGGCACCCGTCTGGTCAGGATCGCCAAGATTGACCTGCTGAAAAGCGGTAACGGAGCGGGTTCATGAGAGTGATGCGTATTGGTGCCTACAACCTGGCAATCAGCTCTGCTGCTGATCTCCTGGAGACCAAATACAAGCCTGAGCCGATTGACTTATCCAAGTGCAGCCGGATTGGGAAGCAACTGATCTCCAAGGCAGCCGAGACCAAGAAAGTGGTCTCTCAGCCCTACTCTATGAGCAATCTACTCAACCTCCTGGATACCGATGAGTACCATTCCGGTTGTGTGGATGCCCTGTCTATGGCAACTGTGATGGAGTTCGACTGCAAGAACAGCCAAGTCAAGTCCTGGATGGAAGCTGCTGAGTTCCCTGCCTGTGAAGACCAGACCACCATCCTGGCAGATCTGATGAAGTTCTATCTGGCTTGTGGGAATGGCTTCCTGATCAAGATGCGGAACGCCCAAGGCCAGTGGATGGGACTGGAGAGGATGCTGCCCAGTGAAGTGCAGATCGTGGAGAACTATGATGAGTTCGGCTTCTTCAAGCCCAACTACATCCAGGTCAAGAACAACCAGAAGAAGGACTTCGCCTATGCCGATATCATCCATATCAAGAAAAGCACCCACAAGAGTAATGCCTGGGGCTTAGCCTGCTTGCCCATAGCTATTAATGTCGAGATACTCTCCGAGATTAAGACCTTCGACTACAACAATTTCAAGAACGGTCTGATGATCGACTATTTCGTGATTGTAGAGGGTGGCACTCTTAGAGATGGGACCGTCACCGATGAGCAGGGCAATGAAGTACTAACCGATGCTTATACCGAGATCGAAAAGGCACTCACAGAAGTGAAAGGTAATGCCAAAAGCCACTCTACGGTGCTGATTGAGAGTGAAAGCCGGGATGTCAAGATACGCCTCGAACCACTGCGACAGCAGGACAGGGAAGGTGGTTTCCTCAGTCTCAAGAAGGACCTCAGGGAAGGCATCCTCGCTTATCACAGGGTCCCGGCAAGGATTGTCTCACAGCTTATCCCAGGGCAGCTTGGTGGCGATAACCGCAGTGACATGGCTATGTTCTACCACTTCGTGATCAAACCGCTGCAGGAGCGCCTTGCGCTCACTTTGGCAATAGAGTTCAACTATGAGTTCGACTGGAAGGTCAAACCTGATGACTTCAACTTCGGCAACCTTACTGATACTCTGCAATCTGATGATGAGCGGCTTTTCATGCAGAACCGGAACTTTGGAAGTAAGTGAACAATGAAACACAAGCAAATAGACAACAATCAACTACATACCCAAGGAGGTATCGTGTATCCATTCAAGAAACGCACCATTCAGAAGGGCGAACTTCGTAACGTGGAAGTCGAGCTGGTCTCGCTCCTGTTTGATGAGATGACTCCCGCCAATCAGAAGGGCTTTGTGGTCAAGAACGCTTCCGGTAGAAGCTTCGAGCACAAGATCAACTCCACCAAGTTCAAGAGTGAAACGAGTGGCACTCAAGGACGGCTTTACGTCACTCTAATGGAACCCAATATCCACGATTCCCAGGGTGATTATTACACCCGGGAAGAGATTCAGAAGTCCTGCGATCACTTCGCCAAGCATGGCTTAGTCGGCAAGTGCGATGTGAATCACAACATGCAACCCGTACCGGAGTTTACCGTAGTAGAGAATTACATCCTCAAGACCAGTGACAGAGAGCATTTTCCCGATGCTAAAGTCGGCTCTTGGGTACAAGTCCTCAAGTGCGAAGATCTCACAAGTGATCTTTGGCAGAAGGTAGAGAAAGGCGAGTTCAACGGTGTCTCTATCTACGGACGAGCCGATGACTACCGCAGTGCGGAAGCGAGTCTTGCCGAGATCAAGAACGAGTTGAATTCGCTTCGTAAAGTCGCGGAGCATAACAACAACTCCGATCTGCAGAAGGGCATCACAGCCATCACTGAGAAGATCAGTGAGTTGGAGAAGGGTAACCCCAACCTCCAGCTTGGCGATGCCATCCACAGCATCGAGAAGAGCCTCAAAGACCTCTCCGTAACCATGAGCAGAGCCATCTCCAAGAGCATTCCCGGTGAGCCTGATGCTAACCAGTCCAATGTGGACAAAGAGGTTACCATCGACGGCAACAAGATCATGGTCAAGGCCAGCCACCGTGAGATCTACAAAGGTATCTCCGATGTGGACTCCGGCAAGGCCATGAACATCCTGACTGCCAATACTACTTCTCTGTTTATCGATGAGGTGATCGGTAGCCAGCCGGGAGACACCCTCTCGG
>Ga0255347_1004436_pt1 | contig 17018 bp, 12 predicted proteins | sample wastewater_treat_2_FD_192479 | JGI IMG/M metagenome (GOLD analysis project Ga0255347, IMG submission 192479) | Wastewater microbial communities from Lulu Island WWTP, Vancouver, Canada - plant24 | ecosystem: Engineered > WWTP > Wastewater > Unclassified | place: Canada: Vancouver, British...
CCTTTCCGTGTGTTCGGTGTGTTCCGTGGTTAAACAATCGATCCCGATAGCGATCCCGATCCCGATTTGGATGAAACCTTGAAACCAGAAACCAAAGAGAGTTGAAGGTTCAACTGCTCTTTTTAGGGTCATTAGTGCGTTGGTGCATTAGTGCCTTGCGGCTCGACAAGCGCGATAAAAACAAATGGGCGTCCCACCCATGAAACACGGGCAAGATGCCCGTGCCACACCTGAAGGCATCAGAATCGCTTTGACGATGACAGCACAATGGTCGGTTGCATCGGGCTTGGCGAGCACTTGACGGTCTACGACGTTCACGCGGTCGGCGAAAGGCGTGTTGACCATGATATAATCGATGCAGCGGTCGGGTACGGATGAGGGAAATGTGGGCACGGACGGATCGTTAAGAATCGTCATGCCCTTTTTCAACTCTATGATCGATTTCGCCGCTGGCTCGGCGTTGAAGTCACCCACCAGAAACACGGGCTTCCGATAATCTGCGGCATTTACCAACGCGACCTGAGCGGCTAGGACGCGGTGTTCTTCCTTCAGCGGGAAATGCACGCAGGCGACAACATAATCCGCGAACTCGACAAACAAAATGCATCGCGTATGGCTCTGTCCCGGAACCAGGACCTTGGAAACCTTAATCGGCTCCTCCTTGGAAAGAACCGCCAGCCCGTACTCGCCGCCTTCGACCACCTCCTCCTCCGTGGCATCGCTCAACATGCGGAAACCACGACGCTGTGTCGCAAGTGTCTTGCGCACAAACGTACCCTTCATGCCGCAGAGTTTCGCAAGCTCAGCCGTCTGGTCGACGAATCCAGCACGCTTGGTTTTGTTGTCGATCTCTTGGATCGCAACCCAGTCCGGATCGGCGGCCCGGATCACCTCTGCCACTTGCGGCAGATACCCAAGGTTCCCCTTCGGCAAATTGAACGGGCCATCAAACCCACAACCGATGCGAATGTTATAGCTCATCATCGTGATGGGTTTCGCGAAAACACACCCACCCATTGCCGCCACTGCGACACATAAGGCCAGTCTCTTCATTTTGTTTGCTCCTTTTGATACGAAACAAAAAAAGCCGCCAAAACCTTTGATTTTGGCGGCTCTCCTGTGTCTCAAAAATGGTTGGACCAGTGGGAATCGAACCCACGACCCCAACATTAAAAGTGTCGTGCTCTACCGACTGAGCTATGGTCCAATACGACGGAAAATCGTGCTGAGTTAACCAAATATTCCGGCCGGTGTCAATTGACCTTCACACAGAAATTTTGTTATGCTGACCACTCTTTACGGGCACGAGGAAGTTTATGACGCTGATTGAAAAAATTGTCGCTAACCCTCAGGACTACTCGCTGGATGTAGGAACCTTGGGTGAGTGCAAGATCGACTCCCCGATCCGAAGAAGGGAGTTCATCGATCCCGCCGAACGAATCCTGATCACCGAGAATATCAAACACTTACATGATGCCACCCGGCATCTCGGGGTCACGCCCTCCTTCGAGCGGGCAGGTCCGCACCGGAAAATTTTTCACGACCCCTCCTGGAGCCGCGTCGGCATCGTGACGGCCGGCGGTCTCTGCCCGGGATTGAACCATGTCATCAAAGGATTGGTCGAGATCCTGACGTTTGATTACGGCATCAAGACGATCTACGGCATCCGCTATGGTTACGCCGGATTGATTCCGCGCTTCGGCTACAACCCGGTCATGTTGGACACCGATACGGTCGATACGATCCACGAGCAGGGCGGCACGATGCTTGGCTCTTCGCGCGGCCAGCAGGACACGGGTGAGATCGTAGACACCCTGGCGCGCATGAACATCAATATCCTGTTCTGTATCGGCGGCGACGGCTCACTGCGGTGCGCACACGATATTTCTGAGGAGTGCCGCCGTCGTAAGCTCTCCATCAGCGTGATCGGCATCCCCAAAACGATTGACAATGATCTGCTTTTCGTGGGACGCAGCTTCGGCTTCGAAACGGCGGTTGGCGAGGCGACGCAGATCATTCAAGCGGCCCATACCGAGGCAAAAGGTACCTTCAACGGTATCGGGCTCGTGCGCCTGATGGGACGGGACTCAGGTTTCATCGCGGCCTACGCCACGCTGGCCAATCCGGTCGTGAACTTCTGCCTGGTGCCGGAACTGGATTTCGAGATCGATGGCCCAAACGGATTGCTTACAGCGCTCTCCAATCGCTTCGACCTTGGCAAGGACCATGCGGTGATCGTGGTTGCGGAAGGCGCGGGGCAACGCCACGTTGCAGCCGAGCCGGAGCGCCGGGACCCCTCGGGCAACATCCTGAAAAAGGATATCGGCGAGCACTTGAGACTGCGCATCACGCAACACTTCAAAGCATGTAATCGCGAGGTGTCGGTCAAATACTTCGACCCGAGTTACACCATCCGCAGCGTACCGGCCAAAGGAACGGATGCAATCCGCTGCTATATGTTGGCACGCAACGCCGTGCATGCCGCGATGGCGGGGCGCACCGACTGCGTGGTAGGCAACCAAGATGACTGGTATACGCTTGTTCCCATCCGGTTATCCACCATGGAACGCCAGAAGGTGAATCTCAACAGCGACCTTTGGCGCGCCGTAATGGACGCCACCGGTCAGTTGCGTTACTTCGGCGGAGAGAGCGGCAATTCGGGGCGCAACGGCGAGACCATACCATGACTGCAAGCCCTAACCGTCCGCGACGGCGTTGCGCCGTAGTCGGTGTCGTCGGCCGGACCAACTCTGGCAAGTCGACGCTGATCAACCGCATGGTCGGCGAAAAGATCAGCATCGTCAGCCCCGTGGTGCAGACCACGCGCAACACCATCCGCGGCATCCTGACGGAGGATCGCGGGCAGCTTGTTTTTCTGGACACCCCGGGCCTGCATAAATCCCAAAGTACGCTGGGTACTTTAATGAACCGCATGGCACGGCAGGCCTCGGCGGGCGTCGATCTTCTGCTCATCGTCTTCGACGGAAGCTGTCAACCGCATCTGGAGGATGACGGCTGGATGCGGCGCGCCCTGTTTGCCGAACAGCCGGTTATCTTTGCATTGAATAAGAATGACCGAGAGCCGTTCTACGAGGAGACCTTCCATAACCTGTGGCAGACCGTCCAAACCGAAAAGCAGCATACGCGCGAGGTGTTTTGGATAACGACCTCTGCGTTGCATCTCGCCGGCACGGTCGGACTCGTGGATCAATTGTATGCCCTGGCCCAACCTGCGGACGATTATCTGTTTCCGGAAGATGTGGTGACCGACTACCCGCGCAAATTGGCCATCGCCGATGTGGTCCGCGAAAAATTTCTCGTCCGGCTCCATGAGGAACTGCCGCACGAATTGGGCGTCAAGGTCGAGCAGATTGAGGAAACGCCCGGAGCCTGGCACGCGTCCGTGACACTTTATGTGGCACGCCCGTCCCAGAAAGGGATCGTGATCGGTACCAAGGGCCGGAATCTCAAGTATGTCCGGCAATGTGCGGAGCCAGAGCTTTCGGATATGTTCGGCGTGAAAGTCACACTCGAACTTTGGGTTAAGATCGAGAAGGACTGGATGAAAAACTTCTGGTTACTGCGGCAAATGGGATATGCCGGTTCCTACTGAAGTTTTCCAGGGCATGATTCGCAATAAACTGAATCGTACCCTTGACTTGTGCGTCAGAGGCGTCTAAACTTGCATATCTTATCTCACTAGTAAGGTGTTTTGCTATGGCATGTTTGACAGTTTTGGATGGTTCTCTGAAGGGGCAGCGCTTCACGTTGACTCTGCCGTTGACGCGTATCGGGCGCCGTGAAGGGAATGACTGGGTAGTTCAAGACGGCTCGATTTCAGGCACGCATTGTGAGATCGAGAAGAGTGATGACGGATTCTTGATCCGCGACTTAGGATCCACGAATGGAACAAAGGTCAACAACGTCACGATCAAGGAAAAAGCGCTCTCCCGCAACGACATTATCCTACTGGGTGAAGTGCCGATGATGATCGAGGGCGATGACGTGCCGCAGTCGGAGAAAGAGTCCGCTGCCGTACCGCGAACGACCATTATCATTCAGCCGAAACGCACCCTCGAAACGCCGAAAGAGTTCGGCAAAAAAACCAACAGCAACAAGCTCTGGGTAGCAGTGATCGTCGTGCTGGTGCTGGTGATTGCCTACCTCTTGGTGCAGTTGTTTGTCGGCGGTGGTGCTACCGGCGCGGGCGGCTGAGGTCACCGTCTACAACATCCACGCTTGCGCCTGTTCTCTGGCCAATGGAGCGACACGGCGCTCTTCGGTTGCATCGCTCCTGACGATTCTGATCGTGACACTTTCGCGCGTGCCGTGATCAGCGTATGCGGCACAAATACGGGCCGCTAGAGAGACATCCCCGTCATCCGCCCCGCCGGGTAACAGAACCGTGGGGCCGGGAACATCTACCGCGTGCAGTAGCACGTCCGACACCACGCGCAGAGATTTGAGCGCAGCGTTGTCCGCCGCATCGCGGCCTACCACACACTTGGCGCCCCCCGGAAGTCGGAAGTGACGCCCGCGTAACAGCAGCCAGACCAATCGCTCATCACCAAGCCCCTCGTTGGTGTGCAAATCCGACAGCTTACGGCAAAACCCTTTTTCGGTCAGCAGGCAACCGCCAGCCGGTGCCGGGTAGCGGGTCAATCCATAGCACTGTGCCAATTCCCGCTGCGGTTTGCGCGACCGCCCGCTCAGTCCCAGCAACCGGCTACGGTCAACAATGCCCTCCTGTTCGGGGACGGTGGGCTCCAGCAGTAAGGCACTCAAGGGGCGGAGCAACCTTCCGCCCAACGCGGCATCCCGCTCCGTGATCGCCAGAGAGTGCCGGTTCTGCGACATCGGCCGCTGGCCCAGCACCTCGCCCGTCGCCACGAAATCGAAGCCCCCCTGTACCATCATTTCGCCCGCGCGCTGGATCATGCGCGCACGGCAATCGATGCACGGATTGAGCGCAGCACCAAAACCATGCGGCGGATGATCCACCAGATCGAGGATGTCGCGCGTGAAATCCACTACATGAAGCGGCACGTTCAACTGACGCGCCGCTTCACGCGCCGTCTCTTCCATTTTGAAGAAGGGACTGGTGAAGATCACCCCTTCCACGTCGATTCCCTGCTCGCGCAGCACGCACACCGCAAGCCTGCTGTCCAATCCACCGGACAACAGACTGAGGCCGCGTCCGCGCTTCTCTCGGGTTTCGGGTTTCGGGTTTCGGGTTTCAGGCTCCCGATTTCCGGCTTCTGATTTCAACTCCTAACTCCTAGATCCTAATTTCTCACTCATTCCTGACGCGGGCTTTCCTTTGGCACCGACATTCGCTACTCTTTTTGATGAACCAAGGAGGATACCGGATGCACCGTTCACTGTCGATGCTTTTACCTGACACGCTGTTGCGAGCGGGGACGCCCGCGCTCCCGACTTCTTGCTCCCCTTTTCATCAGAAACGCACGCCACTCGCACTGCCCGTCGTTGTTCTTGCGGCGTTGTTGTGCGGGGGCGGTTTAGCGCACGCCAATTTCGCTGTAGCGCCGTTGCGTCAACCTGGCTCGTCCCTCGACATCTCATTAGGCAACGAGGCAGGCCGCGCGATGCGTCAAGCGGCGCGCTGGCTCTGCAATCAACAAAACCCCGATGGATCATGGGGGACCACGCAGCGTGTCGAGCTGACCGCGCTCGCGTTGACCGCGCTCGCGGCATCCCCGCACCCCGATGATCACGCATCACGTTCTCTGGCCGCCCTTTGGCTGGGCCAGTCTGCTACCAATCACCTGTCGTCACTCAGCGCACACGCCTGGCGGTTGCTTGCGCTGACGCTCTCGCTGCCCGAAACACCTGAGCGCAGCACCTATCTGCGAGACCTGGCCCAGCGCGCGCCGTCCATCGACGACGCATCCGCCGACGACCGGCGGTTCTGGCAGGAGGTTTTGGCGCAAGCCGGACTCGGCGAGCCGCCCACGCCGGATGCCGATTCAACTGAACTGGTGGCCCGCGCCGCCGCCATCTGGCCGCCCCCGTTCAACCGCTCACGGGCTGCGTGGCGGCTGGCACGCCTGATCAACCGCAGGGCGGACGGCCGTTTGATGCGCGGTCAGATCGTCCTCGATTGGCGCTCGCATGTGGCCTCTTGGCTGATCTCTACTCAGAAGAGCGCCCCAGACGGCGGCGGCTATTGGGAGGCGGATACGGCCGACGCCCGACTTGCCGAGACCGCGTACGGCATGCTCTGCTTCCTAGAGTTGTGACCATCCGCGGGCAAAGCCCGCGATAGGCAGTAAGGCAGTGAGGCTGTAAGGAGGACCAGACGGATCGGGCCGATCAGACGGATTGGACGGATCAAAACAACGTTCCAAAAAACCTCCGTGCCTCCGTGGTTCAACTCCTAAATCCTCAATCCTAACTGCTAACTCCTCTACGCGCGGGCACGCGGATGCGCTTTGCCGTATTCGTCCTTGAGGCGCTCGATCGAGACATGCGTGTAGATCTGCGTGGTCGACAGGCTGGCGTGGCCGAGCATCTCTTGGACGCTGCGTAAATCAGCGCCCGCGTCCAGCAGATGCGTGGCAAAACTGTGACGCAACTGATGGGGCGTAATGTCCGGGGGCAGCGCCGCGGCCGTAAGCCATTTCTTCATCTGGCGTTCGATCGAACGCGGCGTGAGTGCGCCACCTCTGGCGTTGAGAAACAGAGGCGCGTTGTCGGCGTCTGCCCCAGACCACAACAACCCCGCCTGTTCCCGCAACGCTTGCAGTGCGCGGCAGGCCGGACCGCCCAGCACGCAAAGCCGCTGCTTACGCCCCTTGCCCTCAACAATCGTTGTGCCCTGATCAAACCGGATGTCGCCCCAGCGCAGCGCGGCGATCTCGCTGATGCGGCAGCCAGTGCTGTAGAGCGTTTCAAAGATGGCGGCGTCACGCAGCGCCGCATATTCGGCGGCGGGCGTTACGGCACCGTGTCGCGCACGCGTCGCCTCCAGCGCGGCCAGCGGTGCCGCCAGCAACGCCTCCACCTCCTTGACCCCCAGCACCGACGGCAAACGGCGTCCCAGCCGCGGCCCGCGCAGGCCGGCGAACGGATTGGTCGGCACGATCTCCTCGCGCTCCAGAAAGCGATAGAAGGTACGCAGCGAGGAGAGTTTGCGGCGCGTAGTCGACGGTGCCCAACCAGCGCGATGAAAAGCCACCAGAAAGTCACGCGCACGGTCACGCGTTGGTTTGCCCCAGGCAAACGGCGGTTTCACGCCGGCATCCGGCCACACAAACGCCGCAAACTGCCCGATGTCCTGCACATAACCGGCCACCGTGTGGTCCGACGCATTGCGCTCGGCCCGCAGAAAGGTGACGAAACGCACGACATCCGCATCGTCCGCCGCATCGGAGCGGTTCGGCAGCGGCTCCGGCGGCCCGTCGCCCATCCGGACCTCTAGATCCACATAATCTTCGGAATCCATAGCGAAAACCCTTTTCGCATAATTCGCGTAATTCGCGGTTAAAAAACCGAGCCCTGCTTTTACTCTCACAGTTGCGAGCCACTGCGTGGTCGCAACAAGAGAGGTTGACCCGCGACGTTCGACCCGCGACCTGCGGCTATCCTGAACTCATGCACTAATGGTAATCCGGTTAGCGACAGAGGGCATGCGAGTTTAGTGCGTGGTTCGTGTATGCGCAGTCGGGAGCGCGGGCGTCCCCGCCCGCTCTGTGAAAGGCTGATCGAGATTCCGATGCGCGGTTTGGTTTCCAAAGGAAGTGAGCGCATCAATCTTTTGCAAGGCACGTTGTTGCGGGCGAGGACGCCCGCGCTCCCGACTCTCTGCTCTCCTTTTCTCCAGAAACGCACGATCTTCGCCCCCTGCACCAACCGATCATGCTTTCGCAGTGCGCTTACCGCCCTTGCTGCTCTTGCTACCCTTTTCTCCCTTACCTTTGCCTGATTTGCTCAGGCCTAGCTTTTCAGCCCACTTTTCGAACTCAGGAATCTGATTCTTGTAACGGAAGACCATGCGCTTCATGGCATAACGTTGGCGGGGCGAGAGTGATTTCTTGCGCCCGTACTGTTCCTCAAGACTGGTAAAAAAGACATGGTCGTCAAACGTCCTCTTGCCGCGCGTCACAGGCTCCTGCCAAGTGGTGACATGACGCAACATCTCCAACAGCAGCGGGCTTTCAGTGTCCGGTTGCAACTCATCTTCACCGACGATCAACCCCAACTCATCCTTGACCTTGTCAAAATCCTCGATCTGCGCCGCGTTCTGCACAATGATGCGGTCGATCGCCGCGAGCTGCCGCCCGGTGAGCTTCATCCCCGACTCCGCCTGCTGGCGCAACGAGTCGATGAATTCCGCCTGACTTTCCGAAAAGGCCAGGTCCTTGAGCACCGCAAAACGACGTTTCGCATCTTCATGACTCGGGGCCGCCCGGTCTTTAGCCACCTCGTCCCCAAAGCCCATGTCGATCAGCTTTTGATCGGCCTCATGGATCTGTTCGCGATAGCGCAGGGCAATCTTGACCAGCGCGGTAAGCTGTCGGTCAGTGACCGCCTTCTCGCCGGCCTCAAGCTGCTCTTTGACAGAGGCCACAAAGTGCTCATCGCTGTAAGTGCGTTTACCGCGCTGCACAGGAGGAGCCCAGTCTGCGACCTGCGCCAGCATCTCCAGCACCGCATTGACCTTGTCGGTGTCGGCGGGCGGCACCTTGGCCCGCTCCATCCACTGTTGAAACTTCGCATAAAAGTCAGTCAACATTGCGGTCCACTCGACACTACCCTCCTCGATCTGGTCGAGTTGCTCCTCCATGCGCGCCGTGAACCCGACATCAAAGAGTTTCCCCAACTTACCGACCAACAGATCGCTGACTTCCAGCCCGAGCGGCGTTGGCACGAGCTGACGCTTTTCGCGGATGGTGTAATCGCGCGAATTCAACGTCTCGATGATCGACGCATAGGTGGAGGGACGCCCCACGCCGTTCGCCTCCAGTGCACGGATCAGCGAGGCTTCGCTGTAACGTGACGGCGGCTTGGTCTCCTTGCGGTCGCACAGCCAATCAAGCGCCACCAGACGGTCACCCTCGGCCAACGGCGGCAGACGGTCGACTTCGTCGGACTCCTCTTCCGCCTCATCCTCCTCCGGCTTCTTCTTGCGGATATCCAGCGCCATAACTTTGAGGAAACCGTCGAAGAGAACCTCTGACGAGGTCGCGGTAAAGAGGTAGCTATGGGCAAGCCCCTCCTTGAGCGGCTCGACCTCGGCCGTCTTCTGCGCGATGCGTGCCGCTGCCATCTGACTCGCGACGAAACGCTTCCAGATCAACTCATAGAGGCGCAATTCGGGACCGTCCAAAATGCCTTTGAGACTCGCCGGCGTGCGGGTCACATCAGTCGGACGAATCGCCTCGTGGGCTTCCTGCGCACTGGCACGGCTTTTATAGTAATTAGGCTTTTCCGGGTAGTAGGCTTCGCCATATTTCTCAACAATGAAGTCACGTGCGGCAGTCTGCGCATCCCGCGCAATGTTCACCGAGTCGGTACGCATGTAGGTGATCAGACCGGCCGGCCCTCCCCCTCCCAATTCCACACCTTCGTACAGTTTCTGCGCGATGCTCATGGTCCTGTTGGGCGAATAGCCGCACACGCTTGAGGCCGCTTGCTGCAAGGTCGACGTGATAAAGGGCGGCAACGGCCGCCGTGCGCTTTCGCGCCGACGCATCGCGCTAACACGCAGGGCACAGCCTTCGAGATCGTCCAGCAGCGCCTTGGCTGTCTCCTCGCTGCCGATCGACGGCTTCTCATCATCCACACGGGCAAGCCGTACCGTAAACGGATCGAGCGGCTCTTCTTCACGGCGCACCGTGGCGCCCATCACCCAATAAGCCTCGGGCTGAAATGCCTGAATCGCACGTTCACGCTCCGCCACTAGACGCAGCGCCACCGACTGCACACGCCCTGCGCTCAATCCCTTTTTGAGACGCCGCCAGAGCATCGGGCTCACCATATACCCCACGATGCGGTCCAGTACACGGCGCGCCTGCTGCGCGTCAACGCGCTGCATGTCGATCACACCGGGGTTTTCGAACGCCGCCCGCACGGCGCGCGGCGTGATCTCGTTGTACTGGATGCGGTGCACCGGCTTGTCTTGCGCGCTCTCCGCCAACGTCTCTTGAAGGTGCCACGCGATCGCCTCGCCCTCGCGGTCCGGGTCGGGCGCAAGATAGATCGCCTCACACGCTTGAGCCGCCTTCTTCAATTCGGCGACAACCTTGGACTTGCCTTTCGACAACACATACTTTGGTACAAAACCCGCCTCGACATCCACGCCCAGCGTCCGTTCCGGCAAATCGCGGATATGACCAACCGACGATTTCACCACATAGCCGGGGCCGAGGATTTTCCCAATGGTCTTCGCCTTGGCAGGCGACTCCACAATGACCAGCTTCTTTCCCATTCTTTTTTTCCTTACTAAACACCTAAAAAATCAGAGTCGCTCATATCGAGCGGCGCGCCACTCGTCCGCCCGGCAAGACCCGGACATGTCGCTTGATCTGTAGCCCGACCAGCAGAGCGTTCACTTTACCGGCATCCAACCCGCTCGCGCGCACCACCTCATCCACCGACACCCCGTCAACACCAAGCTGCACCAGTACGGCGCGCTCTTCGGGCGTCAGCACCGACTCGGGCGGACGCTCGGTTTGAGCCGAACGCGCCGGTTCCGCCGGACGCGTCTTCGTCGCTTGACGCATACCGGCCATCAAATCCTGAAGTTCTTCAATCACATCATCGGCGCAGGTCGCCAACCGTGCGCCTTCACGCAGCAATTTGTGGCAGCCCTGTGACGCTGGCGAGTCGATCCGTCCCGGCACCGCCATCACGCTGCGGTTCTGGTCGAGCGCTTGGCTCACGGTGATCATTGTGCCACTGTTGAACGGTGCTTCCACGACCAGCACGCCCCTGCTCAGTCCGCTGACGATGCGGTTGCGCATCGGGAAGGTCTGCCGGTCCGGCTGCCGTCCAAACGGATACTCCGACACCACCGCACCGCCGCACTCAATCATCGCGCGCGCCAGCCCGGCATTCTCTTTGGGAAACAGACGATCGAGCGCTCCGCCCAAAACTGCCACACTCACGCCCTTGGCTTGCACCGCACCGGTATGCGCCTCGGCATCAATGCCCAGTGCCAACCCGCTCGCGACCATATAGCCTGAACTGGCAAGCTGATAGCCGAAACGACGCGCGCAATCACGCCCGTAAACCGTTGGACGGCGCGTGCCAATGATCGCCACCGCCGGGCGATCCAAGGCCTCGACCGACCCCGCGACGTACAGAACCAGCGGCGGATCGGCAATCTGCTTGAGCAGGGCCGGATAACCGGGATCTTCCCAAGTGACCAGCTTCACCCCTTTTTTGGCCGCACGCGCCAACTCATCATCGGCACGCGCCTGCTGCAGGTCAGACCAGAACTGCTGCGCTCGGTCCGGACCGATGCCTACCACGGTCCGCAGGTCGCTTTCCGAGGCCTCAAAGGCCGCAGCCAGCGATCCGAACCGCTCCGCCATCCGTTTAGCCGTAATGGCGCCCAGGCCAGTCACCCGGTTCATAGCGATTAAGGCGTCCCGCTCTGTCACATTATCCTCTCAAAGTACTATGCCACTCGGTCGGTTCACAATTTGAAGTAGGCTAATTAGCATATTCGTGCGAGTCTGACAAGCAGACACGAAATTTCCTGCATGAAAAAAACAAAAAACGCTTGTCCTTTCCGGTCTCGTTTGGTACCGTATGTATTGTTGATTGGAAAAGGTTTGTTGTATCTTGGATTGTTGTCTCCATGTGTACTCCTAGCATCCCCCCAAGACCGGCTTGCAAAAGCCGGTCTTCTAATTTATGCAACCCCTCCTCCCCTCCCGAACTTTTGGCACCTGCAGGCGGTTTCGAAGCCGCTTTGGCTGCCTTCCAATACGGTGCCGACGCGGTTTATCTGGGACTGTCACACTTCTCGGCGCGCGCTGATGCCGACAACCTCACCCCCGACCGACTGCGTCTCCTGCTGGCCTACGCCCGCTCCTTCTCGCCGCGCAAACGGATCTATGTGACGGTCAATACGTTGATCCAAGACACTGAACTGCCGCAACTCATCGAGACCCTTGACACTCTCGATGACCTTGCCCCCGACGGTGTGATCGTGCAGGACCTCGGTGTCGCCCGTCTGATCCGCGATCATTTTCCCCGCCTTGAGCTACACGCCAGCACACAAATGGCCGTCCATAATGTCGTCGGTGCCATCGCTCTCCGCGAACTCGGATTCTCCCGTGTGATTCTGGCTCGTGAACTCACGCTCGAAGAAATCCGGCAGATCGTCCAGGATTCCGGCGTAGAGGTCGAAATCTTTGTACACGGTGCCCTCTGCTATAGCGTCAGCGGCCTCTGCCTTTTTTCGGCGCACATGACCGGACGCAGTGGTAACCGCGGACGGTGCGCGTATTGCTGTCGCGGGGAATTTGCCGCAGCCCCCCCCTCTTCCTCTCCCTCCGCCGACCGTCCTGCTTACCCTTTCTCCATGCGTGACCTCGCCCTCGCCCCGCTGCTCGACGAAGTCATCGCGACCGGTGTGCAATCGTTGAAGATCGAAGGACGCATGAAGAGTCCGCTCTACGTGGCCTGCGTGACCGACTACTACCGGCGCAAACTGGACGGGACGCTCACGCCCGACGCCGAACAGACGCTGATCCAAGATGTGCAGACTATTTTCAGCCGTCCCTGGACCACGCTCTACGCGCACGGTGCCGACGCCCCGTCAGCCGCCGTGATTGATCCTGTCGCCATCGGCCACCGCGGCGCTTGCATCGGGTCTGTCGAGGCCGTCTCTCGCGACCGCGCCGGTACCCGCTGGTTGCGCTTCACCTCGTCGCGTGCCTTGGAAAAGCACGACGGCTTGCAGGTCGAACTGGCCTCGGGCGGCAAACCTTTCGGTTTCGCGGTAAACACGCTACGTGCGGCCGGCGCGACCCGCCCTGTGGTCACCCTGCCCGCCGATGTTCCCGTGGAGGTCGCCCTACCGGACGAAGACCTTCCGGACATCCCGCGCGGTGCCCCGATCTTCTGCTCGGCCTCGCAGGCAGTACGCCGCCGCTATGCCGTTCGCACGCTGCGTGACGCCGACTTCGACACCGGACGCCCCGTCGCCTTCCGCGTGTCGTTGCGCCCCGACGGTATCGCTGCCCAAGCCGAAACGCTCGACACCGCGTCCACGTCCGCAACGCCCGTGAACGCCGAAGCCTGGATTCCGCTAGCGCTCTCATCATCGAAGCAGCCCGACAAGACCGCCGGTGCGGTGCGTAAGGCCTTTTCAAGGCTGGGCGACACCGCTTGGCGTTTCGAGACGCTCGAACTGGATGATCCCGCAACCCTTTACGCTCCCCTGTCCGCCCTCAACGAAGCCCGCAGGTCAGTCGTGGCCCGACTGAATGTCCGATGGGACGCTTCCCGCACCGCACGTCGGCAAGGCATCGCCGACGCATGGGGCCTGCACCTGCCATCCGCTGAACAACCGTCCGCAACGCCATCCGTGCCTCCACCCTCAACGTCTGAGTCCGGCGTCCGCGCCGCCGATGCCGTCACGCCAATCTGGACGCTGAAACTCAGAATCGCACCCCCGCCCCCCGCCGACGCGGGCCTTGACAACTTTGCGTGCATCGTTCTGGCCATCGGGCACACCGGCTATGATACGCTGAGACGGGACTTGGATGCATGGTGTACGGTGACTGATCGCGCGCGGCTACGCCTAGCGCTACCGCTCCTCTCACGCATGCAGGAGTGGAAAGCGCTGGTGAAAACGGTTGATGCGTTGTGCGGCGACGGCTGGAACGACTGGGAGTGCGCCGACCTCGCCGGTTTCCGGTTGCTCGCCGATCAGGGCCAGCCGCCGTTCTCCGCCGATTGGAGCCTCTACGCCCTGAACCGTGTCGCGCTTGCCGAACTCGGTCGTTTGGGCGCGCGCCAGGTGGTGCTTTCGCCAGAAATCAACCTCGACTGTCTGAAGACCCTGAACCAACCCCGTTCCGTTCCCTCTCCGGCGATCGAGACGCTGGTCTATCAGCACACGCCGCTTTTCATCTCGGAGACCGCCCCCTGCCTCTCCCCGGATGTCAGCGCACCGCCGTCTGACGTCCTCCATTTAACCGACCGCCGCGGTCGCGCTTTCCGCGTCATCCATCTCGACAACCGCTGGATCACGGTTGCGGAATCCGCGTTTTACGTCGCCGCACACACACAGGAAAATGCGGCTCGCCGTTACCGCATTGACCTCTCATGGTCACCGGAAGCCGTGTGGGACACTCAAAAGCTCGCTGCAATCCGCGCTGATCAACCGCTAACCGACACCCACCGTGCCCTTTTTGACCGCGGATTCGCGTAATGTCGCGATTGCAGATTGACATTCTGACGTTATGCCGCCAAAATGTGAAGCTCAACTGCATGGAGTTTATATGAGTGACGTTTTGAACCGCATCGCAGAACTTGGTGTTGTGCCCGTCGTCGCCATCGACGCCGCCGATCATGCCTTGCCGCTTGCAGACGCCCTGCTTACGGGCGGCTTGCCTGTGGTTGAAATCACTTTTCGGACTCAGGCCGCAGCTGAAGCCATACGCATCCTTTCGCATGAGCGTCCAGACTTGATCGTCGGGGCAGGCACTGTGCTCACGCCTGAAACGGTCAAGACCGCCGTCGATGCCGGCGCACAGTTTGCGGTCGCTCCCGGTTTTAACCCACGCGTCGTTCAGGCCGCGCGCGAATTGAACCTGCCTTTTGTGCCGGGCATCGCGACGCCGTCCGACATTGAAGCCGCGCTTGAATGCGGCCTCCGCTTATTGAAGTTTTTCCCGGCCGAAGCATTGGGCGGCACCAAGCTCCTTTCCGCGCTTTCCGCGCCGTACCGGCATACTGGAGTCCGCTTCATGCCAACAGGCGGTATTTCCCCGGCTAATTTAGAAGGCTATCTTGCGCTCGATACGGTCGCCGCCGTCGGCGGAACCTGGATCGCCAAGAAAGAGGATATGGCGCAAGGCAACTGGGATGGGGTCGCGGGCCGCTGCCGTGAGGCTTGCGCCCGCGCCCACGTAACGCGTAACAGCAAGCGGTAGTAACTCTTATGCGTACAATAAAGTTTAATTGTCCACACTGTCAACAGCGACTCGGAGCAGCCGAAAACCTGCTCGGACGTAAGATTTCGTGTCCCATCTGCAAAGGGCACATCAAATTGCCCGAAGCACCGACACCAACGCCGAAGGAGGAGCAGAGTCCTTCTGCAGCCTCCCCCACCCTGGAGCCGCAACAGCAGTCCGCGCAGACGGCACCGTTGCCCCCGCTGACCGCCGCCTTCCAGCCGCCCACGCCGCCGCCAGCGGCGATTCCCGTTGAGAAACCACAGACCGGTTTTGGCAGCACAACTGTCCCCGTCACCTTGAGTAACGGCGACATTACGTTTTATTGTCCGAACTGTTCCTGCAAGCTGATCGTCACCGAGCGTGCAGCCGGCAAAAAAATCCCATGCCGCAAGTGCGGTGTGCCGGTCACTGTGCCGACCGCCGCGTCCATTCCGCCCGACCCCGCCGGACGCCAGACCGTCAACCTCACTTTCCGGCAGGACGCGCAGGCATCGCTAAACGATCTTGTGAAGCGCGTCCGCGAGGGTGACGCGGCTGCGGCCAAGGCCATATTGGCCTTTGGCTCTCATGCCGTGCCGATTGTCATCGAAGGACTTGAAAACTCTTTTGCCGAACCTAAAGAGAACAGGGCGGCCGATGCGCTAACGGATATTCTTGTCAAAATCGGGTCCGCCAGCGTCAAACCCCTCATCAGCAGACTCGGCAAGAGCCGGCGTGCCTACTATGCGTTGGGACGGATCGGCACCGAAGAGGCCTTGCAGGCATTGATCCGCGAACTGAGCTCGGTCAACTGGCAACGTGTCGAAGCGGCCTGTGTTGGATTGGGATTGACCGAAAACCCCAATGCGGCCTACGTGATCGCACATCTTGAAAACACGCGCAAAACAACGCAGGTTGGCGAAGTGTTTGCGGCGGCCGGCAGTGCAATGGTAGCCCTGCAACGCCGTTTTGCCTCGCGGATGTAGCCGGGCTCAGGAGCGCCACGTGCAACGTAGACGAGAGACCCTGCGAGATGCCGCTCGATTGTTTCACGACACCTGTCCCGCCGGATTATCTGCGCGACGAATCGCGGAAAAACGGTTCCGCCATTGCTATCGCCTTTCCGAAGAGTGCGCATGAGCTGACCGCCGCACTCAAACAGACGTTCTCCTGCGGTCTGCCGCTGACGGTTCAGGGCTCCCGGACGGGTATCGCCGCCGGCGCGGTGCCGGACGGCGGTCTGATCATCAACCTCTCACGTATGGACGCCATCCTCGGTTCCGGCACCGATACCGGCACCGCCGCGCCTCCGACCATACGTGTCCAGCCCGGGGTCTCATTGGTCGCTCTGCGCCGACACCTCACAACCGCTTTCCCCGCCCACCTGTTCACCCCGGACCCCACGGAAACAACCGCCAGCATCGGCGGCATGGTGGCCTGCAACGCATCGGGTGCCTGCTCCTTTGCTTACGGCCCGACACGCGCCCACATCGAGGCGCTCACCGTGGTGTTGGCCGACGGCGACACGCTCACCCTACGCCGTGGCCATGACAAGGCGGACGGTAACCGCTTTTCACTCACCACCGACAGCGGGCGGCTGATTTCCGGTGAGCTTCCGCACATCCCCATGCCGACCGTTAAAAACTCGGCCGGATATTGGGTCAAGCCTGACATGGACCTGCTCGACCTGTTTATCGGCAGCGAGGGCACACTCGGCATTCTTGCAGAAATTGAGTTGCGTCTGCACGCCAAACCGTTCCAGACGCTTGGCATCCTGTGCTTTTTTGCCGCTGAAGCGCATGCGCTGGCGTGCGTTCAAGCGATCCGATCCGCCGCCTCCGCCGCCCTGCCCCACACGCTCACGGCCATTGAGTACTT
>Ga0255347_1004439_pt1 | contig 17009 bp, 13 predicted proteins | sample wastewater_treat_2_FD_192479 | JGI IMG/M metagenome (GOLD analysis project Ga0255347, IMG submission 192479) | Wastewater microbial communities from Lulu Island WWTP, Vancouver, Canada - plant24 | ecosystem: Engineered > WWTP > Wastewater > Unclassified | place: Canada: Vancouver, British...
GCGCTAACGCTCTACCGGGAAAGCCTCAAACGCGCCGAGGACTGCCGGCAGGGCGTCAACGGTGCAAACGCCCGAGATGGCGGCGGCGAGGTGGAGGCGTATGTGACGCTCCTGCTGGCGCGACTGTACCTGCATGCGGCGGAGCCGTCTCCGCGGAAGGCGCTTCCGCTGCTCAAAGGATTTGAAGGCCGCTACGCGCTGAAGGCACAGCAGTCAGCGCTTGATGACATGGCGCGAAAACTGAGGCTCGAATGCTGCCTGCAGCTGGGGCTGATCGAGGAGGCAGAGCGGGAAGTCGCCACGCTGACCGGAGCGGCAGCGGTTGGCAAAACAACCTGGGCGTTTCTGACGGCGTGCGCCGACCGGCATTACTTCCGGGCAAAGGAAGGGCCGGCAAAGGCTCCGTCAGCCGAGAGCGGCCGTGACGCGCAAGCGGCGCTGGTGATTTACAAAAGTCTTGCTTCCCGGGCAGAAAAGGACAGCGCCTATGCTCATCTCTATGACCCGCTCCGGATGAGGATGGCCGAGCTTTATGCCCTGGACCATCAACCGGCACAGGCAGCCGCCATCCATCAGGAGCAGCTCCAGCGGGACCCGACCTCAGCCGATGCATTATATAATCTGGCCGTCGCATATGAAATGCAAGACAAATGGGAGGAAGCGGTCAGCGCCTGGAGTAAACTTTCGCGCAGGCTGGCGCCCGGCGACAGCCATTGGTTCGAGGCACGATTGCGCACCGCGCAGGCGCTGATTCGTCTGGGGAAGCAGAAGGAAGCCTGCGAGGTCATCGCGGTGACCGAAGCGCGCCGCCCGGCGCAGGATGAAGAAATGAAGCGGTACTATGCAGAGTTGCAGAGCAGATATTGTGCGAAACCGGGGTCGGCGGCCGGCGGTAAGGAATAGGCACCAATCAGCGCAGTGTCGCTTCGGGCACTGGTCAGTGTCACCTTCGGGGATGGTTGACACCACGCGCCTTGAGGCGAAGCAGGTTTTTAATATTCGGGCAGCGATGGTTAATTCAGTTTATTGTAACGGGTCATTCTGCGGCTTGACCGCAGAATCCAGAAAATTTGGTTGCATTGTGGATTCTGCGATCAAGTCGCAGAAGGATGACAAACAATTGATTTTAAAAAACCGATTTTAGAACACCTCGTCTTCTAGACGAAGGTCGTTCAGCGAGAGATGCATGGTATCCCTGGGAAGGTATGCAATCATAGCAGTGCTGACGTGCTCGCTATCCGCCTGTGGATCACTCTTCCAGCGGGACAGGGCCCTCAAGGAGTACCGAATGCAGGAGGCGCAGTATGCGCCTTACAAAATGAAAAACTCCATAGAAGGATATAAAGAGTTTATTTCCCGCTATCCCAAAAACACCTTTGTGGGCGAGGCAAAGCTGCTGATCGAGAGCTTGGAATTCGCCCCCTATGAGCAGGCGGACAGCGTGGAAGGGTACATGGAGTTTAACCTGCTCTTCCCGGGCAACCGGCACCGTTCCAAGGCGGCCCTCAAAATAGAGCAGTCGGAGCTCAAGCGATATGAGAAGATTGACAGCGTTGCCGGATACAAAGAATATATTGCAAAGTATCCGGATAGCAATTTTGCCATTTTAGCCAGGGAGCGGCTGCAGGAGCTGGAATTCAGGGAATTAGATAAGCTGCTGCATGAGCAGTACGGCTTTGATCTCCTGGCGTACCGGCTGCAGCTCAGACGTCTGAAAAAAACCATTGCGCCGCAAGCGGGCTTCGACATGGGCGACTTTGCCTGCTATGCCTCTTTTAGCTCGCGCGAGGGAAAACGGTATTTTCACACCCAGCTGATTTACCCGACCGACATTTCGTATCTTGACATTTCATCGGATGCGCTGCGAAAGAATATCCATGAGCGGCTGTTGCTGCCGGCCCTGGCACATCTTGCGAAGCACTTTGCCCGCCCGGAGGGCATTGACGGATTCAGCTTTGATATTTCCTGGTCCGCCGGCGCCTATCATGGGGATAGAAAGGTTTTAGTCGAATATTATATCGCTCGTGACGACGCTGCGCGCTTTGCGCAGAATCTGCTGGACGAGGCCGGTCTTATGGCAAAAGAGCAGATCATCGTTCCGGCGAGGCCCGCAACCGCCGAAATCGCCTCCCCGCCCGGGATGAAACCCGCGGCTGACGCGCCGAAGCTGAGTGCCGGCGATCTGGAGAAACTGGATGGCCTGCGCATCATGGCCCTGGTGTACGAACGGGATTGCGGAGAAGACTCAATCATCTCCTCTACCTGGCTACGCGGTCGGCACAGTATGAAGGTCATCGAAAAGCGGAAGAATTTCAAAACCTCCGATGAATTTGTCTATAAGGAAATTGCACGGTACCTGGATCCGCCCTCTCATTACGGTGAAATCATCCTCGTCTGGAATTATAAAGGCCGTGAGAAGGCCTTCTGGCATAAATCCTTTTATACCGACCCTACCCGCGTTACCGATGCCGAGCGGTTCAGGCCCCCGGCCGAGTCGGATTTCAATGTAAACGACTATGTGGACATCGCTGTGGCGAAAGAGAGGCATGATCGCCTGCACGACGAGGAGTGGGGGGGCAGAGCGTGTTTCGTGATTCAAAGCACGCCGATGGATAACCAGATGAAATACGGGAAGCGGGTGAGCAGGATAGACCGGGAGGACTTCCTGCCCCTGAAGGTTGAATACTGGGACAAGGGCGGAAAGCTGTGGAAGGTTTTAAGTATTGAGTGGCAAAACAACTTTGGGTTTTGGTTTTGGAAGAAGGCAACCGTTGAGAATATGCAAACGACGGAAAAAACCCTTATTACCGTTGATGATGTGAGGGTGAACCAGGGGTTCAGCGATGCGGACTTCACCATGCAGGGCATGGAACGGCAAAAGCACGGGCTGTGAATTCAATGCACGGCATGCCGCCCGCCCCAATCAATTTCACTGCGGGACGCCGGGGGCAATACGGTGTCCGGCGATCAGCGCCGTTCCGACGCCCATGCTACCCGTTCGGAAACCTGTGATAATTTCAGAAGCAGATCGGCGCAATGGCAACACATTTTGACAAGCTCAACTCCTGCGGCGCCGGTTTTTCAGGCGCGCCATTGCCCGCGTCCATAGGTAATCTACTTCCTTAATGTTAAGGTAATAGATAGTTGTAAAATAAAATACAATAGCACCAATAATGGCAGCGAAAAGAGCGCACAGTTCCCCCAGGAAAGTGGCAGGCACATGCGTCAGTACCGTTTTGTTAATCCATTGGCCGATGATTCCCATGATCACCGCCGTAATCGCAATTTTGATAAAGTTTTGCAATAAATAGGAGGTTTTATATCCGCCCACCTCCCGGTAGAGGACGACGCTTAAAAATAAAAAATTGATCAGCACGCAGAGCGAGGTGGAAAGGGCAATGGCGCAGTGCTGTAACGGCTCGAGCAACAGGACCACGAAAAGAACGTTGAGCATAACCGTCAGAAACGATCCGATAACCGGGTAGCGGGTCCGGTTGAGCGCGTAAAAAATGGGAACGATTATTTTAAGCGCTGCATAGGCAAACAATCCGGCGGCATAAAAAGAGAGGGCCTGTGCCGTCATCAGCGTATCATGCGCGGTGAATCGTCCGTGCTCAAAAAGTATGCTCACGATGGGGCGGGAAAGGAAGATCAGCCCGGCGGAGGCCGGAACGGTAAGCAGAAACGAGAGTATGCCGGTTGAAACATACGCGCCCTTGAGTTGGTCAAGGTTGCCCAGCGACGCCTGGTTTGAAACAACCGGCAGGGTTGCCATGGAAAAGGACACCCCCACCATGCCGATGGGGAAGAATATGAGCCGGAAGGCGTAATTAAGCCAGGAGACGCTTCCCTCAACGCAGCTCGAGGCAAAGAAGGTGTTAACGAAGAGGTTGATTTGGGTGGCGGACAGCCCGATGACCGCGGGAAGCATGAGCCGCATGATCCGGCGCAGGCCTTCATCCTTGAGATCGAGATGCCAGGCAAAAAGGAATCCCTCTTTGCGCAATGCGGGAAGCTGTATGCCGATCTGGAGCAGTCCGCCCACCAGCGTGCCCACGGCCATGCCGATGATGGGCTCGCGGTTGAGATGCGAAAAACCGTAAGAGAAGAGCAGGCCGGAGAGAATGGAGCCGAGGTTGAAAAAGCTGGAGGCCATTGAGGGAATAAAAAATTTATTCAGGCTGTTCAGCATGCCCATGGCGATGGCGGAGAGGGAGACCAGGAGCAGAAAGGGGAACATGATGGAGGTCATCAGCGCGGTCAGTTCATGCTTGCCCGGCACCAGGGAAAAATCCGGCGACATCAGGGAAACGATCTTTCCCGACAGGATCATGCCCAGCAGGGTGATCCCCCCGACCAAAATGATCAGCACTGATATGACGTTGCCGGCGAGTTTCCAGGTGGCGCTGGCCCCCTGTTTGTTGCGATAATCGGTGAAGACGGTGATAAATGCGGCGCTCAGCGCGCCCTCGGCAAAAAGGTCGCGCAGCAGGTTGGGAATTCTGAAGGCCACCACAAAAGCATCATAGGCATAACCCGCACCGAAAAACCCGGCAAACACCTGCTCGCGCACCAGACCGAGCAGCCGGCTCAGCAATACGGCGAAGCTGATGGTGCCGGCGGAGCGGGCAATGGTTGAGGTGTGGGAAGACTCGGAATAATCTGTCATGCAGGGATGGTGTTATCGTTCTCGAATGGGTTCGTATGCTGATGGGGAAAACTATTGGGCGCCTCTCATTACTTCAACAGCCGGCTAGGGCTGCCGGGTTGGCTCGTTGCTTTCCACCGCTGCGTACATTCGCGGGCTTTTTGCCAGTCGCCTCTGGCGCCACACCTCTATCAGGGTGGGCAGGATGGACACAAAGAGGATGATGACGATCACCAGGGTAAAATTATTTTTCACCACGGGAATGGTTCCGAAGAAATACCCCCCCAGGGTGAAGAGAAAGATCCACAAAATACATCCTACGATATTATACGTAAGAAACTTTCCATAGGACATCCTGCCCACCCCCGCCAGGAAGGGGGCGAAGGTGCGGATGATCGGGAGAAAGCGGCCGATCACGATGGTCATGGGACCATACTTTTCAAAAAAAGCGTGCGTGCGTTCAAGATACGCCTTTTTGAAAAAGCGGCTGTCCTCCATGTAGAAAACCCGGGGCCCGATGTAGCTGCCGATGGCGTAATTAACCGTGTTGCCGAGAATCGCCGCGGCGGACAGGATGAGCAGCAGCCAGCCCAGATGCAAGGAGCCCAGCGCGCAAAAGGTCCCCGCGATGAAGAGCAGGGAATCGCCGGGGAGAAACGGCGTTACCACCAGTCCGGTCTCGCAGAAGATGGTGAGAAAAAAAATCAGGTAGGTCCATCCGCCGTACTGCAGTATGACCTGATGCAGGTATTTGTCGAGATGCAGCAGTATGTCGATACCATTGATCAGCAGGTCCATTTTCTTTCCCCGGGGCGCGCGATGCTGTGGATTGCCTGGAGTGGCAACACGCGGCGCCATTGTAATGGGTAAACGCCGCGTATGCAAGCGATATTTCGTTCCCGGGGAAGTTCGACGGGCGGACAGGCGCCATGCGCGCGCAGCCTTCCATACTCCCGCTGTGGAGAGGGTTCCGCCATGCTCGACCGCTCTTTGTCCATCCGCTGACCGGTGACGGAAAAATTCATTGCTTGCCCTCCCCGGCAAAATGATATAAGATTGATTCATCCAGGGGTCAAGACCCGGGTGAACCATTCAAGGGAGGCTGCGATGTTCGGTGGCGGTATAGGCATGTCGGAATTGCTGGTGGTGTTGGTGATCGTCCTGGTCATTTTCGGCGCGGGGAAACTGCCGGAGATAGGCAAGGGGCTGGGAAAGGGCATAAGCAATTTTAGAAAAGCGGCAAGCGGAATGGACGATAGCGAGGTAACCTCAAAGGAGCATGACAAGGAGCTGGAAGATCGGGCGAAGAAGACGTAGCTGCCCGGCAGTCTGTCGCTGACCAAGCCGGTCTTGTATACAGGAGCGGTTGGCGTTTTTCACGCAAGGGCGGAGTAATTTCCTTTGTTCGTACCGCGTTTACCGCACACGGATATTTGCAGTAATCAGGTTGATGTAAAAACCGGCAACCACTTCATCGGGATAACGGCATGACCGAGTATGATGACCGGGACGACAGACCGTCCTGGAGCGAGATAGACAAACGCCGAGACCGGAGCAGCCATGTCCGGCGGGATCCGCCCGAGTCCGGGAAAAAGCCCTCGGCGCACGACGAGTGGATCAAAAAGCAGTACCGCAAGGAAATAGAAAAGCTGTTTAAGGGAACCCGGGAGGAAACCGAGGCGCAGAAAAAAGCCGGGGTGGAGATCAGCCGGGCTTACGGCACCGGCCGGTTCAACACCGTGGTGAGGCAGTATGTTAAGCAGTACGGCTTGCCCGAAGACTGGGACACGCTCTTTCTGATGCTTGACCACAAGGATGCGGCAATCGTGCTGCCGGTGCTGGAGGCGATGGGCAAGCGAGCGTCGGACGGTTCCGAGGCGGAGCGGGAAGGATTCAAAAGCAGGGTGAAAATAATCGCCATGATCGCTACAGACGAAGCCGTGCAGGAATGCGCCGAGCGGATTATTGAGGAACTGGATCAGGCGGAGGATTAGGAGGGCGGCGGTTGCGGATCCAGGCCGAACAGGTCGAGGTAAGCCTTGAAATCACCCGATGACAGCGGGAGGTTAAGATAAAAATCATTGTCGATCGCCAGCGCCGATCCCTCCCCGGCGCCCCATTCAGCCAACCTGCCGCCGATGGCGGCATTTTTATTGAAAAGCTGCCGCACGCTCACCCCCAGGGGACTTTGCACCACCAGAGCCGGATCGATGCCTGACCGCTCTTCAATGAGGAAAGGCAGATGGTCGGTGCTGACATGGGTGCCGCCGATGATGAGCAGCACCTGTTTTCCCCCGCGCACCAGACCGGATACCCGGTCCGCCAGACGGCTGTCCCAGCCGAAAAAATCGATCGTCTCCGGAGCGCCTTCCCGGGCGCTGCCTGCCGCGGGGCCATGGGTAAAGGTGTCGATCCCCCTTTCTTCCATGAAGCTGAGCAAGGGCAGGTACTGCAGCTTTTCCGCCGCCGCCCGGTTGCCGCATAATTTGATCAGCTGTTCTTCCAGTCCGACCGCCGGATGGTTTTCGGCAAGGGCGCGCAAGATTTCCAAAAAGAAGCGGTGCTGCCCCGTGTCAAAATAGGTGTCGGCCAGAATGATCACCCGGGCGGTTTTGAGCCGGCCGAGCATCTCCTCTTTGCCCAGGGTGTTGGCTTTAACATAGGTTTCAGTCAGGGAGACGGTATCAAGGATGGTGTGACTTGCGGCGGCATAGCTGAGATTGTAACGTCCGGGATCGATCGCTTTGAGGGATGCATTGCGTAGGACGGCCAGTCCCCGGCGCTCGACGCGGCGGGCCACCAGATAGGGGGCCCGTAGGGGCCAGCCGCGGTCGATAAGGTACTGATGCAGATCGGCGGCATCCCCGGTCCGACCCTGGTCGAACAGGATGAGCGCGAGCTCCTCCAATCGCGCACAATTGCCGGTTCGCTTAAATCCTTCAATCGCCTCATCCCATCTGCCGGCCTGCATGGCGTCGAGGGCGCTTGTTTCAATCAGGTCGACCGAGACCGGGTCCTCGATCAGAGGCGCCTGCACCGGTTTCAGAAACACCTCCCCGAGACCTTTCCCCATATCCTCGGCCAGGATTTCCCCCTCCATGATCTTTGTTCCCATCCCTTCGCCGATTCTGGTTGCAATCTGCTGCGCCTCAATGCTTCCCATGAGCTCCTTTGGATTATCCATCCCGATGATTTTGCTGAAATCGGTGGCCAGCTTCAGGGTGCAGCCCGCGAAGAGGCAGCCGATTACAAGGCACATGAATAGAAGGGTGCGACGGCGGTCAGGCATACGAAAGATTGGATTGGGGAACGGCAGCCGGTAGCAACATCGTTGCATGATATTAATTTGTAGCACGAATGCAGTGGTCTGTAAATAAGAAGATGCGTCTAAGCGGCAATGCCTATCTGCACAGCGGTTACTAATGCAATAACCGTCAGGGCGATCGCAGGGGATAGAACAGCAGGTACACGAAGACGGAGCTTGCCAAACCCAGGAAGGTGCATGTGTAGAACACGCCCGGGAGTGACCAGAGGTCAAGAATGATCCCGCACAGGAGCGGGCCGATGCCCAGCCCGGCGCTCATGGCCACATTAAAAACGGCCATGGTTGATCCCATGCCGAACTGCTTTCCTTCAGTCACGGTGAGCGCGCTCGCCGCGGGGAGGGATATGGCGCCGAGAAATCCCAGAGACGTGTTAAGCGCGAGGAGCTGGGGGAAGGTGCGGGTCAGGGGAATAAGCGGGACGAGCACGAAGTAGAGAACGCTGCCGGTGGTAACCAGCAATTTGCGGTCCACCTTATCCGCCATCCTGCCAAAGGGCATCTGGAGAAATGCGGTGAGCAGGATGCTGGAGGCAATGACCATGCCTATCTGTGAGCCGCTGAGCGAAAGGGTGTTGTGGGCATACAGGGGGACAAACGTCATGATGCTGCCGCGGCAGAAGGCGTTTGAAAAGCGGTACAGGCATATGCCCATGATGCTTCTGCTCTTCAGCATGGTGGCAAAGGGAACTGCAAGCGGAGGGGCGGGCCTCTGTACGCTGCTCGACCGGGGGAGGCAGATGATGACCAGCGCCAGCGCCAGCAGGCAGAGCCCGCCCATGATGAGAAAGTTTGCCTCCATGCCGGCGTAGTCTTTGCAAAAGCCGCCGATGAGCGGGCCCGACCCGAAACCCAAAAAAAGGGCAACGCTGAAAATCCCCATGTAATTTCCCTCCTGATCGGGCGGGGCTATATCGGCGATAAACGCCATGGCTATGGGAATAATCAAGGCCGACGATGCGCCCTGGATAAGCCGGACCACGAACAGTTCCGGCGCGCTCCCGGCGTATATGTATCCCAGCGATGAGAGGGTATAAATCAGCAAACCGGAGGATATGAACCGCTTTCTCCCCACGCGGTCGGAAATGCGGCCGACAACGGGCATGGTCGCACTGCGCGCGAGGTTGAATATGGCGAAGATGGCCCCCAGCCACAGGCCATTTACCCCGAGGGTCTCCGCGTACAGCGGCAGTATGGGCACAATGATCCCGACTCCCAGCATCGAGCTGAAGATCGAGATAAAGAGCACGAACACCACTCTATTCCGGATGCCTGCAAGGTCGTTCATAGGGACGGGTGGTTGAAAGCGGATTTCACCTCCGCCCGGGAAGGCAAGCAACTACGCCCTTACCGTTTAGCTGATATGTTGCGGGTGCTGATCAGGCTGGCTATTTGGAGATAGACCTGTTTTAAAGGGATGCTATGCCTGCGGGCAATGAGCTTACACTGTTCATATTCGGGTGCGGCGGCGCTGCTGCCGTCGGGATAGTTGACTATCTTTACCTCGAGCCGGCCGTATGGGGTGCGGATTTTTTTGATCTGCCGGGGCAGGGTGATCCGTTCCGCCTGGTAATAGCGGATGCCGGAGGTGGTGGATTCCTTGAAAACAATGGCGGTCAGTTCCTCCTTGCTTTCCGGACGGCAGATGACCTGGAGTTGTATGCCGGGCCGGTTTTTTTTCATCTGCAGGTGAGCGCATGCCACATCCAGCGCGCCGGCCGCGAAGAGCCGCTCCATGAGGTGGTCATAGAATTCGGGGTTCATGTCGTCGATGTTTGCCTCCATCACCAGCACCTGGTCGGCGTGGGCGTCCGCCTCCGGCTCGCCGATAATAATCCGCAGCAGATTGGGGCGGTCGGGCAGTTCGCGGCTTCCCGCACCGTAACCGATGCTGTGGATGCGCATCGACGGCATGGGCCCGAAGCCGGCGGCCAGGGTGGTGATCAGCGCCGCGCCGGTGGGCGTAACCAGTTCTTCCTTAAGCGCGGTGCCGTATACCGGTACCCCGCGCACAAGGGCGAGACTTGCCGGAGCCGGCAGGGGTATGACGCCGTGCTGGCTTTTGATCAGCCCCGCGGCAAGCGGCAGGGGCGAGGCGTATATCCGGTCGAGGCCGAGATGCTCTATGGCGACGGCGGTTCCCACAATGTCAATGATTGAGTCGACCGCCCCGACTTCATGAAAGTGCACCCGTGACGGCGTGGTCCGGTGGATATCCGCCTCGACCGCCGCGAGCCGGCGGAAAACGGAAATGCTCAATTCCCGTACCCTGGGGGAGAGGGCGCTTTCGCGTATCAGGCGCCGAATGTCGGAAAAGGTGCGGTGGGCATGGTGGTGCGCCGCGGTCTCGACGGTGATCCGGCAGCCGGCCAGATGCATTTTCTGCACGGGGCGCACATCCAGACGATACCGGCCCAGTTTCAGCCGCTTCAGTTCCCGCCGGAGCAGGTTTTCCGGAACCCCGGCGTGCAGCATGGCGCCCAGCAGCATATCCCCGCTCACGCCCGAGAAGCAGTCAACATAAGCGATCTTCATAGAGGTACCCGGCAGATTGTTGAAAAAGTGGTTTTCCTCAGGCTGTTCAAAGGCTAAAGGGGGGAGGGGACACGGATACCCCTTTGCACCACCGCCATTCATGACCGGCTTCACAGCAATCGGTTTAGCGGTTTTACGATCCGGCCCCGGCATCGCGCGTTTGTGTCATTTGTCGCTACTCCCCTTGCAGGGGCGTAGCGCGGCCGCCGGGCGTGGTGCAACAGCCCGCTAGCGCCGATTGATGAGGCCGGCTATATACCCCGCGCCAAAACCGTTGTCGATGTTTACCACCGCGATCCCTGAGGCGCAGGAATTGAGCATTGATAGCAGGGCGGCGATGCCGCCGAACCCCGTGCCGTATCCCGTGCTGGTGGGCACCGCGATCACCGGTTTTTCCACCATTCCGCCGACCACGCTGGGCAGGGCTCCCTCCATGCCGGCGACCACGATGAGCACGGAGGCGGAAAAAAGCTTCTCCTTTTGCTCCATCAGCCGATGGATGCCGGCCACCCCCACGTCATAGAGATGGTCTGCCTCATTGCCCATCAGCGAGGCGGTAACCAGCGCCTCCTCCGCCACCGGAATATCGGAGGTGCCCGCGGATACCACCAGGATGGTCCCCCGACCCCGTTTCGCCGATTTGCCCGGCTGCAAGGTGAGGAGGCGGGAGGCGGGGTGATAGGTAAGGGCGGGCAGGGCTTTTTTGACCCGGGCCGCCTTCGCCGGGTCAACCCGGGTCACCAGAATGGGGTGCTTGCGGCGCAGCATGTTTCTAATAATGGCGATGATCTGGGGAGCGGTTTTGCCCTCGCCCCAGATGGCCTCGGGAAAGCCCTTGCGCAGGGTGCGGTGATGATCCAGGGTGGCGAAGCCGATGTTTTCAAAGGGCAGGCTTTTCAGCTTTGCCAGCGCCGCCTCGACAGAAACGGTTCGCCGCCTTACCGAATCAAGCACTTTTCTTATATCATCAGGTTGCATAGGTCACGGTGACGAAAAATGGTCGTAGCCCAACCTGGCGATGTCATACGGCCGGCGCTCCACATCGAGCACCGCCAGATTCCCGGTATCGGTGATTTCGCCGATCCGGGTAACCGGGACTGAAAAACCCCCGGCCAGGCGCAGCAGCTCTTCTTCCCGGCCCTGCGCCACGGTGAAAAGAAGCTCATAGTCCTCACCGCCGGAGAGGGCGTAATCAATCTTGCGCTCGTCGCCGGGAAGCGTACAGCGCAGGAAATCTTTCGAAAGCGGCAGATCGGCAAGGGAAACGGTCGCACCCCTGCCGCTTGCGGCAAGCACGCGCGACAGGTCCGCCAGCAATCCGTCGCTGATGTCGATCATCGATGAGGCGATTTTATGATCCGCCAGCATCCGTCCTTCCCGGACGCGGGGCCGGGGCGACAGATGGCGCATCGCCAGGGAGGTGAAGTCGGTAAGCGGCAGGCGGTGCCGCTCCCGCCGGAGCAACGATAAGCCCAGGGCGGCGTCGCCCAGCGTTCCGGTTACCCAGATGGAATCGCCGCCGCGGGCGCCGCTTCGCCGGACCAGCCGGTCGGGCAGCATCTCTCCCACGACGGTCAGGTCAATAACCAGTTGCCGGGGTGAGGCATTGGTGTCGCCGCCGGCCAGGCGCACATCGAATTCCTCCGCCCGAATCATCAGGCCGCGGTAGAAGTCGTCAACAAACTGCAGCGGGAGATGCGGCGGCAGACCAAGCGATACCAGAAAAAAGCGCGGCGTTCCACCCATCGCCGCAATATCGCTTAAGTTGACCGCCAGCGCCTTCATGCCCAGGCTGTACCCATCGGTCAGCCCCAGATCAAAGTGCACATCTTCCAGCAGAAGGTCACAGGTGGTCAGCAGCAGGTGGTGCTCGGCAAGCGCGAGGGCGGCCGCGTCATCGCCGATGCCGCAGACAATCGAGGGATGGGGTGCCCCCCAGGCGTCGGCAATGCGTTGAATCAGACCCGATTCGCCTAGAGCTTTGATGTCCACCGGTTCTTTTTCGTCCCGTTTTTTTTGTGTTTGCACAGGGCATGCTGGAGGACATCACCCATGGTTCGGGCAAACACGTAGGTAAGGCGATCTTTTATGTTCTCGGGTATTTCCTCTAGGTCTTTCTTGTTCCGCTCCGGTACAATGATGGTCTTGATTTTCGCGCGAATGGCGCCCAGCGACTTTTCTTTCAAACCGCCGACCGGAAGAACCCGCCCGCACAGGGTTATTTCCCCGGTCATGGCAACGTCCTTTTTTACCGGCGTTCTGGTCAGGGAGGAGATTACCGCCGTGGCCATGGTTACCCCGGCCGACGGTCCGTCCTTGGGAATGGCGCCGGCAGGAACATGGATGTGCAGATCGAGCTTTTCATGAAAATCGGCATTGATGTTCAATTCCTTTGCCTTGGAGCGGGCATAACTGAGCGCGGCCTGGGCGGATTCCTTCATCACATCACCCAGATGGCCGGTCAGGGTCAGGTTCCCTTTGCCCTTCATGGTCGAGGCCTCAACGTGCAGCACCTCCCCCCCCGCCTGGGTCCAGGCAAGCCCGGTGGCCACCCCGATTTGATTAATTTCCTGCTCCGCCTCAGGCAGGTATTTGGGCACCCCCAGGTACTTGTGGAGGTTCTCAACCGTAATGTGATGCGACTTGGTGTTGTTTTCAGCCAGGCTCCGCGCCACCTTCCGGCAGATGGCGGCGATCTCGCGCTCCAGATTGCGCAGGCCGGATTCCTGGGTGTAGTGGGAAACCGCCACCAGCAGCGCGCTGTCATCAATTTTCAGGTTCTTTTTGGTGATGCCGTTTTCCTCAAGCTGACGTGGAATCAAAAACTGCTTGGCGATCATCAGCTTTTCCTCATCGGTGTACCCGGAGATGGTGATGATTTCCATGCGGTCTTTGAGGGCGGAAAGGATCGGATCGACCAGGTTCGCCGTGGTGATGAACATGACATTGGAGAGGTCGAACGGCAGGTTGAGATAATGATCGCTGAAGGAGAAGTTCTGCTCGGGGTCAAGCACCTCCAGCAGGGCGGCCGAGGGGTCGCCGCGGAAATCGGCGCCGACCTTGTCAATCTCATCCATCATGAAAACCGGGTTGTTGCTCTGCGCCTGCTTGAGGCCCTGAATGATTCTCCCGGGCAGCGCGCCGATATAAGTCCGCCGGTGCCCCCGTATCTCCGCCTCGTCACGGATGCCGCCCAGGGAGATGCGGGTAAATTTGCGGCCCAGGGCACGGGCGATGGACTTTCCCAGCGATGTTTTGCCCACCCCGGGGGGTCCCACAAAACAGAGGATGGGGCCTTTCATTTTCTTTTTCAGCTTCCGCACCGCCAGGTACTCGAGGATTCGCTCCTTGACCTTTTCCAGGTTGTAATGGTCCTCATCCAGCACCTCTTTCGCCTTTTTAATGTCGAGGTTGTCCCGGGTATGCCTGCTCCAGGGTATTTCCACCAGCCAGTCCAGATAGGTCCGCACGATGGATGCCTCGGCCGCGTCGGCGTGCATCTGCTCCAGCCGGTTCAGCTGCTTTTGCGCCTCCCTTTCAACCTCCTCGGGCATTTTCGCCTGTTTGATTTTTTTCGACAGCTCGGCCACCTCCGCCGCCTTTTCGTCAATGTCCCCCAGCTCCGACTTGATGGCCTTGAGCTGCTCGCGGAGGAAATACTCGCGCTGGGTCTTGGTCATCTCCTCCTTGGCCTGGGACTGGATCTTGGCCTGCATGGTCGATACTTCGAGTTCCTTGGAGAGGTGTTCATTCACCTTCTTCAGCCGGTCCGAGGGGTCCAGGGTTTCAAGAATCTTCTGTGAGTCTTCTATCTTGAGGCGCAGGTTCGAGGCCACCAGATCCGCCAGCCTGCCGGGTTCGTTGACGCTGTCCAGGATCTCTATCACTTCGGTCGAGATGAGCCCCTTGAGCGACAATATCTTTTCACATTGTTCCTTGACGTTTCTCATCAGCGCTTCGATCTCGGGGGTGATGTGGGTGCCGGAGAAATCGGGCGCCTCCTCGATGGCCACCTGAAAACAAGGATCGGTTCGCAGATATTGTTTGATCAGCGCGGTCACCAGCCCCTGCACCAGGATCTTGACCCGTCCGTCGGGGAGCTTAAACTTCTTCATGATCATTGCCACCGTGCCGGTGGAGTAAATATCCTCGGGACTGGGATTGTCGTTGTTCGGGTCCTTTTGGGTGGCGATGCAAATGAGCCGGTCCTTGGTCAATGCCTCATAAACCGCGCTGATCGATGATTCTCTGCCCACGTACAGAGGCAGGAACATGTGATTGAAAATGACGATGTCCCTTACCGGCAGCAGCGGCAGGGCCTTGGGTATTTCAATGGGTTCTTTTCCTTCAGCGTGCACCATAAAACCGTGACCTTTCGTGCGCAATCGATATGCAGTTTATTTTTACTATAACATTACCCTCCGGCAAGGGTCAAGTGCATATTAACGGCATTGCATCAATGCGCCGCCCCACCCCCAGGAGACTTGGAACGGCCTGAAGAAAAATACCTTTACAACCACCTGCTCATGCCGTTCAGCGCTTCGCTTCAATGAAGAGGAAATCAAAGGCGGAGAACGCCCGCAGTTCAGAATACGCTTTACATATTTTAAAAATATGCTATTTTTTGCACTCAAACCAACATCATACCGGGGAGGCCAAAGTGAGTTCACCGCCGAACAAAATTTCCGTTGTGATTCCCACCCTCAATGAGGAACATACGGTTGCGGAGATTATTCAGGGAGTCAAGCCATTCGCAGATGAAGTGGTCGTGATAGACGGGCACTCTCAGGACAAGACCCGGGAGGTCGCCGAATCACTGGGGGTCAGGGTGGTGCTTGACAACCGCAAGGGCAAGGGTGAGGCGCTGCGCCATTCCCTCAACGTCGTGACCGGGGATATAATTGTTTTTATTGATGCCGACGGGTCGCACGATCCCAGGGACATCCCCCTGCTGGTTGAGCCCATCAAAAAAGGCGAGGCGGACCATGTATCCGGTTCGCGCCTGATCGGCGGTTCAAGCGAACTGCACGGGGGATTCGATGAATGCTTCCGTCTCATGGGCAGCTCGTTCATTACCGCCTGCATCAACTGGAGGTTTAAGGCTCGCCTGAGCGAAAGCCAGAACGGCTTTCGCGCGATTCGCGCCGATGTGATGAGACAGCTGGGCCTGGTCGAAGATATTACCACCATTGAGCAGGAAATGATCATCAAAACCCTGAAGAAGGGTTTCCGCATGGCTGAGGTTCCCAGCCACGAACATGTGCGCAAGATGGGGTATTCAAAAATCAGCCTGCGCAAGGTCTGGTTCAGATACGTCTACTCGATGGTCAAGTATCTTTTTTTCTAACAGCATGTAAAAAAAGTTTTGCAACCGCCTGCTCAACCGCCATCACCGAGCCCGGCACCATTTTATCCGCCGGGAGTCTACCCGGATGCAGTCGCATGCAAGTTCTCTTGCTTAATCCTCCTGCCGGAGGCGGGAGGAAATTTATTAGGGAAGGTCGGTGTACCCAGGAGCAGGGAGTGTGGGCGACGCTCTGGCCGCCACTTTCCCTGGCCGCCATCGGCGCCGTGCTGGAAGGGGAGGGCCATCAGGTGCGCATCATCGATTGTCCCGCCCAGGGGGTAAGCTTCGATGACCTGAAGCAGGCCATCGCCGGGATGAACCCCGGAATGATCGTCTGGAGCACCGGCACCCCGTCCTTAGAGAGCGACCTGCAGCTGGCCTCACGCGTCAGGGGCTGGGGCGCGGCCGCGCGTACGGTGGTTTTCGGCACCCATGTGACCGTGCTGGACCGGGAGTGCCTGCAGTCCGCCCCGGGTCTGGATGTCATCGTGCGCAATGAGCCGGAGGCGACGGTGGCAGAGCTGGCCGGGGCTTTGGCGGAAGGGAAGGACCTGACCGGCATTGCCGGTATAACCTACCGGAATGAACAGGGCGGCATTGTCCGTAACCCTGCGCGTCCCTTCATCGAAAATCTCGATGACCTGCCCTTTCCCGCCTGGCACCTGATCGATGTGGATCGGTACCGGCTGCCCCTCAAGGGACGGCGGTTCCTGATGGTGGCCCCGCTGCGCGGCTGCCCCTTTCACTGCAGCTTTTGCACCTGTCATACCTATTACGGCGCGCGGCTGCGAACCAGGTCGGTGCAGCGGGTGATCGCCGAGATTGTCCATGACCGGGAGCGCTTCGGCATAAACGACTTTTTTTTCTGGGCCGAGACCTTCGTGGTCAGCAAAAACTATGTGCGCGAGCTCTGCCGCGCCATCCTTGAACAGGACCTGCGCATCGCCTGGACCGCCAACAGCCGGGTTGACACGGTTGACCGGGGGTTGCTGTCGCTGATGGCCCGGGCGGGCTGCTGGATGATCAGCTTCGGCATCGAGTCGGCAAGCCAGGCGGTGCTTGACCAGGCGGACAAGGGAATCCGCGTTTCGGACGCGATGAGCGCGGTGCAACTTGCCCGGAAAGCCGGCATTAAGACGGTCGGTCACTTCATTCTC
>Ga0255347_1004440_pt1 | contig 17009 bp, 12 predicted proteins | sample wastewater_treat_2_FD_192479 | JGI IMG/M metagenome (GOLD analysis project Ga0255347, IMG submission 192479) | Wastewater microbial communities from Lulu Island WWTP, Vancouver, Canada - plant24 | ecosystem: Engineered > WWTP > Wastewater > Unclassified | place: Canada: Vancouver, British...
GGTATGTTTTTTGTTATTTTTGCGGCCATTTTTTCCAACACGGTAAAAGGTAATCTGGTTGGCGCTGCTTTTCGGGCGTCCGTGGAATTCCAGCAACGGATTTCAATCTGATTGCCGAAAACCCGTTTGCCGTAGCGCATGCCGGTAACCCGATCGTTATGCAGAATGGCCAGATACTGGAAAGCTTTGACGTCTTTTAACTGTGCCTCAACAATGGCCGTCGCTTTTCTGACGATGGCGATTTTTTCCGGCGTTACTTCTCCGATAACGCGGGCGGCCAGCGCCGGCCCGGGAAAAGGAAATCTGTTGAACATGCTTTCAGGAAGCCCCAGACCACGGCCGACTTTACGCACGCCGTCCTTGCGCAGTTGAATCAGCGGCTCCAAAATTTTATAGCCGAACGCCTTTTGCGGGTCGATGCCCAGTTGCGCAAAGACATTGTGCTGTCTTTTTATCCCAGCCACTGTTTCATCAATGTCCGTGAGAATTGTACCCTGCAGGAGATATTTCGCGTCGCTTTGCGTAACCAGGTCGGCAAATATTTTTTTGTAAAAAGTTTGCGTAATGGCCTCTCTTTTTTCTTCCGGATCAGCAATGCCCCTGAGGGCATCAAAAAAAGCCTGGGAGGCATCGATTATCTCGACGGGAATGCCCAGTTTTTTAAATTCGGCTTTCACTTTCTCCGGCTCTTTCTCGCGCATGATGCCGTTATCAATAAAATAAGTTTTTAATTTATTCCCCAGCGCTTTATGCCCCAGTGCCGTAACAACGGAAGAGTCGACACCGCCGGACAGCGCGTTAATTGCCATGCCGTCGCCGACGATGTTTCTGATTTCCCGAACCTTTTCCTCGATAAATATTTTCGTGTTCATATTCTTCGCTTTTATTTCTTTGGTTTTCATAATGAAGGCTCCTGCAGCTGAATTTGTGTTCACTTCCTTAGATTAATTTAGAATTCGTTTCAAGCATTAATGTGCCGTTTTGTGCAAATTATTGGACGGTATAGTAATAAAAAATTAAAGTTGTAAATTTTGCGGGATAAGGGTAAAAACTTCTAAAGATATTAATAAATTGAGAGGAAACTACATGAGACAGATTAAAATTATGCCGTGCCTGGATATGAAAGACGGGCGCGTGGTCAAAGGAGTTCATTTCGTGGATTTGAAAGAAGCGGGAGACCCGGTGGAAAACGCCGCTTTTTATCAGAAAGAGGGAGCGGATGAACTGGCGATGCTGGATATTGCCGCAACGCTGGAAAGCAGAAAAACACGCCTTACGTGGGTGAAAAAGGTGGCTTCTGTTATTGATATTCCTCTTACTGTCGGCGGTGGAATAACGAATATAGAAGACGTTGAACTTGTCCTGCAGGCGGGCGCAAGCAAAGTTTCCATGAACAGTGCGGCGGTGAAAACCCCCGCGCTAATTGCAGAGGCGGCAAAAAAATTTGGTTCGGATAAGATAACAGTGGCGATTGACGCGAAAAGAAACAAAACCATACCTTCCGGATTTGAACTGGTTGTTTCCGGTGGCACAAAGCCTTTAGCCAAAGACGCGGTTGAGTGGGCGAGAAAATGCGAAGAACTGGGCGCGGGTGTTATTTTGCCCACCAGCATGGACGGGGACGGCACAAAAGCGGGTTATGATATCGCGTTCATCAAAGCGATTTCTTCTGTCGTGAAAGTGCCTGTGGTGGCTTCGGGCGGGGCGGGAAGACTGGAAGATTTTTACGAAGCGGCGGCCAAGGGTGGTGCGAGTATCCTGCTTGCGGCATCGGTTTTTCATTTTCGTATAGTCAATATTCGGGAATTGAAAAATTATCTGCGGGAAAAAGGATTGTCGGTTGCCGGGGGAAAATAGCCGCGGTTTGTGTGGTGATGAAAGCGAGAAATAGGTTTCAACGCCGCATTCATGAGGGCAGATAAAAATGAGCAGACCGTATCATTTGTTTAAATACGGAAAAGGCGACGGCGAAAAGTTTACCGTCATAGCGCACCGCGGCGCTTCTGCCTATTATCCGGAAAACACCCTTGTATCTTTTGCGGCGGCAATAAGTCTTGGCGCCGGGATGGTTGAATTTGACGTTCAGTTAAGCCGTGACGGGGAAGTCGTTGTGTTTCACGACGAAAAACTTTCCCGTTGCACGAACGGCAGGGGAAAGCTTGCCGCTTACACTCTTGCGGAGCTGAAAAAGCTTGATGCCGGAAAATGGTTTGACGAAAAATTTAAGGGTGAAAAAATTCCGACACTGAAAGAAGTTTTATCTTTCTGTAGCGGGAAAATTGCCGTCAATATTGAAGTTAAAACCGAGGCAGTTGCTGACAAAATCGCCGGCGGCATTGAAGAAAAGTGTCTGAAGATTGTCGGACAAACCGGCATGAGCCGGCACGCTGTGTTTTCCAGTTTTGATCCCCGGGCGGTGCAGCACTTAAAGCAAATCGACAACAGCGCGGCTGTCGCCGTTTTGTTTGAAAAAAAAATTTACGGCGTAAAACCGCCCTCGGAAATTGTTGAAATGCTTGGCGCGGATTGTTTCAACTGTTCATACAGAGAACTTAACAAAAAGTGGTTGCGGGACATTAAAACGAATAATATTCCTGTCAATGTTTACACTGTTGATGAGGAGAGGAAAATGCGGCGGCTTTTGGAAGCGGGTGTGGACGGAATTTTTACCAACAAACCGGATGTTTTGAAAAAGGAAGCGGCTGATTTTTTTTTCAGCGAAAAATAGGAAAATAAGCGTGGATAAAGGTGGTTATGGAAATATCAAACGTGCTGATTAAAACAATCGTGGCATCGCTAGACGTCTTGACACGGGTATCCGGCATGGACATTCGTGTTCACGGCAAGGAAAATGTTCCCGACCAGCCGGTTCTTTATGTTGTTAACCACTTCACGCGTCTGGAAACTGTTTTGATGCCTTATATTATCAAAAAAACGATACAAAAATATCCTCTGTCACTGGCGGATAAGTCATTTTTTAACGGCAGGATGGGCCATGTCATGGCCAAACTTGGTGCCATTTCCACCGCCGACCTGAATCGCGACGCACTTTTAATCAGAGCTCTGCTGAAAGACAGCAATCCTGTTATTATTTTTCCGGAAGGTCAGATGATCAAGGATAAAAGGCTCATCGAAAAGGGCAGATACATGGTTTTTAACACGGGGGCAAGAAGGCCGCCGCATACGGGAGCCGGGCGTATTGCCTTACGGTCCCAGTTCATCAGGGAAGAATTGAAACTGTTTCGCGAAAGAGGCGATGACTCGTCGATAAAGGAAATTGCCCGGCATTTTGGTTTTGACGCCGCCGATGTTGATAAAATTCTACAAAAGGAAACATATATTGTGCCGGTAAATGTCACCTATTATCCGATACAGGCCAGGGAAAATGTCATCAGCAGACTGTTGGGCAGATTTGTCGAAGATATCTCCGGACGTTTTGAAGAAGAAATGCTCATAGAAGGCTCCATGGTCACGCAGGGCGTGGATATTGATGTAAACTTTGGCAGGGCTATACCGATGAAAAAGTATATAAAGGCCAGCGCCCGCCTGCACAAGATGTTGTCCGATCAAAAACTTTATCTGCACCCGGGGGAGCTGAAGTATGCCGCCCCGTTCAAAAAACTCTATATTCGCATCATGTACGAGTACATGGATGCCATTTATTCAATGACGACCGTAAATCACGACCATTTATTTTCTTATGTTTTGTCAAAATACAGAAAAAATAAAATCAGGGAAGACGATTACAAAAACCGGGTTTTTCTGGCCATAGAAAATCTGCGCCGGTGCGGACTGACTAATTATCATACGTCTTTGAACAAGAAACAATTTTATCTGCTCACGGATGACGTTCATGAAAAATACGAACGCTTTATCAGTTCGTCAACCGCCGCCGGCCTCATCTCTCTGGAGAAGGGCTGCCTCATTAAAAATAAATATCGTTTCAGCAAAACCTACGATTTCCATACGATAAGGAAAGACAATATCATTGAAGTTCTGAAAAATGAAATAGAGCCTCTGTGGAGTCTTACAAAAGCACTTAACCGCCTGATGTTATTGCCCGACTCCTATATCAAACGAAAAATCAGAAACCATTTTATTGAACTGGATAAAAAACTTTTTGAAGATGATTATCAGAAGTATTTTCTTGAAGGAGAAAGCAAGCCGAAAAACATTGGGGCGCCTTTTTTCTGGAAACACATGCTCGGGAAAAAAGGAGTCATTCTGGTGCATGGCTACATGGCCGCGCCGGAGGAAATAAAGCCGCTCGCTGAGTATCTTTATAAAAATGGCTACAGCATTTATGGTGTGCGCCTGCGGGGACATGGCACGGCGCCGGAAGACCTGGCTTCCCGTAATTGGGAAAAATGGTATGATTCTGCGGGTCGCGCTTACATCATCATGAAAAGCTGTATTAAATCATTTGCCATTGCCGGGTTTTCCACCGGTGGAGACATAGCCTTGCTGCAGGCAGCGAACAAACCGGGCAGATTCAAGGCGGTAATATCGATCAATGCGCCGCTCAGACTTCAGCATATTTCCTCGAAGCTTGCTTCGGTGATTGTTGCCTGGAACAAGTTACTGACAAAATTCAAAGTGCAAAAAGGGAAAATGGAGTTTGTCGAGAACGATCCGGATAATCCTCATATCAATTATTTGCGCAATCCGGTGTACGGCGTGTATCAATTGGAAAAGCTGATGCAGATTGTTGAAGAGAAATTGGAAAATATCAGTGAACCCGTGCTGGTTTTGCAGGGCTCGAATGATCCGGTGGTAAATCCTGTGAGTGGACGGGAAATTTACAAAAAAGTAAAAGCCAAGAAGAAAATATTTGCGGAAATCAAAGCGGACCGTCACGGAATACTGCGCGGTGTTCAAGCTGAAAAAGTCAACGCGAAAGTTCTGGATTTTCTTGACGGCGTATTTTAAATTATGCGCCCTGTTATTAAGCAACCATAGTGTAATGCTTTTCGCGGAAAAGCCTCAGGCAAACGTCCACCACCTCGGCGTCGTAGAGAATGCCTCTGTTCTTTAGTATTTCTTCCAGCGCGGTTTCAGTGCTGTAAGCGGCGCGGTACGGGCGGTGAGTGGAAATTGCCTCCACCACGTCGGCGACCGCCAGAATTTTGGATTCCAACAGGATATCATTTTCTTTTAATCCATGAGGATAACCGGCGCCATTGACTCGTTCGTGATGTTCCAGTACAACACGGGCAATCGGCCAGGGAAACTCAATGTCTTTTAAAATTGTGTGCCCCGAGACCGGATGCGTCTTTATCAAATTGTATTCCAAAGTCGTAAGTCGTGTGGGTTTGGTGAGAATTTCCGACGGTATCGATATTTTGCCGATGTCATGAATCAGACTGGCCATACGGATTCCCTCTATTTGCTCGTCGGATAATTTCATTTCCGTGGCGATGGCCTGAGCTAAATGCGCCACGCGTCGTTGATGTCCGGCCGTGTAGGGATCCCTTGTTTCCACTGTAACCGCCATGGCGTTGATAGTGGCCTGCAGGGCTTTGCGCATTTTTTTGAGATTTTCCTGCCGTTCAGCTTCTATTTGTTTCTTTTCGGAAATATCCCGTACAGTTCCCTGATAATAAAGAACCCGTTTCTGGTTATCTAATACAGCGTGCGCGCTGAGAGAAGTCCATACGCGCCCACCGTCTTTTCTGTAACCTTGAATTTCAAAATCGTTAACTGCGCCGTATTCTTTAACAAGCTTTAGAAGTCTTTCCCTGTCATGAGGATTGACATAAAGTTGACGAGAGATATCTGTTATTGATTGTAAAACTTCTTGCGCCGAATTGTAACCATAAATTTTCGCAAAACCATTATTTACAGTGATGAAATTGCCATCAGGAGCGGTCTGATAAATTCCTTCCTGCGCGTTTTCCACCAGGGAGCGATATTTTTCTTCACTTCGTAAAAGAGCGTCCTGAGCTTTTTTCTGTTCCGTGATATCGACGGAAAAGCCGATGATGCCGATTATTTTTCCGCTTTTATCACGGTAAGGAACTTTATCAGTTTGCAGCACCATTGAGCCTCTTCTTGTCTTTATTATTTCCAAAATGCCTATTTTCGGTTTCCCGCTGGCCATGATTTCCCTGTCATCTTGCAGAAATTGCGCTGCATCCCGAGGATTGATTGTCTCGTTGCTTTTACCTTCGATTTCTTCTTTTGTTAGACCAGTTTGTTCAAGAAGCGCTTTGTTGACACGGGTGAATCTGTTTTGGGTGTCCTTGAAATAAATCATGATGGGCGATGATTCGATCATGATTTCCAGCTCTTCATGTTTCTTCCTCAGTTCTTCTTCCGCGTGTTTTCGTTTGGTGACATCCCTGGCCACGCCGTGGATCCCGGTCAAAACACCCTGCTCGTTTCTAATGCCGCTGATGACCACATCCATCCAGCGGGTGGAACCGTCCTTGTGATAAAATTCCAATTCTTTCTTTACCGTCCTTGCAGGATCCGCGTCGCCCTGCTTTTCGCGGGTAAGTTCTTCGGCCAGAGCATTCAGCCCCCAGGACAACGATTCAGCTGTCAGTTGCTCATCGACGCTTTGCCGTTTGCGTTCTTCGGGGGTGAATCCCAGCACGCTTTCTACGGAAGGACTGACATAGGTTGTGCGCAAATCATCTATATTGGCCATCCAAACGATGTCCGTCATTGCTTCCGTCAGAAAACGGTACTTCTCCTCGCTTGCCCGCAGCGCGTCTTCCGCCGTTTTACGCTCCGAAATGTCACGCACAATTCCTTTGAAGCCGATTATTTTACCGGCGGCATCTTTGCGGGGGGCTATGGAGGACTCAATCCATGTTTTAGAGCCGTCCTTTCTGATGATTTGATGTTCTGATGTTTTACCCGGTTTTCCCGTTAAATAGACTTCACGGAATTCTTTATAAACTTTTTTTGCCGTTTCCGGAGAAGTGTAATCTCGGTTGTTTCTGCCGATTATTTCCTGGCGGGAATAGCCGTTGATCCGGCAGACGGCATCATTGACAAATGTTGTATTGCCGGCCAGGTCAACTTCGTAGTAACCTTCTTCCATGGTTTCCAGAATCGTGCGGTATTTTTCCTCGCTTTGCTGCAAAGCTTTCTCCGCCGCTTTCTGTTTAGTGATATCATGGTAAATAATCTGGAACTGCTTTTTGCCATTCCAGACAATCTCTTTGCGGAATGCCTGAAGGTTGCGGATTTTGCCATTTTTCCGTACAATATTTATTTCATATTCAGTGGGGCTTTCTTTTCCCTGGTCTCGTAAGGATTTTCTTGCCAGATAATCTGCGTAACTCTCCGGGGTATAGCGTTTTTTTAAGGGTGTTTTGTTTAATTCTTCAATCGTTTTGTATCCGTAAATATCAAGTATTGTTTGATTGGCATAAATTGTTTTACCATCAGCAGTCACGATGCGGATGCCCAGGGGCGATTCATCAAGCGAACGGCGAAAATTTTCTTCGCTTTGCCGCAGGTTTTCTTGGGCCAGCTTTTGTTTGGTAATATTGCGGATGATTCCTTTAAAACCGGTTTTTTTGCCGGAAGTGTCCCTACACAGATCGATTGATGTTTCAATCCATATTTTAGACCCATCTTTTCTGATGGTTTCATGTTCGGAGGTTGTTGCCCGCCGCCCCGTTTTATAAACTTGTTCAAATATTTGATGAATTTTTTTTGCTGTTTCCGGTGTAGTGATGTTACGGTTGCTCATGCCGATTATTTCCTGGCGGGCATAACCGTGCATTCGGCACGCAGCATCATTGACAAAAGTTATATTTCCATTGAGGTCAACTTCATAATATCCTTCTCCCATGGTCTCGAGAATGCCGCGATATTTTTCCTCGCTTTTCTTTAAGGCTTCCTCTGCTTGCTTGCGTTCTGTAATATCGTGGAAAAAGGCCGAGAAGTATTTTTCTCCATTGATTGTTAAGGAACTGGAGCTGATATCCGCATAGAAAACAGATCCGTCTTTACGACGAACGGGTATTTCGCTGGAAAAGGGAAGGAGTTTACTATTCAAATGTTTCTGAAACTCCGCCTTAATTTTTTTTGTCCAATCTTTAGGGGGATGCAGAGAAGAGATTGTTCTGCCGACAAGGTCTTTTGTGGAACAGCCCATCAGTTTAGCCATGGCTGCGTTGCTGAAAATTATCCTGTTTTTTTTATTGAAAAAGATGATACCGTCCTGACTGTGTTTAATTATATTGCGGAATTTTTTCTCGGATTCTTTCAGGTTGTATTCTGTTTGTTTTTGCCGGGTGATGTCATTGTAGATGGCGACAATTTCACCGTTGGGTGTTTTGTAAACGTAATTTTCTTTCCAGCCGGAGATGCGGTTATCTTTGTAAAAGGCAACGGGGTGCCGTTGAGGTCTGCCGGTTTTCCATACCTGTTGAAACACTTTGAATAAACCGAGCTTTTTAACACCCGGAAATACCTTAAGTACTGATTTGCCGATGATGTTTTTTCTATTGACATTTTCTGCCTTTTCGGCTGCTCGATTAAACGCCCTGATAATAAAATCTTTTCCGTTTGCACTGGCGGTATAAACGGCCACGCAACTGTTCATATGCTCAAATAATTGCCGGAAATCCCGTATGCTTTCGGGGGAGGATTTCAGTGCTTTCTTTATCTGCCCGGGATTTGTTTCCTTTATGTTTTTGGATTTTTCTGCGGTAAAAAATTTTCTTTGAGGAATTCTGGCTTGTTTTGAGGCTTTTTTTGAAGAAAGGGTTCTTGTTTTCACCGGTGATCCTCAGTTACGACTGCTGAAATTATTGCCTTGGCTAGTGGGGAAAGCGGCATTTTATAAAAAAACCATTTTCTCCTTGGAATGTAAAATACAGTATAAGATACAGCCACAACAGCTATAAAAAACTTTTAATCTGGCTAAATCTTACTATACAAATTACTGAAAATCAAAGTAATATATTAAACTGTTTGGCCGTTTTTTGCATCCTGATGTGGCAATGGGTAATTAACTATTGAAATTGTTTCTGATGTTTTTTATAGTGAAAACAAAAAAGGAGATTTCATGGAAGATCGTCAATTTGGTCGTCTACGTTTTATTTGCGGGGAAAACTATGGAAAGTATCCGTTCAATCATTCGGTTTATATTAAGGGGAGCGAAGCACGTATCATTATTGACCCTGCCTGTTCTTTGGAAAAACTCACCCATCTGCGCGATCAAGAAGGAGTGGACATGATTTGGCTTTCTCACTGGCATGAAGACCATTTCCATTACATGTATCTTTTTGATGGCGCTCAGCTATGGATTTCGGAAACAGATTTCCCGCCGCTTACGGATGTGGAAATATATCTGAACTGGTATGGGATAGACGATGCCAAAATCCGCACCTACTGGAATAAACTTGTGCACGAAGAATTCAATTATCAGCCCCGGACTTCGGCAAACTTTTTTCCGATAAACGAAGAGGCGGATATCGGGGGCATTCGCGTGCAAACCATTGCCACGCCGGGTCATACTCCGGGATACCTTTCTTTTTTCTTTCCCGAGGAAGAAGTTCTTTTTATCGGCGACTATGATTTGACGCCTTTTGGGCCCTGGTACGGCGACGCGGCTTCGAGCATTGAAGAAACCATTGAATCTATTAGACTTCTTAAAAAAATTCCAGCCAAGAAGTGGATTGCTTGCCATGAAAAAGGCCTGTTTGAGGAGAATCCGGGAAGACTTTGGGATGATTATGAAAATATCATATATGCGCGGGAGAAACGCATTTTGGATATCGTGTCCGGAAAGCCCAGTACGCTGGAGGAAATCGCTTCCGCCTGGCCGGTTTACGGCAGGCCCAGAAAACCGCTGGAATTTTTCGAACCTAACGAGCGTGTTTTGGACAAGAAGCACCTGGAACGTCTGCAAAAAAATGGTTTGGTCGTCAAAGAAGGAGATAAATACCGCAAAATATGAAAATCATCCGGGGGGCGTGTGAAATTATCGGACTTGATAAAACACTGCCGCGGTCGGAAGAAATATTAGCAGATGCGACTGTAAGCATTACAGCTCGCTGCTATAAAGCAATTTTAATGTTCTATTAGAATGAAAGAACTAACTATTTTTAATCATAGCCTCTTCAACTGTTTGAGTTCGGTTCGATAGATGACTGTTTTTACTGCAGGTAGTTTGCTCTGTAAATTTTGCTTCGAAAAGAAGAAACGATGAGAAAAATGCTGCGCGTTATGTATCAGCCTTACAAGTGGCTGATCTTTGGTCCCTACTTGGCAATATCCACTATTTTCTTCGGTTCGTTAACGATACTCATGGCTTTTCTGACTAATCCCCGGACAACCAGCTTTGTGTGCGGAACCATCTGGGCGCGGCTCAATGGCTGCCTGACGCCCATGCTTGTTAATGTTAAAGGAAGGGAGAACGTTGTAAAGACTCAGTCTTACGTCATTATCGCGAATCATCAGAGTCAATATGACGTATTTGTCGTCTACGGCTGGCTGGGGATTGATTTTAAATGGGTGATGAAGCAGGAATTGAGAAAAGTGCCCGGCATCGGAATTGGATGCGAAAAGGTCGGGCATATTTTTATTGATCGCTCGAATCATGAGAAAGCCCTTGCTTCATTGCAGAAAGCGAAAGAAAAAATCGTCAACGGCACATCGGTCATGTTCTTTCCGGAAGGCACACGCAGCAAAGACGGGTCACTCGGCGAATTTAAGAAGGGTGCTTTTAAGATGGCCCTCGACCTCAAACTCCCCATCCTGCCGATTACGATTATCGGCACCAATAAAATTCTGCCGTCGAATTCTATAGATCTTTTTCCCGGGAGGGCGCGGATGATAATTCATAAGCCGATTGATACGTCAGGCTATACCGATGCGAATCTTGATGAACTGGTGAGTTTGACTCGCCGCGTGGTCGAATCCGGCCTTGTTGAGACGGCATCCAAATGATTTTTTAATGACCCCCTATCTTTGCTTGTTTGATAAATTGGTTGTGTTTATAATTTTCCACGATTTTTACAATGTTTTTACCTCAGAGGCGCAGTTAAGATTTCCTTGACAGACCAGACCACGTTTTTTATGCTTCACCAGATAAAAAAACGGGTTCTTTCAAGTATGTTGCTTATGAAATATAGAACCAGCGGCATATCATAGAAAGACAGTAACAAGGAAAAACCGAAGGAAATAAAAAATGCCCATCACAGAAATTCTTGCTCGTAACGCCGCGTTGTATGGAGAAGAAGTCAGTCTTGTTGAAATCAATCCCGAAATAAAGGAAGTAACGGCAAACTGGAAAGATTATGAACTGGTTGAACCAGATCCCGAAAGGAGATACCGCCGGGAAATGACCTGGCGCGAATTTGACGACAAAGCCAATCGCCTGGCAAACTTTTTACTGGGCCGAGGTCTGCAAAAAAGACACAAGGTCGGAATTCTGCTCATGAACTGTCTGGAGTGGCTGCCGATTTATTTCGGCATCCTGAAAACCGGCGCCATCGCCGTGCCGCTCAACTACCGCTATACGGAAGAGGAAATAAAATACTGCCTCGACCTGGCCGAATGCGATGTATTGATTTTTGGTCCGGAGTTTACGGGGAGAATTGAGGCGATCGGGGAGAGGATTCCCAACGTAAAAATACGGTTGTTTCTGGGGCAGAACTGCCCCGCATTTGCCGAAAGTTATTACGCGCTCACGGCGTGTTGTTCCTCGGTGGCTCCGAAAATTAAGCTTTCCGACGATGATGACGCCGCCATATATTTTTCCTCCGGCACCACCGGTTTTCCCAAAGCGATTCTTCATGCGCACCGCGCCTTGATGCTCTCCTGCGAAGTGGAAATGAATCACCACAAGCAGACGCGTGAGGATAATTTTCTCTGTATCCCGCCGCTTTACCATACCGGCGCGAAAATGCACTGGTTCGGCAGTTTTCTCGCCGGAAGCCGCGCCGTTTTGCTGCGTGGTGTCAAGCCGGGATGGATTATCAAAACGGTTTCCGAAGAAAAGATCACGATTGTCTGGTTGTTGGTCCCGTGGGCGCAGGATATTCTGGACGCCATCGAGCACGGGGATTTAAAACTTGCGGATTATAGACTTGCTCAATGGAGACTGATGCATATCGGCGCTCAGCCGGTTCCGCCCAGTCTCATCAAACGCTGGAAACAGGTTTTCCCGAATCATGAATATGACACCAATTACGGCCTTTCAGAATCGATCGGTCCGGGCTGTGTCCATCTGGGCATCGAGAACATCCACAAAGTCGGCGCGATTGGCAAGGCCGGTTACAAGTGGGAAGTGAAGATTGTGGATGAAAACGGACGCCCCGTGAAGCCGGGCGATGTGGGCGAGCTGTGCGTGAAAGGCCCCGGCGTAATGAAATGCTATTACAATAATCCGGAAGCCACCGCCGAGGTTCTCAAGGAAGGTTGGCTCTATACAGGCGATATGGCGCGCGTGGATGAAGACGGCTTTATTTATCTGGTCGACCGCAAAAAAGACGTCATCATCACCGGCGGTGAAAATATCTATCCCGTGCAGATTGAGGATTTCCTGCGCACGCATAAAGCCATCAAGGATGTGGCGGTGATCGGCTTACCCGACCACCGTCTGGGAGAAATTGTCGCGGCGATCATTGAACTGAAAGCGGGCTTTTCCGCTTCGGAAGCGGAGATAGCGCAGTTTTGCGAAGCGTTACCGCGCTACAAGCGTCCCCGCCGGATTCTTTTTGATAAGGTGCCGCGCAATCCTACCGGGAAAATTGAAAAGCCGCGGCTGCGCGAAAAGTATTGCGGCAGCAGCAGTCTTGTCGAGATGGAGACGGAAGGTTAGTAAATCGGTAAAAGTCTTTTCTTTGCCGCCCTTAGATTTGACTTGATAAAACAGCCGCAGAATTGTACAAAAGACGCACGTAATTTCTGGGCCGGCGTGAGATTTGCCGGGATTTATTGATGACTTTGCGCAAGGCATAAACGAAGGGGAGAAAATATGATTGCTTATCAACTCTCTATTTTCGCGGAAAACAAGCCGGGGAAGCTGGCGGCGGTAACAGGTGTCTTAAACAAGGAAAAAATCAATATTCGTGCCACGACGATTGCCACTGCGGACACCTTTGGCGTGGTCAATTTGATTGTGGATGACCCCCAAAGGGCGGAAGCGGCTCTGAGTAAAACCGGCATGACCGTGCATCTGCGTGAAGTTTTGGCTGTTTTAATTCCGGATAAACCGGGCGGACTGGACGCTCTCACGCAATTACTGCATAAAGAAAAGATAAATGTTAACAACGCCTATGGGTTTGTGCTGGAGAGTTCCAAAAGCGCGGTGTTTGTCGTAGATGTTGACCAGATGAAAAAAACAGAAAAACTTCTGGAAGAAAACGGATTTAAAACTCTGGATACCAGGGCTCTTTCGACAATGTAAGAACATGGAGGATGCAAAATGACACATCTGGATAAAGGTAAATACTATGAAAAACACCCTAAAAATTCCCGGGTGGATGAAAGTTTAAAAGAAGCAATCTTCGCGCAGGCCAAAGATAACAATATCGCCTGTAAGAAAGCGGAGGGAATTGCCGGGGAAAAAAGAGTGGCCATTGCGGAAGTCGGCAAAGCCATCGATATACTGAATATAAATATTATTGAATGTCAGCTGGGGCTTTTTGGTTACGGCGATAAGAAAAAAATCGTGCAGCCGGCAAAAGAAATCGCTACGGAATTAAAAACGAAGATAGAGCAGTCACTGCGAAACGGGAAACTTTCCTGCGTGTCCGCCTGGAAGATTGCCGCGGAATTAAGTATCCCCCGGATGAGGGTTTGCGCCGCCTGCGAAGCCTTGAAGATAAAAGTCAAACCGTGCCAGCTGGGAGCCTTTTGATTTGCGAAGATTCACGTTGATCTTGCTGTTTACGCTACCGCACATATAAGTTAATGCCCCTTTCGTTTTTTTGGAAATTCAAGATTTGTTTAGCTTACGGTCGGCTGTTCTTATTGCGTTGAGATGTTTTTTCCGTAAAGAATGTTTTTTTAAAGGTTATATATAGGCGGATATGACACTTAACTGGCAGAAGATGTACAGAGAAAAAATAACCGACGCGGAAAATGCGTTGTCGAGAATCCGACCTGGAGCGCGTGTGTTCATTGCTTCCGCGTGCGGTGAACCGCAACTGCTGGTTCAAACGCTCCTTGATATGGCGAAGAAATTTGCTGATGTGGAAATAATTCACTTTCTTGACCTCGGCCTTACTGATTATACAAAGGAGATATATACCGAGCATTTTCGTCACAACGCGCTTTTTATCGGTGCAAACGCTCGTGCCGCAATCAAGGCCGGCCAGGCCGACTATACCCCCATTTTTTTGTCCGAGGTTGGTCTTTTAATGCAAAGAGGTTCTTTACCCATCGATGTGGCTTTGATTACCGTATCCCCCCCTGACCACAACGGTTATGTTAGCCTCGGTATTGCCGTGGATATCACCAAGACGGCTGCGGAAACGGCGCCGTATGTTGTGGCGGAAGTAAATCCGAACATGCCCAGAACATTGGGAGACAGCTTTATTCATGTGAGTGAGATTTCGGCTTTCGTGGAAAATGACGCGCCGCTTCTGGAATTGGTGCTGAAGGCTCCCAGCCATATTGCCCGGGCGATAGGGCAGCTGATTGCCGATTTGATTGATAATGAGTCCACTCTTCAGACAGGCGTGGGGAGAATTCCCAATTCTGTTTTTCCCTATTTGGCCAACAAAAGGGATTTGGGTATTCACACGGAGACTTTTACTGACGGCATCATCGATTTAATAGAGAAGGGGGTTATCACCTGCCGCAAAAAATCGCTGCATCCGGGAAAAATTGTCAGCAGTTTCTGCATGGGCACCAAACGTCTCTATGATTATGTTAACAATAATCCGCTCTTCGAATTTCGTCCGTGTCACTATGTCAATGATCCGTATGTGATTGCCAAAAATGACCGCATGGTGTCCATAAATTCCGCGCTCACGGTTGATTTAACGGGACAGGTTTGCTCCGATTCTCTGGGGTTTGAATTTTACAGCGGTATCGGCGGGCAGGTGGATTTTGTGCGCGGTTCGGCAATGTCGCGACGGGGTAAATCCATCATGGTGCTTCCGTCGACGACGGAAGACGGAAAATTTTCCAGAATTGTTCCTTATCTTTCACCGGGCAGCGGCGTGGTCGTAACGCGCGGAGATATTCATTATGTGGTGACGGAATACGGAATTGCTTACGTGCACGGGAAATCGATAAGAGATCGGGCCATGATGCTGATTAATATTGCCCATCCCGATTTCCGCGACGAACTTCTGGAAGCGGCAAAAAAGCAGGGTTACATTTACCGTGATCAGAAGTTGCCGGCGGTTTTGTACCCGAAAGAGTATGAAACTTTCTGGGCTGACAAAAAAGGCACTAATATATTCTTCCGTCCGGTTAAGGCAACCGATGAGCGTGCTATTCAGAATTTGATTTACGGTTTGCCCGAGCAAGATGTTTACACTCGCTTTCTGCATAACCTGAAATCTTTTTCCCATAAGGTGGCTATGCCTCTGGCGGCCATTGACTATTATGATAAAATGGCCATTGCCGCGGTTATCGGCAAGGAGGAACCTGAAGGTCAGGAAAAAATCGTGGCTATCGGGCGTTATATTAATGATCCGAACACAAATTATGCGGAAGTGGCTTTCACAACACATCAGGAATGGCAGGACCGGGGCATTGGAACTTTTTTGTTGAGTTATTTGATTCAAATCGCCAAAGAGAAAAAAATTGCGGGATTTACGGCGGATGTGCTGTTGCGCAACAAACCGATGATGCAGGTGTTTTCCAAATGCGGCTATCCCATGACCGTTCATCTGGAAGCGGGTATCTATGAGCTGAAAATAGATTTCACCGCGGAACAAAAATGACGACGTGGCGTATTGGACCAGGGACAGCGAACCGAAAAAATCTTTTCGCCAGCGCAAGTTTTCCCCACAAATGGAATTTAGTATTTGTTGCCTCGGCTTAATATGCGGATGAATATTTGATTAATATTGTTTTGGTGGTGTCTTTCACGGTTCTTTTATAAAGTATTGCAGCAGCTTGCGTATCAGGTCGGCGTTTTTGCGTGTGCCGGCCAGAATTTTTTCCATGCTCAACGGTTCATCCAGGATACCATGGCAAAAATTATCCACGGAACAGGCGCTGGCGTAGCGCAATCCCAGTTCCCGGGCGATTATAGCTTCACTGGCCATGGTCATGCCCACAATATCGGCAAAGTTAGACATCATTTTGATTTCCGCTTTGGTTTCCAGGCGCGGCCCCGGTGTTTGCCAGTATGTGGCTTTTTCCCTGACCGGTATGGAGCAGCTTTGTGCCGCCTTAATCAATTTCCGGCGTACCTCTTCGTTTAAATCGGGAGTGATGTGGGTCGCGCTGTCCCGAAAAACGGTCGGTGGGGCGGTAAAAGCAATGAAATCGTCGGGAATTACAATTACTCCCGGCGGCAAGCCCTTTTTTAAAGAGCCGGAAGAATTGACGCCCACTATTTCAGTGACGCCCATTTTTTGCAGTGCCCCTAAATTCGCACGGTAATTAATCATATGCGGTAAAATATGGTGATCCGGATCGTTGCCGTGGCGTAAAATCAGGGCTGTTGATTCGGTCAGATAAATTGTTGCCGGGCCGAATTCGGTTTGAATCTTCTTGGGTTTGGCTTTTTTCCACAACTCGCTTTTAGCCATAACGTGAGTTGTGGAGATAATGCCGATAAGATTCATGTAAAACCTCCTTTAATATTATAATCATAGCAAATTAATATTGCCTCGTCAAAGAATTGTAATCCATGCGCTAAATAAAAATTTGACTTTTCGGATTATATTATGACATAAAGTCCGCTAATGCAAAGCTTGGGAGGATGCGGTTAATTGAGTAGTGAGTTTTTAGGTACGGCCACCGACGAGAACTTTGAACAAGAAGTTTTAAAAAGTGAAAAACCGGTGTTGGTTGATTTCTGGGCGCCTTGGTGCGGACCATGCAAGGCAATCGGGCCGATTATTGAG
>Ga0255347_1004443_pt1 | contig 16998 bp, 10 predicted proteins | sample wastewater_treat_2_FD_192479 | JGI IMG/M metagenome (GOLD analysis project Ga0255347, IMG submission 192479) | Wastewater microbial communities from Lulu Island WWTP, Vancouver, Canada - plant24 | ecosystem: Engineered > WWTP > Wastewater > Unclassified | place: Canada: Vancouver, British...
TCTGCTTTGCTATAATACGGTGTAAGATCAAGACGCGGAATGAGAGTCAGTCCGGCATAATTTGCCGACGACTCAGAGTCCTGAGAGAAGGCCTGGAAGCATAACATCAAGGCCACGAAGGAAATTAATAGTTTCTTCATTTGAGTCCATAAAAAGAACATTGGTTAATAATGGGGGCGAAAATATAAAAAAAAATAATACAATGTAACTTTTGTCGGAAAAAAGGGTTATTTTCGCAATTTTACGGCAAAATTAATAAGAAATCTGACCCTTAGAATGAATTATTTTAAACCTGTCATCATCGCAACACTTTTAGCAGCTTCTGTAGCTTCACTCAGTGCACAAAGCATTTCCGACCTAGTTCCCATTCCGCAAAGCGTTACACCGCAAGAGGGTATGTTCAACATAGATAAGCACACTATCATCATCCCCGAAAGAGAAGGTAGTTTCAGCGCAACATACCTCCAACAGCACATAAGTCCTATTTTCGAGTATGGGATTGCACTAGGCAAGGCCTCTGACAACCCTAAGGATAACGCTATTGTACTGCGTAAGAGAGAGGGATTCAAGCCGGAGAGTTACTCACTCACTATCTGTAATCGCGGAGTGAGGATCAATGCCTCCGATGACGCAGGGCTTTTTTACGGAGTTCAAACGCTGTTACAGATGTTCCCTCAGGCGGTCTACAGTGGCGAAAAACTCCGTTTGCGTGAATATTCGCTACAAAATGTCATTATTGAGGATTCGCCGAGATTCTCCCACAGGGGATTTATGCTGGATGTTTCCCGTACATTTTTCGATAAAGAGTATGTCAAGCGCTATTTGGATTGGATGGCCATTCACAAGTTAAATGTTTTCCAATGGCATCTGACGGATGACAATGGTTGGAGAATAGAGATAAAGAAATATCCGCAGCTGACGGAAAAAGGAGCTTGGAGAGGTCGCAACGAAATTATTCCCCCTACATACCTTTCAGGCAATGAGCGCTACGGCGGTTATTATACGCAAAAGGAGATTAAAGAGGTGGTTGCTTATGCAGCTCAGCGCAATATTACCATTATACCGACAATCGACCTTCCGGGACACTCCCTCTCCTCTACAACAGTATTGGATGGTGTAACCTGCGGTACTACTACCGACAAGGCAAGTGCTTGCGGAGAGTTCGACAACGTATGGTGTGTTAGCAAGGAGTCCAATTATAAAATCCTCGATAATATCATGAAGGAGGTAGCATCGCTCTTCCCGGGACCCTACATCAGTATTGCAGCAGATGAAGTTGTATGGGATTATTGGGCACAATGTCCCGGTTGCCAGGCACTAATGGAGAAAGAGGTCTACAAAGAGGTTCCCGAGCTTCTTGGTCACTTCGTCCGCAGAATGGAAACAATTATCAATAAGCATGGAAAGCAGCTCGCCGGATTTGACGACATTCAGGATGCAGGAGGAGTGAGCAACAATGCACTCGTAATAGCCTGGAGGGGATATAAGAAGGCGCAGGAGTCGGTTAGTAAGGGTTATCCCACAGTAATGCAGCTTGGAGAGTACTGCTATCTGGATATGCAATATTCACCGGCGGAGAGAGGTCACAACTGGGCAGCAGTCATTCCGCTGGACCGCATATACAATTATGATCCTACAGGTGGACTGGGCGAGCTCACTCCGGAACAGGAGAAGCTCGTACTCGGCCCTCAGGGAGGTCTTTGGACAGAATTGATGCAGTACCCTCCCCGTTTTGCAGAGTATCAGGTCTTCCCGCGTCTGGCAGCGCTTGCAGAGGTAGGCTGGAGCAGCAAGGAAAAGAAGGACTATGAGGATTTTCACCGCAGACTTGTGAGCAGTCACTATGGCCGCCTGGAGAAAATGGGTATTGCATTTCGAGTGGAACCACCCATTGTAAAATATAGGGACCAGCAGATAGAGGTGATTCTCCCCTATTCCTCAGCGGTTGTACGCTATACTACTGACGGTACCGACCCAGTAAACACGTCGAAAGTATTGAGCGGTACCATAATTACCGATTCGCCGGAGAAATTCCGTTTTGCTACCTTCTGGGGCAATAATTTGCAAAGTATCTCCGTTGCTCCGGAGGGTGTCGTACTGAACCGATGGATACAACCTGCTGTCAGGGTAGAGACCGATATTAAGATGAAATCCAATACTCCTCTGACCAATATCACCGGTTACAATTATAAAATGATCGCCCGCAGCGATAAACGTTTGGAGGCCGGTCAGACTCTAACCTACATTTTTGACGAGCCGGTCGAGTGCAGTAAGATTGGAGTTCCTACAGGTTATGCACATATTCCATTTTATGGCGTTAGTGACGGCTATGTGGAGTATTCTTATGACGGGGTAAATTTCATCAAGGGAGCTGACTTCAAGAGATATTATGCCGAAATCACCGGCTTTGAAGCACCGGTAAAGGCAGTACGCATTGTTGTCACAATGCCCAACGACGGCTCAACCTGCTGTTTTCAAAACCTAAGAATAGAGTAGAGTTCTGAGTTATGAGTTATAAGTTTTGAGAATGGAGTTTTTTTAGAGTTTGTAGTGAGTAGTATGTTTAGAGTATGTAGTTAGTAGTATGTAGTGGGTAGTTTTAGAGTGTGAAGTATGAATAAAAAAAATATAAGAGTTATAATATTGGCAATGGCCATTTTTGCAGCATTTTTTTCGGGGAAAAAGCAGGAACGTCCGGAGCGGGACAAGGTGGAAGAGATCATCGCCAAAATGTCCCTCAGAGAGAAGGTAGGACAACTTTTCATAATAGAATACAGCGACAAATATGATCTTGAGGACCCATATTTCGACAAACTTATAAAAAGGGACAAAATAGGCGGGCTGATCCTGATGGAGATGGATATCGACAAATATATCGAGCGGATCAACAGATTTCAAACAATGTCGAAAATACCTCTCCTAATCTCAGTAGATGGTGAATGGGGAGCCTCTATGCGTTTCGATACCCTTACCCAATTCCCCCGCAATATGCAGCTGGGAGCCCTCTCCTCGCCCGATTTAGTCTATCAGGTGGGTAGAGCTATGGCAAAGCAGTTTGTACGTCTTGGTATCCATATCAACTACGCTCCCACTATAGATATAAACAACAACCCTCTGAATCCTGTTATCGGACAACGCTCCTTCGGCGATGATCGCGAAAAGGTAGCACAATATGGAGCTGCTATCATAAAAGGGATGCAGGATGGCGGTATAATGACCTCAGCGAAGCATTTTCCCGGACACGGGGATACGGAAACAGACTCTCACAAGGCACTTCCGGTGCTTACCTTCGAACGTACCCGCCTCGACTCGCTGGAGCTATACCCTTTCAGACATGTGATTAAGGAAGGGGTGGCAATGGTGATGGTAGGCCATTTGAGCGTCCCCTCACTCGATCCTACCGGAGTTCCCAGTTCCATCTCTTACCCTATCATTACAGAACTTTTGAAAAAAGAGATGGGATTTGAGGGAATTGTGGTGACTGATGCGCTCGGCATGAAGGGAGTTGCTGAATATATCCCTCGTGAAAGAGTAGCAATAGAGTCCTTCAAAGCGGGATCCGATATACTGCTGATGCCTCCCGCAGAGAGACGCGAGTCCATTTCCGCCTTCCTCAAGGCTGTGCGAAAGGGGGAAATCTCAAAAGAGCGCGTAGACGAGAGTCTGCGTAAAATCCTTAAAATGAAGGAGCAATTGGGGCTACTTGATGCCCGCCCGCAAATTAATCCGAATGAAGCTTACGAACAAATTGAGAGCAAGGAAGTACTGGAACTCATAAATAAGGTAGCTGAGGAGTCTATGACACTTATAAAGCGTCCAAATTGGGGTTCCGGCCAAAATCTTGAGACCCTAACCGCCATTGGAGCGGCAGATACCGTAATTCTTCCGAAGAGGATCACACAAGATATTCTCGACAATGCGCGAAAACTTGCCGGGGGGCTTAAATATGTGGTATTATACCTTCCAGAAATGAGGGCGCCCAAAAATAACAGAGAAAATTATTCAACCATCCCCCCGCAAGAGATTTACGACTTTATTTCAGACTGGGCACGCGAACAAAAAATAGTTCTGGCCGTAATGGACAATCCCTACGCGTTGGATAAAATCGACACAGAGGCTTTTGAAGGCATCCTGGTGGGCTATAGTTCATCGGAAGCCAACCTTTCTGCTGCCGACAGGGTGTTCCGCGGAAGACTGGAAGCTCACGGGGTACTTCCCGCAGCTGCTGGCGGTTTCCCCACCGGTTATCATGTAAAATAGAAAATATCAATAATTATGACAAAGTATCCACTTAAAGAGATTGACAATATAGAAGATTTGCAAAGACTGCTTAGGAGCAAAAAGGATGACATAATCGTCCATTGTGTTTTTAATACGCTCGACTTCTTCGAAATATACAAGGATGTCAAGGATTTTAAATTTTCCGACTGTATGTTCCTCGGATGTGAAATTCCGAAGGAGGTCAAAGACAACATCGACCAGACCTGCGTTATTTTTCCCAAGATGAATGTTCCCTACAGGATCTACACCAGCGAACTATACACTCCATATACGCTTTACGAAGGGTACGATATAGAGGATTACGATACTCTTGCCACAAGTTACGATAAACGAGCCTACCAACGCTATATCACTATGGGCAAATATGGCCGTGACATCTATGAAACTTTGGCGCGCTCCATACATGACCATGCCATAACCGATGCCATGTATGATCTTATTGATCAATACGACCCTAAAATGGTAGTTGCAATAATGGGCGGCCACGCTATCCTTCGTAACGCACCTATTTACCGCAGGATTGTCTATTTAGGAAAATTACTTACAGAAAAAGGGCGACTTATTGTGACGGGAGGCGGTCCGGGAGCTATGGAAGCAGCCCACCTGGGTGCCTGGATGGCCGGCAGGAGCAATTGGGAAGTGGATGATGCAATAAGTATGGTGGTTACCGCTCCCTCTTATAGAGACAGAAACTGGCTCAAAACGGCATTCGAAGTGCTGGCAAAGTACCCTCAGACCGACTTCCGGAGTCTTGGAGTACCTACCTGGTTTTATGGTCACGAACCTGCCTGTATCTTCTCCACCGACATCGCAAAATATTTTGCCAACAGCATACGTGAAGATGGTATCATAACTATCGCCCACGGCGGTATCATTTATACTCCCGGAAGTGCAGGTACCATGCAGGAGATTTTCCAGGATGCGGCTCAGAACCACTATTTAATGGATGACGAATCTGCACCTATGATCTTTTTCGATACCGATTACTGGACCAACAGGATCCCCGTTTATAAATTCCTTCAGGATTGTATGGAGATCAAGAGTTATGCAAATTTGCGCCTCTCAATATCTGACGATATCGATGAAGTTTACAATATTTTGGAGGAGTATGTCAAGATGTTGGGCTCAAAATAGGAGTTCGGGTCTATTCTGGTCTGCTTTTTGATAACCGAAGAGGACACAATTATTTATCAATTATATAACAATACCTGATATGCATTTAAAGATTCAAAGAATCATCTTACTCTTGTTGGTTACCCTTACTGCAGTTTCCTGCAAAAAAGTAACCCTTGAGGAGCAGATCGACAAGATCTACAATTATTTCCAGAACGAAAATACCACCGCCGTTGCCACTCTCGAAAGGGTTTGTAATGACTATCCGGCCCGAATGTCAGGCAGTCAAAACAATGACGAGGCAATAGACTATTTTACATATATTCTTGCAGAGGAGGTAGGTATCAAGCATATATGGCACCAGGAGGTGGAAGTTCCCAACTGGGACCCCGGAGTGACGAAGGTCACGATGAACCTCTCCAATGGTACCGTAGTGGAGCTCCCTGCCATTGCGCTGGGACTCAACACAGGTACATCCGGACAAGATATTACGGCTCAGGTGGTGGAAGTAAAAAGTCGTGAAGAGTTGGAAACTCTCCGCTGCAAAGATAAAATAGTCTTTTTCAACGGAGCCATGGAGGATGGATTCAGTTATGGTAAACATGCCTGGCAGCGCTCCAGAGGAGCCTCACTTGTAACCGACAAGGGAGCAAAGGCAGTTCTTGTCCGCTCCATTAGCAATCATCCTGGAGATACTCCCCACACGGGTGCTTGCCACGATCGCGACAGTATAGTAGCCGTTCCGGCTGCCGCTATCTCTACAAATGCTGCCGATCAACTCTCTGAGGCTCTAAAAAAGGATAAAAAACTCACCGTGACTATCAACTCCACGGCACACAATTTCCCCGAACCTGCAATCGGACGCAATCTTGTAGCTGAAATCCCCGGTAAAGTCAATCCGGACCACATCATATTGATTTCCGCTCACGTGGACAGCTGGTTCAACAGTCAGGGGGCACATGACAATGCTTCCGGTTGCGTAGCGGCAATAGAAGTGCTTCGTGCCTACAAAGAACTCCGTATGAAGCCCCGAAATACCATCCGCATAGTTCTCTATCAAGATGAGGAGATGAACCTCTCAGGGCTAAAAGAATTCGCCCGTATTGCGAGGGAAAAAGGGGAATCCTTCCTCTTCGACCTTGAAATAGATTCCGGAGCAGGAAAACCTGTCGGATTCCACATTTTTGATTCTGAGGATTATTTCACAAAGATGGAAGAGGTACTTACCCCCTATCTTGAACCACGAGGTCTGACGCTGACCTATAACGATAGCGATAGAGACTGGCCTCTTAAGACATATTACACACTCGTATCAGACAGGAGTGAATATTTCAAATATCATCACGGCTCGCTGGACAACTTTGAAAACATCAACCCGGAGACCTTCAAGGAGAGTATTGCAGCCATCACTACATTTGTCTTCCTAATGGATTGATGCGGGGTACGCGTTCCGGGGTGCGGGGTACTATACACTCCACACTACACACTTGGAACTACCCTAATATTCTTCGTAGGCGAAGTCGATGGCGCGGTTGAGCATAGTGTTGAATTCCGTGCAGGTTGCAAATAGATCGGCAGCGCGTTTTGCGAGATCGGGCTTAAAGAGAAACGCGTCATCAAAGTAGCGTGTAATAAGTACTTTCTTCAGACGAAAATATTCGGCGTGTGGAGAGTCCTGCGGAAATCCTTTCGGAATATTCTTCAGGGCTCCATCCCATTCCAGTTCAAATCCTTTAGCCTTTGACATGGCATTAACCAGTGCCTCGGCGTTGAGCATAAATTCTTCCCTGATGCTGCGCATCACTTTCGTCTCCGGAGCGTAGGCTCCGCAACACATCAGATGACCTCCCAGATAGCCCGCCTGAGGGGATTCTATATGGAAATAATATCCCGAATGACCGCTGCATTTGCCATCCTTGGCTATGAATATGCCGAAATGGGTCTTATAAGGAGTTTTATCCTTGCTGAATCTCAGATCCCTGTAGAAACGGTAGGTGCAATCCTTGAGGGTTAGGCCCCTCACTTCGGGGTCAAAACCCTGTACACGCTCCAAAAGTTCGGAGGCGAAATCATTGAAAATAGCCTGAGCCTCTTTATATCGCCCCTTGTTGGCATCAAACCAGGGTTTATTGTTATTCGGAACAATATCCGTAAGAAATGATACAACTCTTTTCATAACTTAGAGGTAGGGGACAATATGCTTAGCATAATTGTAGCCCAAATGGTCGTAAATCGCCAAATGGTGCTTCATGCGGCTGAGAAACTCCTCATAATTACGATCCTCTGCGGGGCGCCACTGCACTTCACTGAGGGCTGCCATACGGGGCAGAGCCATATATTCGACATGGTCTGTGGTCTTGATATATTCACACCATACGTTGGCTTGCACGCCAAGTATATGACCATGCAATGAAGGATCCACCTCCTCAGGGAAAGGATTGAACTCATAAACCTTCTCCACAGGTAAAAAACCACCGATTGCGAGAGGTTCATTATCTCTGTCCTCACTTTGGTAATAGTCGAAATAGAAGTGAGAATAGGGCACCATGATCACGTCGTGGCCCATATTTGCGGCAGTCACCCCACCCGAGATGCCTCTCCAGGACATCACAGTGGCATTGGGTGCGAGTCCACCCTCAAGGATTTCATCCCAACCTATTATTCTGCGGCCATGGTCGTTTATATATTTCTCAATCTCAGATGTTAGCCAGCTCTGAAGACGTTGTTCGGCAGTATGGCCATCCTTTGCAAAGAGTTTTTCCGCCTTTATGCGGGCCTGACAGTCGGGACAAACCTTCCAATGATCCTTTGGACACTCATCGCCTCCTATATGGATATACTCTGAGGGGAAAAGTTCCATAATCTCATCCATCACATCCTTTAAAAACTGCACAGTACCATCTTTGCCAGGGCAAAGCACCTTCTCGGTAATACCCCAACGGGGCCAAACTTCATATTGTTCGCCGGTACAACCGAGTTCGGGATATGCAGCGAGAGCTGCCAGCATGTGGCCGGGAAGATCTATTTCCGGTATAATGGTGATATAACGCTCGGCAGCGTAGGCTACCACTTCCTTTATATCTTCCTGAGTATAGAATCCGCCGTGAGGAGTTTCATCGCTCGATTCGAAATCCTTTCCAACCACAGTATGGCTTCTCATAGAGCCGATCTCGGTCAGTTTCGGATATTTTTTAATTTCCACGCGCCACCCCTGGTCATCGGTAAGATGCCAGTGGAATGTATTGATGTTGTGCAGAGCAATGATATCTATATATCTCTTGACAAATTCCTTATCAAAGAAATGGCGTGAAACATCGAGATGCATTCCCCTATAACCGAAGAGTGGAGCATCGTTGATTTCCACCGGCTCGAACTCAACACTACCGAATTTTCCGATTGGAAGTGCCTTCCTGAGGGTCTGTATGCCATAAAAAACGCCGGCGGGAGTCAATCCTACCAATGCTATACCCTCTTTGCCTATTGAGATCATATATCCCTCATCACCCCTTATAAAGTCCTCTATAGTAAGGGATATAACAATATTGTTATCAAAGTTGGTGCCATCGGAGACTTCACATTTGAGCTTCAACCCTGAGATCTGTTCTACATATTCCGCGAGAAAAGCTGCATTGCGCTCCGTCAGGGGCTCATTTGCATCATAGACAATCTTCGTCTTTGAATTAAGCACGAAGGGTTCTCCTCCGAGAAGGGTTATGGATTGAGGAAGAGGGACGATACCGTAGTCCGCCACTCCCCTTTCAGCATTGCAGGAAACCGCAGCAAAAGCGACAGCTGCGACTAATAAAAGTTTGAAGTTATTCATGATCTCTGTATTTTTTGATTTTTGTTTCGACTTAAAATTAAAAATTAAAAATTAGAAAGGATAGCCGATACCGAAATGGATGGCGTAACCGTTTTTACGGAACCACATATCGGGCGAATGCCACTGTTGCGTAACCGGATTATAGGCCTTGATACCGGCATCCAGACGCACCAGCAACAGATCGAAGTCCAAACGCAGGCCCAATCCCCAGTTGGCCGCTATGCTCTTGCCAAAATTTTCCGCAGTGAAAATACCGCGCTCATCCCTAGCAACCCCGTCAATAGAGGCACGCTGTAGATTCCAGACATTGCCGGCATCAATGAAGAGTCCTCCCTGCAACTTCCAGAATAGAGGGAAACGAAACTCAAGGTTGGCTTCGAGACGCATATCGCCCGTCTGGTTGGCTATGGCAAAAGAAGAGCTTACCGGCGCATTTCCGGGGCCTACGGAGCGCGATTGCCATCCCCTCATACTGTTGGAGCCGCCTGCATAGAAAAATTTCTCGAAAGGAAGCACATTTGAATTTCCGTAGGCATAACCCACACCGGCTAGGAATCTACCGGCCAGAGCCATCCTATTCTGCCTTCCGAATCGCAGAGTTTCGACCAGTGATATCTCGGTACGCACATATTGTGAATAGGGTACTCCCCATATCATATAAGAGCCCTTTTCATCCTTTTTCAACCCTCCGTTGAAAATCGAAAGCATATTGCCCGCAAAATCGGTCTGTACTCTGAGGTAAAAGTAGGTATCCTTTGGATTGGTAGCGCTGTTGGTGGTATAATAGAGCATTCCGCCTCCGCCGAAGTCAAAGTGGTTTCGGTATGAGTTGATCAAATAGGGATCATTCAGCTTCGAGTAGAAATCGTCATCCATATTGTAGATACGCACTACGTTAAATTGGAGAGGGTTTATCTGATAATAAAACCTCTTGTTGCGATTCCAATTGTAACCGTAAGCCGTGGAGATGATTATGCGTGTGTACTCCGGACGATTTTGAAAGTTGTAAGAGAGATTTATGTCCGTACGGGGCAGTGTTTGCCTGAAAAGCTTCGTAGGGAGCATCAGAAACCTTGGAAATGTAATAGAGGAAGAGATTGCAAACTCGTTAGAACGCGTAGGATCTTTAAATTTGAATTGAAAGTTGCCTCTGAATCCGAGAGAAAAGTATTCCCCTCCCCCGAAAATATTTTTGTGGTAATAGGAGAGCGAAGGAGTTACTCCGAAGAGTCCCGAGGAGTTGAAGGATCCCTCGAGATTGGCCCTTACCCCTTGAAGTTTGGAGGGAGTGAGCATTATACGGCAGTCCACCAAAGAGGAGTCAGCTTCACTGAGCTGTACATTGACACTACTGAAGAGTCTGATACTTGCAAAATGTTCGTAGGTGGTGTTTATCACCTGTTCGTTGTAGAGTTCACCCGGTTTTATGGTATTGATCTGCCAGAGGAATTTGTTGCGTACCCTGAGGCCCCCCATCGGGACGATGGAGACCGAACCTATCTTGTATTGTTTATGAGGACGTGCACTCTCCTCCGATTCGTTGCGGGTATAATTTTCAAGATCAACTGTCAGGTCGGCTTTATCCCGCTGCCTTACCGTATCTGCGTAAAAGAAGAAATAGTTTTTGGTAAAACCATAGTAACCGTTAGTGCGGAATAGAGAGGCAAGACGTTCCGATTCCTCTTCAAGATCCTTCTCGGAAAGCATGTCGCCTACCTTTACAGTATAATTAGCGGAATCCGCAGCCATCAATTCCCTCATATACGGGTCAGGGATATTGTAACTGATGCTATCGATCATGTAGCGTTTTCCAAGGGTAACATCATATTTAACCCTCGCTTTCTTCTCTTTTTTAAGCACTGAGTGCGAAATATCCGAACCATAATAGCCCGAATATTCGAGATGTGAGAGCATACCCTGTTTACTCGCATCAATAGAGGTAGAGTCGTAGATCACCGGAGCCACTCCCAGTTTTTCCACAAACCTGTCCCAGCCCGTACCTCTTCCGGAACTCCAGTTGTAGACATATAGGAAGGGATTCCAGCGACCGATGAAGTAGTCGTTTGGCTTCTGTTTGATATAGAGTTGCAGCGAAGAGGCGGAGTAGTCATCATCATTTGTAATAACTACTTTATTTTCCACGAGCCTGCATTCATCCTCCTGCAGAATCCTTGTGGTACTGCAAGAAGCGGCAGCCAGTGCCACAATCAATAGAAATGCAACTCTCCTCTTCATTACCCTGCAAATTTAGATAAAATTATTATTATAATCAGGTTAATTGTTACCTTTGGATATGATTTCTAGGAAGGAAATAAAACTTATCCGCTCACTGTACCAAAAGAAATACCGCGACGAAGAGGAACTTTTTGTCGTAGAGGGCGAAAAATCCGTGGAAGAAGCACTCCGATCGGGTTTTGAGGTCATCAAGGTATTCAGGATCTCCGAGATCGGAGAAGAGGCAATGTCCCGCATCACGCTGCTGAGCTCCCCCTCTCCCGCCCTGGCACTGGTGCGCAAACCCGCACCCCTCAATGCGTCGCAAATTGACGATCTGATTGCTCTGCGCCCACTCTCGCTTGGACTCGATTCCATTCGCGACCCCGGCAACTTGGGAACTATAATCCGCCTCGCCGAATGGTTTGGCATCGGGACCATATTCGCATCGCGGGATACCGTAGATTGCTTCAATCCAAAGGTGGTGCAGGCCAGCATGGGTTCAATTTTCCGTACGCAAATCATCTATTGCGACCTTTTGCAGATAGCCTCAGAGTTCCGTGCTGCCGGTATGCCTCTATTCGGCACCTTCCTGGACGGTAAATCCATCTATGAAGAGAGTCTTGGCTCCAACGGCCTCATAGTGATGGGCTCCGAATCTAATGGTATCTCTCCGGCTCTTGAGAGCCTCGTGACGCATCGTATCACAATTCCGAGCTTTTCTCCGGCTTCGGAAAAAAGGCCAGATTCCCTAAATGTCGCCCTAGCTACCGCTATTATCTGTTCCGAATTCAGGAGAAGGTAGAGAGTGCTTCGTTTTTTATTTGAAAAATCGAATAAAATGTCGTTTTTTTGTAAGCAAAATAGCCTTTAAAAGCCTTTTATACCTCTGATACTCCACAATTGTTATGACTGCAACTTTAATTATTCTTATTGTAACAGCCGCACTGCTCGTTTGGGGTAAAATTCGCTCCGATATTGTAGCACTTTGTTGTTTGTTGGCATTGGTGTTGACAAAGGTTCTGACACCTACTGAAGCTTTGGCGGGCTTTTCCAACTCCGTCGTGATCATGATTGCCGCGCTCTTTATCGTGGGAGGAGCGCTGTCGCAAACCGGACTTGCCGGCGCAGTAAGCAATAAATTGTTGAAACTTGCAGGCAACAGCAGTTATAAATTATTTTTGCTGGTTATGCTCGTGACCGCTTTCATCGGCCTTTTTTTGAGCAATACCGGTACGGTAGCGTTGTTGATGCCGATTGTGGTAAGTATGGCCTTCAAATCCAATACAAGTGCAAGCAGACTATTGATGCCAATGGCTTATGCTAGCAGCATCGGAGGTATGATGACTCTGATAGGTACACCACCAACCCTTATCATGCACGATACGTTGATTGGAGCAGGATATGAGGGATTGCAGTTCTTTACCACTTTACCCGTAGGAATGATTCTGTTGGTTTTGGGAATATTATTGCTTTGGCCCCTGTCCAAAATGCTGGATAAAAAGGATAAGAAAGATCAGGGTGATGGAAGTACAACCGTCAAATCACCGGAACAACTCGCTTCCGATTACTGTCTTATAGATAATATATATAGAGTCAGAGTTATAAAGGATTCCCCTATCATAGGCAAGAAGCTTTCCGAACTCGATATTACCAAACGATACTCATTGATCATTAGCGAGATCCATATTCGAACAATTGCTCAGTTGAGCCGTTCCATACGTGCCGTACTCCCCGAAGCGGGTACCATTCTGACAGAAAATGATGTTCTCTATATCATTGGCGAGTATAAAAACGTTGTGAGATTTGTAGAAGAAAACATGCTCGCTTTCCTCGATTGTCAAACGGAAGAACAAATAGAACCTCCCAAATTTGGCGGAAAGTTCAAATTCGACGAGATTGGAATGGCGGAAGTAGTTATCCTTCAAAACAGCCGCCTGCACAACCGGTTGGTAAAAGACTCTCAATTTCGCAACAATTACAATGTAAATATCCTAAGCATACAGCGTAAAGACAATTATATCATACAGGATATAAAAGATGTAAAAATACAAGCCGGCGATATGTTGTTGGTACAGGGTACCTGGGAGAATATCGACCGTCTGAGCCGTTTTGAGAGAGATATTGTCGTTATCGGACAGCCGGCGACCGAGGCTTCTAAAATCACTCTCGATCACAAAGCCCCTTATGCAGCCATCATTTTGATGTTGATGGTGCTGGCAATGGTATTCAACTGGTTTCAGCCTGTAATCGCTGTGTTGATAGCAGCTGTCCTGATGATTCTCGGCGGCTGCTTCAGAACGGTTAAAGATGCATATCGGACGATAAATTGGGAGAGTGTTATCCTTTTTGCGGGAATGATGCCCCTGGCAACCGCCATGGAGAAAACCGGCACTTCGGCATTAGTAACCAACGGTATAGTTGATGCAGTGGGTTCTTACGGACCCTATGCCGTTCTTGCCGGCATTATGGCAGCTTCCTCTCTGCTGACCATGTTTATAAGCAATACCGCTACCGCCATTCTGTTTGCCCCGATAGGCTTACAGGCTGCCATATCAATGAATGTTAGTCCCTATCCTTTCCTTATCGGTGTGGCAGTTGCTGCAAGTATGTGTCTTGCCAGCCCTTTCTCCACCCCGCCCAACGCAATGGTTATGTCGGCCGGAAAATACAACTTCATGGACTACATCAAAGTAGGCCTCCCCTTACAGTTGCTTTTCCTGGTGGTAATGATTATCGTGCTGCCGATCATTTTTCCGTTTTAGGGTAGAATACTGAGGAGAAAGTTAAGAGAGCTTGCTTATTTCCTTCTGTGATAAGCCTGTAACTATAGAAATGTCCTCCAATGAGATACCCTTCGACAACATAGACTTTGCAACTTGACGTATGCCTTCGGCCTTGCCCTTCTCCATTCCTTCCTCTAATCCTTGTTCGCGTGCAGATTCAACAACATCTTCCCAAGGAACCTCAAGAAGATGTTGGCGATATTGTTCTCGCTCACTTTCGGAAAGTGATGTCATCGCCGCCTTGCAGATAAGATCCTTGAAGTATCTCTTTAGTTCATCAGATACATCAATCCTGTCGACTGCTGCCATAAAATCTTTGTAGGTCATTCCCATTTTCCTGTCAGTCATTAGTTTTAACAAAGTTAACAAACTTTCATAATCCTTCCCGCTTTTTGCAATATTTTTAATATTGACACAGGGAATCAGCAGAGTTATGATGTGTATCAGATTGCTAATTACGCGGCCTGTCTTTGTGTTGCACATCTTGTACTCGTTTTTAATCAGACCGTTTTTTTCAATCTGAAAATTGCTCAGACAGATGGTGAAAACCTTCTTGATATCGCCATACATTGTCTTGTCTCCGCGGAATACGGTATCGCTTATAAGTCCGCAATTGTAATACATCAATCTATCAAACATTTGCCTGTAGTAGTGATTCTGCATTTCAATAATATAACGTACCCCATCCTTAGTCCTGCATAGAATGTCAATAACCGGCCGTTTTGTCTCTTCTACTGAAGGAATTAGTTCATTTTTTAAAAACTCTATTTCGTCTATAGGGCTTTCAAGCTCCTCTTTGAGAATGATGTTGATAAAACCGATAGTCAGGTCTTTGTTCTTCTCAGTTCCGAATAGATACTTGAAACCAAAATCTGTAAAGGGATTCAAAACCGTTCCCTCTGACCACACGCTACCTTCACGTGGTAATGAATCTTTGCTTATAATATAAATCAATTAGTTAAGTGAATAAAAATATTATAGATATTTAATTAGTAAATAATAACACAAATATAAGCAACGAATACTATATAAACAAATAATTGAATCATTATCTTTTATTAACAAAGTGAGTGAATATAGAGAACATATAAAATTCAATGTTCTTTAGATAAAAAAATTGGAAATAACTTTCGTTATTCCCAATTTTTTACTCGAAACTCAGAACTTGCGACTACAATCCAAGGACTCTCTTGAACCACGATTTCTTTTTGGTCTGCGTGTAACTATATCCGTAGCCAGCATAGCCGTAACCATAACCATACCCGTAACCATATTTACGACCATAGCCATAACCATATCCGTAGCCGTAGTTGCCATAAGAGGCTATTCTCTTGACATCGATGCCGTTTAGCAGAATACTCATGTGGTTCATCTTGCCCGAGTCGTAGAGTTCTTGTATTTCAGGCAAGAAACGTTTGTCAACCATACCTGAACGCAACACATATATAGTTTGGTCAGCTGCACGAGCACACAATTGAGAATCCACCACAACTCCAAACGGAGGAGTGTCCAGCAGGATATAGTCATATTTTGCTTTAAGATCTTCTATCATTTTGTCAAATCGATTACCCTTTAGCAAGTCAGCCGGATTGGGCGGTATAGTGCCGGATGGGATAATATCCAGAAGACCATTCTCATTGGAAGGATGTATCAAATCAAAAATATTATCCTCCATACCTCCCAGATAGTTGGAAACGCCGAGGCGTTTAGTGCCTATATGAAGCCTGCGAGTCAGAGTGGCCTTTCGCAGGTCCAGATCTACAACTACAACTTTTGCATTTACTGATGCTATGCTCATACCTAGATTTGCAGATATAAAGGTTTTACCAGCATCGGGATTGACGGAGGTTATCATGATAACCTTTCCTCCCCCTTTATGCTCAATATCCATAAAGTCGAGGTTGTTTTGCACTATTTTGAAGGCTTCGGAAATCGGCTCGGTAGAGTTCTCTTGTACTACGATAAGTTCATCCGATTTAGTCTTAACTAGGGGGATTTCACCCAAAAATGGAACGGTAACTGCACCTTTTATCTCTTTCTTGGTATACACCGCAGTATTGAGCAACGAACGGATATAGAGCCATAAAACAGGAATTGCAAGACCAACCAAAAGGCTGATTAAAACTACCACCATTTTCCGTGGAGATACGGGTGAGTTTGATCCATCCGCAGGGTCAATAACACGGCAATTGCTCTCTGTAATGGTAGCTTGCAGTTCGTTCTCCTCCTTTTTATTCAATAAATATAGATATAGCTCCTCCTTAATTTTTTGCTGACGCTCAATACTGGTAATATATTTATGCTGCATTGGTACGGTAGAGATTTTTCCTCTGGTTAGAACCTCCTTTTGCCGCATGTTTTCGATCTGTATCTTCAATCCTGCTATCAGGTTATCTACAGCCTTCGAGATAGAAAAGCGTGTAGCTGCCAACTCATTGTCCATCTCCCTCACAATAGGGTTATTGACGCTACTATTCGCCACCAACTTGTTGCGCTGAGCCAGTACCGAGTTATATTCACTAATCTGGCTTTGAATACCGGAGTCGGAGATACCTATGCTCGCAGGGATCGGGTCTGTGAGTTTGGAGTTATCTTGCAGATACTCCTTCATATACTCGGCCATATCGAGTTGGTTTTCCACACTCAGCACTTCGGTATCCAACCTTCCGCTACTTTGGAGATAGAGAGCACTCTCCGAACGGATATCTGTAAGTTGATGATCTCTTTTGTACTGCTCGATTTTCGAGTCCACATCCGAAAGCTCGGATTCGATAATTATCA
>Ga0255347_1004447_pt1 | contig 16983 bp, 11 predicted proteins | sample wastewater_treat_2_FD_192479 | JGI IMG/M metagenome (GOLD analysis project Ga0255347, IMG submission 192479) | Wastewater microbial communities from Lulu Island WWTP, Vancouver, Canada - plant24 | ecosystem: Engineered > WWTP > Wastewater > Unclassified | place: Canada: Vancouver, British...
CCATGATCGACATCACTGCCAACAGTTCCAGCAACGAGAAGCCGGCGAGACGGCACTTCGCTTTATGCGCTTCTTTAATCATCATATAACACTCTCACGTCGGTTCACTTGTTTTCAATACGTTTGGGGGCATTTGAACGAATCCGGCCTCCCGTACATGGTGGTGCCCGCCCGGTGCGTGAAGCCGTGAAATGCATCCGCGCAATGGACTTTGACGGAATCGCTGAGCGCGTTGTATTCAACACAGAAATAGCGGAACGTGCTCGGCTCGACAGGATCCGGATAGCCGACCGGCAGGTTAAAACTCTTTTCCTTCAATGCGTCGCGCATGTTTTTGTGGCGCTCCACAAACAAGGCAGAAGGGTCGAAGTACATTGTGCGCTCCGTGGCCATCTTGCGCAGCATATTCTCGAAGACCTTGTTATTGTTCATGCCGTGCGCCCAGTAGCGCGGCACACGACTAAACAATTCGTTCTTGTATTCGCCATCGCTGTCAAGATTTTCCGCCCTGAGGTCGGAGAGTCTGAACGGCCACTCATTTTCCTGGGCACGGTAGGCCATCAGCCCGTTCTCAAGCACGCGCACCATCACCTGCACGCGACGTCTGCGGCTCTGGCGCACGGATTTGATGGCCGCGCCTGTGACCAGCGTGGCGATCACCGCCATGATCGAGATCACAACCAGCAGTTCGATGATCGTAAAGGCGGCGCGTCGCCGGGATGTCAGATTTTTCTTCATGATACTGCTTCTCTTTTTGTTACTGCCGGAACCGCCGGAACTGCCGGTCTCTGCACCCTAAATAACTCTGTGACTCTGCGTCTCTGTGGTAAAACCTCTTCCGGTCCCTGCCAACTCCCGCACTAATGCACTAATTAACTAATGCACTTCTCCATCCATCCACCCTCCCCGCCTCACGGCAGGGACTTCCTATGGTCCCAACTGAGCCGGTCGTCACCGCCGGGGTAACGCCCGGGTTTAAGGAAATCGTCCTGGCCGTCCGGCCCGCGCGACCACACCAGCACATTGGCCCGCACCTTTGCCCCGCCGGGTATGCCCGGCCAATCCGTGTTGTCCACATAGCCGTCGTAATTCACGTCCAGACGGAATTGGAGGCGGTGCTGGGCGATGGTGCCGCCGCTATCTACCGGGGTTTCCGCGCTTGCCGTGTTCAGCGACCTTTTCAGCGCGGCCCGGCCCCAAGGGTCAAGCATCCCGAACTTGTCGAGGCTGTCCTGATTGATCACGCGGGCGGTCACATCCTTATAAGTGGTCACATCCAGAAGGCCCTTACGTTGAAATTCCCGGCAGACCTCGGGTTCCATCTCGGTCTTGCCTATCCACGCGCTCGGCCACTCCCGTTCGGTTTGCAGATAGACGTTAAAAGCCGTGGCGATCTCCTTGACCTGCCGCGCGGCCTGCGACTGCCATGCGGCACGCTTGGCATACGAGAATGACGAAGCCAGCGTGGCAGCCAGAATGCCGAGTATGCCGATCACCACCAGCATCTCGACCAAAGTGAAGCCCGTGCGCCAGCGGCTCAACCATTTTTTTTCTTCAGCTTTTTTCATGACAAATCCTTCAGTTTTTTCGACTGGCGCCGACCGGTATCGACGGCGGGCGATGGCAGGGCGGTTTCTTCGAAACCGTCGCGGACGCCTCGGGGCGGCATCCCTACCACACCGCTCTCTAAAAACCTTTCGTGTCTATTCGTGTTCACTCGTGGTTCCTAACCCCGGCCCCTGCCCACAACTTACAATTCACCACTCACAACTTACAGTGCTTGCCCGCGGCAAGCACTCCCCGCCATCACCGGTCAAAAAGCACGATGTCGTCGCGGGTCCACCCCTCGACCTTTTTACGGTCGGCGGCATTGCGCGGGGTGGCCCACGGCGGGAAGGTCAAACCATCTGCGCCCGCCGACCAGATGCGGTAACTCTGGTAGGGCGGCGCGGAATGGTAGAAGAAATCCCGGTACCAGCCGTCATAGGCCCGGCCATGCATAAGCACCACATTCTGCCCTGTCGAAGGGTTTTGAACCACCTTCAAATGCCTAGACCCTTCTTCGGCGCCGCTGCCGGTCTGTATGCCCATGACCGTGCCCACACCCTCCAAGGGCAGGTTCTCGAAATTCGGCAACCAGCGGGACGTGACCAACTGCTCGCGTTCGAAAACCTCCTTCAGTGTGCCGGGGTTGTTTTCGCGCCACTGACGCGATTGGATGAAACTATTATGCGGCGAATTATTGCCATCAAGATTCCCGTCGTCTCTACCGCCCATCAGCGTGAAGCGCGGCAACAGGAACGAGAGCAGCCCGAAGCGGAAGGCGCGGATACCGGTGGCTGAGTTCCACCGTGTGTCAGCATGATTCCGCACAGTTCCGGCGAGGGCGCTGTTGGCGCTGATGGCGTCTTCTTGAGTGAACATTTGGTTGATGCCTGCGTCCCATTTTTGAGGCGGGGGGTAGAGATAATCCGCAGGCTGGCAACGCGCCGCACGGAGAGCATTCTCAGCGGTCAGCTCGCTCACAGCTACCGGAGCCGAATACATCCCGATGTCGTCACTCTGCTCAACGTAAGGGTCGGGCACACCGTAATACGCCACCGGCGGATAGGTCCCGTACTCGGCATAGAAGGCCGATATCGCGTTTTGGATGCGCTGCAGGCGGGCCTTGGTCATGGACTCACGGTTTTTGAGATCCACCGCCTTCATCAGGCGGAAGACCCCGGCGATCAGGATGGCGATAACCACCACCACCACCATCATCTCCACCAGCGTGAAGGCGGCATCGCGGCGCGATTCTGTTCTTTCAACAAACTTTTTCATACGTGGTGCAATCTCTCCCGAGCAATGCCAACTAACGCACTGATTAACCAATTCACTAACGCACTCTCGTGCTAATAATCAACTAATGCACTAATGAACTAATGAACTTCCCTCTTCTTATCCTCCGCTCGAACCGAGGGAACCGATGATCTGGATCATGGGCATGAACATGGCGATAACGATCGTGCCGACGACCACGGCCAAGATGATGATCATCATCGGCTCGATCACCGAGGTCAGACCCGCCACGGCGTTGTCGACCTCGTCGTCGTATGTCTCGGCGATGCGCGAGAGCATGTCCGGCAGGGCGCCGGTCTCCTCGCCGACCTCCACCATCGAGATCACCATCGGCGGGAAGACTTTGGCGGCTTCCAGCGGCGCGGTCATGCTCTCGCCCTCCTTGACCGCATCATGCACCGACTGCATGGCCCGCGCGATAACCTCGTTACCGGTGGTGTCGCGCACGATGTTCAGCGCCTGCAACACTGGGACGCCGGACGAGAGCAGCGTGCCCAACGTACGGGTCATGCGCGCCACGGCTGTGCGCCGCACCAGCGAACCGAACATCGGGGCGTTGATCTTGACAACGTCAACTATGTAACCGCCGGTCTTAGTTTTGGTGAAGAGTTTGAACAGCACGATAAATGCCGCGATCGCTCCGACCACCATTAACCCGTTGTGCATGACCATGTTACTGGCATTCATCACGAACTGCGTGACAGCCGGCAGCGGCTTGCCTTCGAGCAGGTCATTAAAGATATCTTTGAACTTGGGGATCACCGCCACCAGCAGGAAGCCGGTGATGCCGATAGCCGCCACGAGCACCACGATCGGGTAGACCATCGCGCCCTTGACCTTGTTCTTGATACGCTCGGCCTTCTCGGCGAACTCCGCCAAGCGGTTCAGCACCACTTCCAGCACACCGCCGGCCTCGCCGGCCTTGACCATATTGATATAGAGGTGACTGAAAATCTTGGGGTAGTTCTCCAACGACTCCGAGAAAGTGCTGCCGCTCTCGACCGATTCGCACATGCCGGCAAGCGCCTCTTTCAACGTGGCGTTGGGTGTCTGGCGCTGCAACACGTTCAGGCCGCGCAACAGCGGCAGGCCCGCGTCGACGAGGGTGGCAAGCTGGCGCGTCAGCGTGGTCAGGTCTTTCTGTTTGACCTTGGGCCGCAGGAAACGCGGCAGCTTGATCTCGATTTTCGTCTTGCCGAGCGACCTCTTGGCTGCCGGCTTTTTGGCGGGGGGTTTCTTGGCGGGGGCGCTGGCGCCGCCGGAGTCACCGCCGGCCGCTCCTATAGCTGTTGGGAAAAGGCCTTGGGCGCGCACCTTGGCCACAGCCTGCGCCTGATTGGGGGCTTCGATCGTGCCCCGACTTTCCTTGCCAGCAGAATCCACTGCAATATATGCGAATTTGGGCATAAGACGACTCCATTTGACCCGTAAAGCGGAACGATTTCCACTATTCCTATCTGTTACGCATCATGTTACCATGCCGAGTATGCTACGGGCAATTAAAAATTGCAGGTTGACGCAAAACAGCGCGGCAGTTATCCTTACGGACATGCGTATTGACTAAGACAACACGCTCCATTGAACCGGCGCCTCTCGCAGAGGTACGGCCATAAAAACCATTCATACAAGGATTCGCCATGAAACGACTGACTGTTGCAGCGATTGCCGCATCTCTCTCCTTCGCGCTGTTTTCGCCGGCACACGCCCGGCTGGCCGACACGGTCCCCCTGATCGTGCGCGCGGACAACGAAGCCGCCGTGACGCTGACGTTTGAAAACGAACCGCTGCTCGCCAAGCCGGATGACGTGCAGGCGGAGTATGTCTGCGCGGACGGGCTCGACGCCAACGGCGTGCCGCTCGGCTACGGGCGTTTCCAACCACTGCCATGCGAAATCCGCGGTAACACGCTGACAGTGACCGTCCGCTTCCGCGGCGAAACCGAGCACGCTATCCGGGTCATCCAGAAAAGCTCCGACCCCAAAAAGCCCAACGTGCTGGGCGTGGCCCGGCTCTACTCGCTACGCCCGGATTACTTCGCCCTGCGGCCCTACCGGGGCGACATGCACATGCACAGCAAGTTCTCGGACGGCGACAAGAATGAGTCGCCGGCCCTGATGATCGCCACCTGCCGCAAATTCGGGCAGGACTTCGCCATCGAGACCGACCACCACGCTTATGCCGGCTCGCTTGACGCCATCGCGGCGTTCTCGAAGCTCCCGACTGACATGAAGACATTCCCCGGAGAGGAGGTACACAGCCCCGGAAACGGCGTACACATCCTGTCGCTCGGCGCGTCGGAGAGCATGACGGACTGGTTCAACAACTCAAGGGCCGAGTATGATCAGGCGGTCGCGGCGGAACGGGCCAAGCTGCCGGACACGGTTCCCGATCACTTCAAACACCACATCGCCGCCTCATTCGCGGTCTGGGACAAGATCCGCGCCTGCGGCGGCATCGCCGTGTTTTGCCACCCCTACTGGCGGCCGGCCTACCGGCAGTATATCCCTGCCATCGTCTCCGACTACCTGTTGGAAACAGCGAAGTTTGACGCGATGGAGGTGCTCAACGGCGGCAGCAGCGAACTCAGCACCCTCCACTACAACGAACTGCGCGCGCAAGGCAAGCTGATCGCCGGCATCGGTGTCACCGACGCCCACTCATCCAAGAGCTTGGGGTGCGCCTACACCTTGATTCTGGCCGAGCAACTGGACTTCCCGTCGCTGGCCAAGAACATCCGCCTGCGCAACTGTGCGGCGGTGGACATCGACCCCGTTTCGAAACGGCAAACCGTCATCGGCGAGTTCCGCTTCTCCCGCTACGCCATCTTCCTGCTCAAGCAGTTTTTCCCGCTTCAGGATGATATCTGCCGACAAGAAGGCGAATGGCTGCTGAAGGCGCTTGAAGGTGACGCCCAAGCCATCGCCGCGTTGAAGGCTTCGCAGGGGACGACACCCGCGCTCAGGACCAAATACTGGCAGAAGTGATCCCCGCGTCTGTCTTATCTATTATAAAGGATGATTATAATGAATAAAATAAAGCAGTTTCGGTATGTGCGGACACGCCAATGGCGTCAGGCGATTGCTTGTTGTGCAGTTATTTTGTCGTTGTCAGTTCCTTGCGGCAAGGCGGGAGCGGCTGAATGGAAGTTCGATCAAAACGTCGATCCAGCCCTGACCGTCCCATACGGGCCGGATCTCGCCTTCCCGGAGGGATTCAAGGCCACCGTCCGGTTTTCCTGTGACTTTGATCTCCAGCAGTCGAAACAGCGGTTCATGAATGTCATCTGTCTCGGCCAGAACTATCATGACGGCTTCAGCCTGATGGTGCGGGATGACGGTCAGTTCCGATTCTTCATCAAGGACATTGAACCGGGGGTCTATATCTACCACGACATGGTCAAGCCGAATCAGGAGTATCTTGTAGAGATTTACTTCACGAGAGAGAACGTGCGCCTGTTCATGAACGGGAAAGAAGACGGGAGTTTTTCATACGCGGGTACAGCAAACTTCCTCAAGAACAAGAACCCGTTTCGTATCGGCACGACCGGTTCGGCCTACCGGTTCAAGGGAAGCATTCCATTCGTTAAGATCGAACCGCTGTCAGCGGTCGAAGTTCCGCCGGGCGGTCCGCATCCGATCGGCTACCAGCCGCCGAAGGTGCAGAACCGCGCGGAGCTTTTCTGGATAAGGCCGATTTGTGTCGAAACGAACCGCTATATCGGCTGGCCGACTGTGACGTGCCTGCAGAACGGCGATTTGATGGCGGTTTTTTCCGGTGACCGGGATGCGCATGTGTGTCCGTGGGGAAAAGTGAAGATGGTGCGTTCGTCCGATGGCGGAGAAAGCTGGAGCCAGCCGGTTACGCTTGCCAACGGCCCGATCGACGACCGCGATGCCGGAATAGTGCAGATGCCGGATGGGGATATCATTGTCACATGGTTCACCTCGCTCGCCTATCGTTTGCAGTATTCGCCGACTGCGAAACTACCTTCTTCCGACAGATGCTACTGGTGGCGTCGGCATGACGAGAAGATTTCAGATGAAGTCCGCAAGGAGGCTCTCGGCCACTTCCGCGTGATTTCATCTGACAACGGCAAAACCTGGTCGAAACCCGAACGCATGAATGGCGGCATAACGCCGCACGGTCCCAGCTTGTTACGCGACGGGTCCCTTTTGATGCTGAGCGGATTTCATCACGGCGGCAACGTGCTGGGGATCCGCGCCGAGCGATCGACAGACAAAGGCCTGACTTGGCAATGCCTGTGCAAGGAGATACCGCCTGCGGACGGCGAAGGAAAGTATCTACGCGCGTTTCACGAACCGAATGCGCTTGAGCTTGCCGACGGGACGATCCTGGCCATGATTCGTTATGAGGGGGGAGACAACTACCTGCGTGATTCGATCTCGCGGGACGGCGGCAAAACCTGGACGAAAATGCGCAAGACGCCGATGCTCGGATTCCCCGCGCACATGATCCAACTGCCGGACGGCAAGGTTGTCTGTGTCTACAGCCGACGTTATCCTAAGAACGGCGGATGTGGCGAGTATGCGTGTATTTCCGATGACGGCGGTAAGTCTTGGGACATCGAGAACGAGATATGCCTCGCCTCTTGGCATTATCTTGATTTGGGCTATCCGTCGACGGCCCGGCTCCCTGACGGCACGTTGCTGACCATTTTCTACCAGCAAGAAAAGCCGTTTGACCTGCCTTGCCTAATGGCAACGAAATGGAGAGTGACCAGATAAAGAAAAAGTTGGAGGGAAAATTGAAGAACAGTCTGTCCAATGAAATGCAGAAAAAGGCGGTCGAACTGATACCGGGGATGACCCAGTTGCTGTCGAAGCGCCCGGACCGTTTCGCCAAAGGCGTGTGGCCCGCGTATTTCAAGAAGGCGAAAGGTGTCGAGGTCACCGACTTGGACGGCAACGTCTACCTTGACTTCAGCATCGGCGGCATCGGGGCGACGGTCTTGGGATATGCCGACCCGGATGTGAATGCCGCAGTGACTGATGTCATCGAGGCAGGAAGCGCCAGTTCGCTCAACCCCCCAGAGGAGGTCGCTCTGGCTGAAAAACTGCTCGGACTTCATCCCTGGGCCGAACAGGCCCGGTTCGCGCGCGGCGGCGGCGAGGCGATGTCCATCGCGGTCAGGATCGCCCGGACCGCCACAAAGAAGGATACGGTCGTGTTCTGCGGCTATCACGGCTGGTGCGATTGGTATCTCGCGGCGAATCTCGGCAAGAAGGACGCGCTTGACGATCAGTGGATCGCCGGGCTCAATCCGAACGGGGTGCCGAAAGGGTTGGCCGGAACGGCCCTCCCGTTCCATTACAACAACATCGCCGATTTCCAGAAGGTGGTCGCGCAGGCCGGTGACGATCTGGCGGCGATCGTGATGGAGCCGATCCGCAACTACGAACCGACGCAGGCGTTCATCGCCGCCGTTCATGCCGTCGCGCGGGAGAAGAAGATTCCGTTAATCATCGATGAAATCACAGCCGCTTTTCGAATCTGCAATGGCGGCGCCCATCTCAAACTCGGGTTTCAGCCCGACATCGCCGTGTTCTCGAAAGGGCTGGGAAACGGGTTCCCCATTTCCGCGATTATCGGAAAAAAGTGGGTGATGGAGCATGCACAGGGGGCGTTCATCACTTCGACGGCATGGACCGAACGCATCGGCCCCGCAGCGGCGCTTGCGATGATTGAAAAGTTCATCCGGGTGGACGCCGCTCCGCATATGCTGGCGATCGCCGACAAGGTGTGGGATATCTGGGAGAAAGCGTCTGCCAAACACGGGCTGGACATCAGCATCGGCGGCTTCAAACCGCTGATTCACTTCGCCTTCAAGGAGGATCATGCGGTCCGCATTTCGTATTTCACGCAGGAAATGCTCAAGCGCGGCTTTCTCGCATGCGGGCTTTTCTATGCGATGTACGCCCATACCTTCGGGCAGGTCGAAAAGTATGCGGCGGCCGTTGACGCGGTGTTCGCACGTCTGGCCGAACTCGTCACGGCGGGAACCGTCCGCGAGCACCTTGAAGGCGAGCCGGCCGCCAGTGGTTTTGGACGGCTGAACTGACAACGCAGAGAGGTTGCCCCGGGGTGTGGTTTTACTTCGTTGCACCGCACCTAGGATTCAGGAGCCAGGGTTCAGTTGGAAAGGGTGAGAGACATGATTGACAAGATTGACATGATTAAGAATGGCCCGCTGCGCGGGGGATTTTGGAAGGTGTCTCAGACCAGGAGTTTTTCCCCACTTGAGCGTCGAGATTTGAACGTTGAGCGTTCTTTCACTCTTCACTCTCTATCGATCCCGATAGCGAAGCTTCGGACCGGGAGGGGCAAGCGTCTGCTTGCCCGGACGAGCAGACGCTCGTCCCTCCCAGCGGGCGAGGACGCCCGCCTCCAAATTCCCGCACTAATGCACTAATGAACTAACGCACTCCCACGCCCGCGTTCCCGACTCCCCGCCCCTCACCATTCACCACTTACCACTTACATCGTCTCTCCCTCTGAACCCTTTGACCTTTTGCGATTCAACTTTATTGAATCGCACCCGTTGCCCGGGGTTTGACTGATATGCGAAATGTCAAACCCGCCTGCCATGCGAATCCGGAGGACGAGTGGAACAAGTGTCGGCTTGTTTGCCGCCAGACGTTCCGCCCTCCAAATGGCGGCAATGTACTGAAAATAATTTAAGTATATTTCAGTACAATTCATCGTGCTGGACATGGTATATTGTAAATGTGTTTTCATTGGCTTAACTTTTGGAAAGGCGGAAAAAGATGAAAGCTGTCGTCATTCTGTATGCGGTGTTTACGGTTCTGTGCGCGTCAGGGATGGAGTGGACGTTCGCGCCGGGCGAAACAGAGAAGGTTGTGCCGCATGATCCGGCGCTTGATTTTCCGGACGGCTTCAAGGCGACTTTCCGTTTCTCCTGTGACCTCGACAAGATCGGCCGGTCCGACTTCGCGAACCTCGCCATGAAAGGATCCGATTTCCATAACGGATGGAACTTTATGGTGCGCAAAAACGGCCAGTTGCTGGTGGACTTGCTCGGCGTCAAGCCGCAATACCATATCGTCGACATGAAGATCGAGGCGAACCGCGAATACTTGCTCGAAGCGTACGTGCTGAAGGAAGGCGTGCGGCTTTTCCTCGACGGTGAGGAGCGCGGTTCCTACGAGTTCACCGGCGGCGCGCGCGACATGCGGGGCGGCACGGCGCCGCTCAAACTCGGGTCAGCTCCCTCCTATCCCTTTTTCGGCACCATGAAGAGCGTGAAGCTCGAACCGCTCGCGGATGTCAAGCTGCCGCCGGGCGTCTTCCCTAAGCCGTTCGTGCTGATGCCGCCCATTAACCAAGCGCGCGCCGAAATCCAGTGGGTGCGCCCGATCTGCGCTCCTGAAGAGCGCTACATCGGCTGGCCGACGGTATGCCGCCTTAAGAATGGTGAAATAATCGCCGCTTTCTCCGGCGACCGCGAGGAGCATGTCTGCCCGTGGGGCAAAGTGCAGATCGCGCGCTCGAAAGACGACGGCGAGACGTGGGAAGGGCCGGTCACGATCCAGAACGGCCCCTTGGACGACCGTGACGCCGGCATCGTGCAGATGCCGGACGGCGACATCCTCATAACCTGGTTCACCTCGGACTATTACCGCAGATCTTTCAACAACAACGTGACCGGTGAACTGACGCCCGACCAGCCCCTCTACTGGTGGAAACGTCACGACGAGAAGATTCCGCCGGAAGTGGCGCGTGACGCGCTCGGCTATTTCCGCACCCTGTCGCAGGACAACGGCAAAACGTGGTCAAAGCCGATGCGCATGACAGGCGTGGGCAGCGCGCCGCACGGCCCCGTGCTGCTCAGGGACGGCTCGCTGTTCCAAGTCGGCATCACGGGCATCACGCGCAAGACGCCTGACGGCGAGAAGCGCTGCACAGCCGTGGGCGCATGGAAATCCATTGACAAGGGCGCCACATGGCAGTGCCTCTGCCCCGACATCCCGTGGTCGGATGACGAAGGGCTCAAAAACATGGCGCTGGATGAACCACACGTGGTAGAACTCGCCGACGGCACACTCGTGGGCATGATCCGCTTCAACGGGGCTGACCAATACCTGCGCCAGACTGTTTCGACGGACGGCGGCAAAACGTGGACGCGCATCGTGAAGACCCCCATGGTGGGGTTGCCGCCCCACCTCATCCGCCTTGAGGACAACAAGCTCGTCTGTGTATATGCCCGACGTATGTGGGATCAATGGGGCCAGTACGCGTGCCTTTCCGACGACAACGGCAAGACATGGGATGTCGCGAACGAAATCAAGCTCGCGAACGGTTTTCAGGTTGACCTCGGCTACCCGTCCACCTGCGTGCTCGGCGACGGATCGCTCTTGACGGTCTACTACCAGCAACCGGAAAAAAAGAGCAAATGCGCGTTAATGGCCACGAAATGGAAGGTTAAAGGGTTAAGGGTTGAATAGAGCTGGAGGACCGGTGATGTGAAGCAGCCGCTTATAGACTACGGCGACACGGAAGAAGCGCGCGTGTTCGACTTGTCGGCTGATGGCTTCCCCTGTGTGCCCGCGTTGGGCATCACCCGTTCCCGCAAGAAAAAACCGGCAGACCCGGAGCACACCCACCCCGGCTGCCTTGAAATCATCCTGTGCCTGCGCGGCGGCAACCTGTCGGTTTCGGCAGGCGGCGAGAGTTTCCCGTTCCGCCCCGGCAGCGTGTTCGTATCGCGCCCGGACCAGCCGCACCATCTCGATGCCGCGCCAAAGGGGCTTTATCTCTATTGGCTGCTGTTCCATCTGCCGCGCGGACGGGAAACCGTGCTCGGGCTTTCCGTCGACGAGTCGCGTTGGCTGACAACGCGCCTCACAACGATGCCGCGGCGCATGTTCGCCAGTAATACAAACATCCGCACACTTTTCCGGCGGCTCTTCGCCCTCCGCGACGCTAAAGACCTGCCCGGTGTGGAGCGGCGGCTTCTGATGCGCAGCGCGATTCTGGAACTGCTCATCGCAACCGCCGACGCCGCCACGATCGCGCCGCTGGAACGGACGAACGCGCGTGTCGAAGAGGTGATGCGGCAGATGCGCGCGGAGCCGGGTCTCGACTATCCGATTGATGTGCTGGCGCGCCGCCTGTCGCTTTCGCCGGGACAGCTCAATGCGGCGTTCAAGCAGATCGCCGGCCTGCCGCCCCATGCTTTCCTGCTGCATTGCCGCATCGCCCGCGCACAAGAAGAGCTGCGCAAGCAGAAGAGATGCAGCATTGCCGCCCTCGCCGGGAAGCTCGGCTTCCGGTCATACCGCCACTTCTCAGCGCAATTCAAGGCAGTCACTGGCGTTCCGCCCTCCCAATGGCGGTAATGTATTGAAAATAATTTAAGCATATTTCAGTACAATTCATCATGCTGGACGTGCTATATTATAAATGTGTTTTCATTGGTATAATCTATCTTAAGAAAGGTGGTAAAAGATGAAAGTGAAAATCATTACGTGTGTGGCGCTCTTCTTTGGAACCATTGCGACATCGGCGGCGGCTGACCCCATCGCCTGGTGGAAGATGGATAAGATCGAAAACAACAAGGTGGCGGACGCTTCCGGCAACGGGCGCGACCTCACGGTGGGCGCGGATTGTTTCATCTCGAACACCGTGCATCTGGCGGGGCCGAAGTTCTCAACGCTGTACTATCCCGGCACAACCGGATCGTGGGCCTCTTGCAGTTGTCCGGCGCTGACCAACCGCACGATCGTCTTATGGCTCTACCGCGACGCGGGCTGGGGCCCGCTCGATCCCTCCGTGAACATCATCCCTTATGTCTGTTTCGGGGTTTCGCGGATGAACATATCGTGCGGTCGTAGCGATGCCTCACCGTACATGGAGCCGTGGTATAGCGGATCGCCCGCCTGCTATCCGCAACAGACTATCACTCCCAACAAAGACGGATGGCATCAGATCGCCGTGGCCGTGGAGGTGACGGGCGCGGGTGACGGCACCTACCTCCCGGGGCGGCAGCGCCTCTATTTGGACGGCGCTTTGATAAATGACGTCACGAATGGCTATGCGTATATTGCCGAGAAAATGACCGACATTTCGCCGTATCTGCTGCCCGCCTCCCTTGCTACGGCATCAACAGCTTACATCGGCAACAGAGGCATGAACGACACGCGCCCGCTCTACGGACACCTCGCCGACGTGCGCATCTACGATTATGCGCTAACCACCGACGAGATACAGGAACTGTACAGGGAAAAAACTCATGGCCAGTTGCTCGCGCACTGGGACATGGAAGAGGTGCTCACGGACGGTGACGGCAAGCGCTTTATCGCCGGGCCCGAGGTGTCCTCCCCGAAACTTTACATCGGCGACGCCGTGACGTTGACACCGAGCATTGACGGCAACGCATTGTGGTTCAACCCCACGAACGCCGCAGCGATGGTCAAAACCTGGTCTGTCTCCTCCGCGCTCGGCTGCCACAGCTTGGCCGGCACGGTTTCGCTGTGGTTCAACATGGCGACGAACATCAAGGACACCACATTGATTCAGTTGCCGTCCGGCAGCTACAACAACATCCCCCGCCTCTGGAATCTCACCAGCAACGGCACGCGTTTGATGATCAACTCGTCTTCCGGTCTCGAGCGCAACTCAACACAACTCTACTACTATCTGGGCGGCAACGACTGCGTCAGAATCTTCGATGACGGTTACATCGAGAAGGGGTGCTGGTCGCACCTCACGGTCGTCTCCAGATACGTGCCGGACGGCTCAGGCAAATATACGGGTCAGTTCGACATCTACGTGAACGGCGAACTTTCCGGCGCGACGACATCGCTGGACGCCATGACGGTGGCGGCCTTTCTGTTTCCGACAACAAAATTCACGATCGGTGCCAATGTCCAGGCTGATAACGACAACAACAACCGCGTGTACATGGGTCTCATGGACGATTTCCGCGTCTACGCTGGCGCGCTGACAGCGGACGAAATCCGCGCAATCTACCGCGGCCCCGCAAAGGTTGATGCAGGCCGCGACTTCACGACAGCTCTGGAGACAGTGACCCTGCGCGGCACGGTGTCCGCCTCTGCGGAGCTGCCGTACCGCAAGGGTTATGCAGGCGATATTGCGTGGGAACTCGTGAGTGCGCCCGCGGGCGGCGAAGCAGCCACAATCGAAACACCCGCGTCGCCTGTCACGCGCGTGAATTTGCCGGTCGCGGGAGCCTATACGTTCCGCCTCAAATCCACAGCCATGAGCGTCGCGCGTACGAGCGATGTCACGGTGACGCGCATCGCGGCGATAGCGGACAACGTGGCTCCTGCGGTGACGCTGGCCGCGTCCGTCACCTTCCCGTTCCAAGGGCTGAACGCGCTTGCGGCAACGGTGGCTGATCCCGACAACGGCCCGGGTACGCTGCGTGTGAGCTGGAAGAAAATCTCCGGCCCCGGCGGAGTGTGGTTCGAACCGGCCAACTCCAACGCCACGGAGGTGTCCTTCACGGCAACGGGTGCCTACGTGCTCCGCTGCACGGCGGAGGACGGCCAAGACACCGCTTCAGCCGACATCGCGGTGACAGTGGCGGGGAACGCGGATTTCGACCCCGCGTCACTCACCAACGGCTTGTTCGCGTTCTACCCCTTCACGGGCGGAGCGAGGACGAATTTCGTCGCAGGCGGCATCAATGCCACAATGGCAAATTTCATGGCAGGCGCTTTTTCCCAGCATTTCGAGCCTGCGCCCGACTGCCTCGGTTACCGCGGTTATGGCGGCACGGACTACGCGAACCTCGGCAAGACCGGTTTCGGCGAGTCGGGCACCACAAACGCGCCGACCGACAAATGGCGCACGATCAGCTTGTGGATGTACCATGATGCCGGGGCGCGGCCGGGCGGACGCATCCCGTACAACCCTTCGCTCGTTTCCCACCGTTCGGCCTTTGACTTGATCTACTTCGACAACCCCGACGGCGGCAACCATGGTTTTTGGGCGTTTCAGGCATATAGCGGGCGCAAATGGGGCTGTCCCGCGAAGGATCCCGCCAACCGCTGGACGCATGTCGTCGCGATGCTCGACCGCCGCGCCGAGCTTGACGGGAGCGACACGTCCGAACTCTGGGTCGACGGTGTGCAGCAGACCGTGACAGCGGAGGCGACCAGCCTCAAGTCGCGTAGCAGCGCGGCAAACGTGGGCATCGGCGGCAGCCCTGCTTCGAGCGTTTACTACCATACTTTTCATTCGGATTACTGCTTAACCAACGAAACATACGGCATCACCACGCGCACGTTCCCGGGCGTGGTCGACGAAGTGCGCTTCTACAACCGCAAGCTGACCGGCGAAGAGATCCGTTACCTTGCCGCGCATCCGGTGCTCGACGCGAACAAGGCGCCGTCACTGGACCCGCCGACGCGGTCGACAGCGCATCCTGTGATACGCAAGCCGCTCATGGCTGAGGTCACCGCGCACGATGACGCGCTGCCGTATGACTCATCCCTGACTTACACATGGCTGGTCGTGGAAGGCGACGCGTCGAAAGTGACCTTCTCCGCGCCCACTGCGCGTACCACCACGGTGACGTTCGCAGTCGTAGGCAATTATACGCTGCAGCTCGCAGTTTCCGACGGGCAAAGAACTACCTATTCCGACCCGATCTGCGTTACCGCCGATACGGGCGGCACTATGATCAGCCTGCGTTAAAAAAAGCCTTCCGCCTGCTGGGGACGGCTCGGCGAGCCGTCCGCGGTAAGTGGTAAGCGGTGAGTGGTAGGAGCGCGCGTAAACGCGCTACGCAGGACGGCAGGATCGGTAGCAGCGGTGCCGGGATAGGGGGAGGCGGGAGCGTGGGCGTGCCGCGCTGCGCGCGGAGCCAGGAGTTAGAAATCAGGATCTGGAGGCGGGCGTCCCCGCCCGCTGGGAGGGACGAGCGTCTGCTCGTCCGGGCAAGCAGACGCTTGCCCCTCCCGGCCTGAGACATCGCTATCGGGATCGGAAAAGAGGAAAAGAAGTGAAAGAAGAGAAGAGGGAAGAGTGAGGTGCACGGACGGACGTTTCGGACGCCCGAAAGGTATGACAAAATGGCTAAGTTATAAGAAAGGAAAAAGATGAAAAAACTACTGATGACTGCGGTATACGCTTGTGTGTGCGCCGCCTTGGCCGAGCCTGTTTTTTGGAAAGACGCATTGCCGATGACGCTCGATGCGAACAAGACCTTCGAGCTTCGCGTTGCCGAGGCACCGAAAACGGGTGATGTGTCGCTCTTGGTCGCGCTCAGCGCGCCGGTGGATGACACATTCCGTCCGACGGTGACGCTCAACGGCGTGACAGCCCTGAAAGAAACACGCGCACCTTTAGCGACTTGGTTGCCCGGTTTCGACGCGACGCCTATCCGCTCCCCGCAGGAAACCCGTGAAATTCAGGCCGGCTACAGGTACTCCTTCCCCCTGTCAGCGCTGAAAGCGGGTGGCAACACAGTCACGCTCGGCCCCGCCGTTGGCACGCCCAAACTTCATGCGTTCGCACTTGATATTGATCCAACCGACGCGGTCGTTGTGGAAAATGACGACTTCCGCCTCATCGCAGGAAAAGATGCGCTCGTAAAATCCCTTGTTGTGAAAAAGACGGGCGAAGAGTGTGTAGACGCAGGAATGCAACTGCCGCTTTTCACGGTTACGCAAGACAGACCGTTCCACAACGAGTTCAAGCTGATCCACCCCAACAAGCGCACGGTCTATCCCGCGACGCGCCTGCGGCGGGATGGCGACATTCTCTATGCCGGTTTCAGCCACGACTTGTACGAGGCGCAGTTGGCACTTAAAACAACGCCCGGCTACGTGACGTTCACGCTTATTGATTTCCCGGTCGACCGCAAGCCGACCTACGATTACCTGCGCATGGATCTGCCGCCCGTCACATCTTTCCGCATACAACTGCCAATTAAGAACCGCGCGAACTTCGGCGACTGGCTCAACGCGAGTTGGGATGAGAAGGCCGCCGTGTGCGTGACAGGCACCTCGCCCCACCCTGACATTGACCACGAAGCGCGAGCCGGGGCAAAAATCCTCTATGCGGAGGCAATGGCCGGCATCAAATTGCGCGGCGCCGGGGCTGCGCTTCTGGCGGCGCCGGGGCGCGAGGCGT
>Ga0255347_1004450_pt1 | contig 16976 bp, 20 predicted proteins | sample wastewater_treat_2_FD_192479 | JGI IMG/M metagenome (GOLD analysis project Ga0255347, IMG submission 192479) | Wastewater microbial communities from Lulu Island WWTP, Vancouver, Canada - plant24 | ecosystem: Engineered > WWTP > Wastewater > Unclassified | place: Canada: Vancouver, British...
TGAAAACGAGGAGACCCCAAGCTAGAGCCAAGGAGCTCGACGGGAACCTAGAGCAAATGCAACGTGAGGCTATCAAGCTGGGCGAAGGCTCTAAATTCACGATCGACATCAGTCGGCATGAATACATCGAAGACAAAGAGCCGCACGAACTTGATGGCTACACGATCTATGTGTACTCCCCAATGATGATCGTGTGTGAAAAGCTCCGCGCCATTTGCCAGCAGATGCCAGCCTACGGACAGGTGATCCAGCGTTCTAAACCTGGCACTCAACGCGCAAGAGACTTTGTCGATATCGAAGTTCTCATGAGAACTTTCGAGCTGGACATCACGTCTGAAAGCGCCAACCTCATGCTTTCCGAGATCTTCAAGGCCAAGCACGTTCCGCTCAGCTATCTTGGAGAAATAGGCTCCGACGCCGTCCGCGAATTCCATAGGCTCGGATTTCCAGCTGTAGTCGCAACAATGCGCCCAGGCGTGGAAGTAAAGGACTTCGACTTCTACTTCGACTTCGTTACTGCTGAGGTTTCAAAGCTCAAATCCCTCTGGCACGTGTAGCCTCCATCGGGAGAGATATCGCGTTTTCTCCATTCCGTGCGTGAGGTAGAAGTCCCGCTCCATCGGCAACTTGCGGTAGAGGTCCACGACAGAGGACTTATACCCACTTCGATCGAGGTAGTAGCCGATGGCCTGGTGATAGGGATAGCTGAAGCCCATCCGTTTGAGCATCGCTAACATTGCGTTGCCTGATAGTTCGCCTCGGGCATTTTCGAAGGCCTTAGCCACTTCGAAGACCCCGCCGGCATAAAAAGGCCTCACAACTACATCGATGAGCGTTCGCTCAAGACCCGTGTACCGCAGATTCAGAGGCCGGTTCCCCCCCCAATTCAAGACCCCAGAAGTGATGCCGTCGCCCACCTGATAGGTACTCTCAAGCATCATCAACCGGCCTTGGCCATCCGGCAAGGTGATCTCATTGTGCGAAATGCGCGGCTGGCGCTTGAACGCCTCATCAATCTCGTCCTGATCCAGGAGATCGCCATCGATTTTCGTGGACGACCCCTCGGGCTTTTCTTTCGAAACGTAGACCGTTTTTGGTAACTGCTCGGTCAGTCCATGAATCCGCATTGCGGTGAAGTGACTGAGATACGAACCATCAACCAGCCCTAGAACGGCCTCTAGGGTAGGAACTTCACCCCATGTGAAGCCTGACACTGCGCGATTGGGAAAGTTGTAGCGGACGTGCTTGAGGTCGGTCTTTTCAAGCATGAACCGAGTGAAAGCAGTGAGCGTCATGCTCTTTCCTAACCGCCAGAAGTCACGCCGCGCTTCGAAGATCGACGACAGCTCACGCGGCCGAAATAAGGGACCGCGCTCACTGAACTCCTTAACGATATCGGGCTTAGCGATTTGAATTCGTGTTGCCATCTTTGGTGCTGACATGCATGTATGCATGTCAGCATAGCACATATCAAAAACTTTGAGGTAAGAAAAACTTACGTTAATCAATGACTTAGGGGCACTTTCAGTCTTGCCACCTTATAGGAATTGTGTCACACTCTGACGCGTGCACGCGTCAGAGTGCGAGACTTAATGATGCATACCCAAAAAGACTACGCCAGTGCGTTCGTGCTCACTCGATGGGGCGAGGGCGGTGAGTCCGGTGAGGTTTCTGGTGTCACAGAGGCACCACTTGCCGATTGGAAGAGTTGACGATGCCCACGCAGGTAATACGCGTTCGGACCATATGCAGCAGTTTCCCCTTGCGCATCGCGTTCGCGGCCGATGTTCTCCAGTAGCCCACACAGGGTCAGAGCCACAAGTGCCTTGCGCATGTAGCGCTCAGGCACTCCGGTGTGCTCCGCGATCTTCTCGTACGACGCCAGCGTGTAAGTCTTGTGGTTGTCACGGCGTGCCGCTAGGTAGAGGTAGACCTTGAGGGCGTGCAGCTCGTGGCGAGAGCGCAGCGTGAAATTCTCAAAAGGCAGGATGACGCCAGATCGCACGATAGCCTGGCAAGGCAGCTTGAACCACCCAGGCTGAGAGTTGGCAAGCCTGTATCGGCGTTTTTGGTGTGATCCGACACGTGTGATGAGCTTGAGTTGCTCCAGTCGCTCAAGGCCCTGAGAGACTAGGCTTCGCGATTTGCCCCCTATTGCATGCATCAAGTCGTCATAGCTCGCAGCAGCAACACGCGCTGTGAGAGGGACACCCAAGGGGCCTTCCTCCAGCACGTTCTCAGCTATGAAGTGCAAGGCGACATAGAGCATCAGCGCGACAGTGCTCGATGCAGGTGACAACTCCCCATCCCGTGTCCATCGCAGCTCGCGCAGCGCCCCCAGGGTAGTTTCTGAGGGTATCCGGTGCCAATAGAGGTTCTGGATCATTTCTTGTCTCCCCTGTCGCGGCCAATCAAATGAATGGCATAGCCAAGCACACCAATCACGATCAACGGCAGAAGCGCATTCAGCAGTTGCACGAGCTGGGGAGTGTTCGCCGCCAGCCACCCCAGGCCAAAAACAAAGATGTCTTCTTTCTTCACGTCGAGCCCTTTCTTGAAATCAGGACTCGGTTTTAAGTTTGTCCGGATGATCTTTCTAGATATCGGTGCGTTCTTCTTTATAAGAATTTTGCAAAAAACCCAATTAAAACATAGGCTTATGATTAATTTTTTCAGTTTTTTGCATAGCAAGCTTAGTTCACGAAGAAGGGGGTGCGTACCCCTCCGGGAACTGAGATGGTGACAGGTCAAGGCAAAGTAAGCCTCTTGTCTGCCGCCGTAGCAGGACTGAACCCAAACTGAACACCGGAGCACAGACCATGGCCAATGGCTATTTTCCCGGCAAGAAAGCCGCCAAACGTAGCGAGATCATGACGCGCGACACACGCAGCGAGCTGCGTGACCTTCCCCCCTTGGGCGTTGGAGGAACCGACCTGGTGGAAGGAACCGACCGGGTGATGCAAGCGCCAGCCGCGCCGGTCAAGGTGGCCCGCATCTACCTTCGGGTCAGCACTGAAGCGCAGGACTTGGCCCGGCAAGAGGCCATAGCCACGTCGGCCAGGGCGGCGGGCTTCTACGTCGCGGGCATCTATCGGGAGAAGGCATCAGGGGCACGCGCTGACCGGCCCGAGCTGCTGCGCATGATTGCCGATCTGCAACCAGGTGAAGCCGTGGTGGCCGAAAAAATCGACCGCATCAGCCGCTTGCCCCTGGAAGATGCCGAAAAGTTGGTGGCCTCGATCCGCGCCAAGGGCGCACGCTTGGCGGTGCCGGGAATCATCGACCTGGGCGAACTGGCGACCGGAGCGCAGGGCGTGGCCCGCATCGTCCTGGAGTCGGTGCAAGACATGCTCTTGAAGCTGGCTTTGCAAATGGCACATGACGACTACGAAGACCGGCGCGAACGCCAGCGCCAGGGCATTGAACTGGCGAAGGCTGCGGGTCGGTACTCTGGCCGCAAGAAAGACACTGCAATGCACGAACGCATCCTGGCACTACGAGCGGGCCGCAAGAGCATCGCGGAAACCGCGATGCTGGCTGGGTGCAGCCAGAGCCAGGTCAAGCGCGTGTGTGCGATGGCCCGGACCGAGACTCAACAAACGTGAGGGAATTTGGTACTCGTTTTGGTTGTTGCACTACCGCCCTATCCTGCCTCAACAAATCGCCCAACAACGCCTGGTTGACCTGTGGATTGGCATCGAATGCCATGGCAAGGCCTGGCCCTAGATCAGCCGGGGCCAGCCAAGAACGCAGAGTCTCGCCCTTCTCGTCGCACGCGGCGAGCTGATCGCCTTTGAAAACCCAAAACACGTTTTCCATATGAACCTCATGTCCGGGAACATTCCCGGACAAGAAGGTAACGTCACGACGATGGCTTACGCGGCCAGTCAGGCACGCGCCCAAACAATGACAGCTTGGCTCAACCCTCAACCCGGCAGCCGTGCAGCACCCGGACAAGGTGCATCCCTCGGGCATCGAATCGGTAAAAGGCCAGCGTTCCGATTTTCTTGGTCACGGGAAAAAACAATTGCAAGCCAGAAAGTTTGAATTCCTTTCTGACGCTGGGCGGGGTGGGGTGTTGCATGGCTATAGTTTTGCGCAAATGCACATTTACGATTTGCCGTATTTCTGCAAAAGCAACTCTCGCACTTCATCTGCAATCTTGCTACCGCGCATAGCGCATTGAGACTTAATGGCTCGATGCAGGCTCTCAGGAATGTCTATCGTTAGGCGTTTCATGGGCTCATTGGCCTCCTCGGGCTCCACCTGGCTGCCCTCGCTAGCGCGGCTCTCCACCCAGTTATCGACGGGGGCCGGTGCGGGCTTTGCGGTTGGTTTAGTGCCGATTGCGATTTTCTTGCCGCTCATTTTGCGTACTCCAAAAGCTCGGCTGCAACAGCTTCCATCTCGGCTACGGCTGGCCCTGTTGGCTCAATCTCAAAAATTGCTTGACCCTGCGCGGCGGCTTCTGCGAACACCACCCGCTGCGCGATGCTGGCATTGAGGACATGGATCGGATACGCGGCAAGGGCTTCACGCACGTCGCGCCCTATCGCTGTATTTGTAATTTTACGATTAACCACAAACACAGATTTGATATTTTCCTTATAGACGCGGGCCTCAGTGATCAGCTTCACCACTTCCTCTGCCGCCCAAATGTCGTAGGGGGATGGCTGCACGGGAATCACAACAATGTCGCTGGCCATGATTGCTGAACGGGCCAGGTCGGTGACACGCGGCGGGCCGTCGATGATGATGTGATCGTAGCCTTGGCCGAGTTGGGCGATTTCTTTGTGGATAGTTGCCCGAGGGAAGCCAACAACTGAAAACAGGGGTTCGCCCTGGCGGGCTGCAGCCCAATCCAACGCACTGCCTTGGGGGTCAGCGTCGATCAGCAAAACACGCGCTCCAGTGCGTGCCAGGCAGGCGGCCAGATTGACGCTGAGCGTGGTTTTTCCGACCCCGCCTTTTTGGTTCAAGACTCCAACAATCATGCTTTCATCCTTTGCGGTTTTGTGTATTTGTAATTTTACGACGATACAGAAAACCGGTAAAGTGCTATGCGCGTGCCACTGGCACATCCTCCCATTTGGTCGTGTAGTTCGGGGTGCGCCTCTCCTGCTTCATCCCCCAGTCCTTGCCCTTGTTGGTCCCGCCAGTGCTCGCTGAGTGCACGGTGCCCTTGCCGTAGCGCCCATTGAGCGTGTCCAGCGCCACCATCAGCTTGGTGCGGTCCCGCTGGTCTTCTTCCTCCAAGTCCAGCTCCCCCTGCAGCACACTGCCCGGCACCAGGTCCAGCAGCATGACCCCTGCATTGGCCATCTTGTAGCCTGGCTCGTACATGCGGCGCATCCCTACTGCCGCAGCCCACACTAGCTTGCCAGTGTCTGCCGTGGGGCGGCGCAGTGGCACCACTATGCTGCGGTTGAACCGGGGCCCGGGCCTGAATGGCGAGGTATGGGCAAATACCAGCAGCTGGCTGGCCAGACTGCCTTGCTTGCGCAGTTTCTCTGCCGCACGGCTGGCAAAGTCGCTCACGGCCTCCACCAGCGGCGGCAGCTCGGTGATAGCCTGGCCGAACGACCGGGTGCATGCAATCTCTTTCTTAGGCGCCGGTGCGTCATCCAGGTCAATGCACTGCATGCCCTGCAGCTCACGCACTGTGCGCTCCAACACGACGCTCCAGCGGCGGCGAATGGTGGCCGGGTCCATGCGGACCAGGTCAAGAACGGTGTGGATGCCACCCTCGTGCAGCTGGGCGCTGATCTTGCGTCCCACGCCCCAGACTTCCTCCACCAGCGTGGCGGCCAGCACATCGTCCAGATCCTGGGCGGGCAGGGTGGTGAGGTTGCAAACCTGGGCCAGCTCGTCCGGGTAGCTACCGGGCTTGCGCTCGGCTGTCTTGGCGATGTAGTTCGCCAGCTTGGCCAAGGTCTTGGTCTGACCGATGCCCACCCCGCAGGGGATGCCCACCCAGCGGTCTATGCGTTCACGCATGGCACGGCTGCGTTTGGTCAGATCACCTCGCACCCCTTGCAGGCCGATAAAGCTCTCGTCGATGCTGTAAACCTCCTGCACAGGCCCAAGGCCAGCAGCCACGCTCATCATGCGGTCGCTCATGTCGCCATACAGCGTGAAGTTGGCACTCAGGGCCACCAGGCCCTCGGTTTCTTCCATGTGTCGGATCTGAAACCACGGTGCCCCCATCTTGATGCCCAAAGCCTTCGCCTCGTTGCTCCGGGCAATGGCGCAGCCATCGTTGTTGCTGAGCACCACCACCGGCCTACCGTCAAGGCTAGGCCGGAACACGCGCTCACAGCTCACATAGAAGTTGTTCCCATCGACCAAGGCATACATACAAGTGCACTCGCAAGCGCCCTCAGTTCAGGAAGTGGCGAACAGCTTCACGCACCCACGCACGACCCCCCAGACCAGAACGGTCTGGCTGTCGCGGGGGATGATGTCGGGGTAAGTGGGATTGGCCGCGCGCAGCTTCATGCGCCCGGCACGCTGGTACAGATACTTCACGGTGCATTCCCCATCAATCAGGGCCACCACAATGGAGCCGTGTTTGGGGCGAACGGCACGGTCCACCACGATGATGCTGCCGTCCTCGATGCCAGCGTCCTGCATGGAGTCCCCGCGGACACGCCAGAAGTACGTGGCCTGCGGGTGCTTGACCAGCAGCTGCATGATGTCCAGCCGCTCCACCACAAAGTCGTCAGCAGGTGATGGAAACCCCGCCCGCACGCTCACGCCACACATGGGTAACGCAAGGGCCTCCACCGCCTCATCGAAGGGGACGGGCAGGGGGGAATCTAAAACACTGTACATATTTACAGTATAGCTACCCGCCGCCAGAAGTCACTACGCAGCCCTTTGGGTACGACACCCAAAAATCAAGTTTTCATTTTTTGCGGTTTTGTAAAAATGCTTTTTTCCGTAAAATCGTAAAATTACAAGATGCGCTACAACAACAGCCCAAGCTGCCTGCGGCTTTGGCCGCTTTGCAAAAGCGATCAAGAAGGAAAGCAAGACAATTTCAGCGTCATCGCCCTGTCGTGACGGTACGCTACCGCCAATTAGAACGACTTAGAGAATTGAGACTCAATGTATCTTCAACCGATCAGTGTCAGTGGCGCCGCTGTGGATCTGACGCACCTGGCCTCGATGAAGAGGACCGTCACGATTGAGGTTCCGGTCAATATCAAGAAATCAGTACCCGTTGAGTTCGTTTTCTCGTGCCATTGCTACTCAAGAAGGCTACGACAGGGAGAAAAAGCGCCGCTTGGCCAGCTGATCAAGGAAGGTGATCGCAGGGCTCCGCGAAATCGTGTTTTCGATCAAACACGGTATGACCTGTCCAAGAAATTGGTCGGCCTGCTGGACGAGCTAATTGACACGAATGGGCACGTGTCAAAGACGAAACAACACAATTTTTTTCGCGTGACTGATGACGGAACGGGCACCCAATATTTCATCATCATGCACGCCAAGAAGATCAGCGAGCCCAACCGCCCCAAGTCGTTCCAAGTGGTTGTTGAGTCCGCCTATCCAGACGATCCGACGAAGCCATCCCCTCACGCCAATGGAGGTCGCACGTTCGGGCAGATGCTTGGCGAAAAGTGGATTTAGACGCCAGAAAAGGGTGAGGGAGCACAAGGCTCCCTCAATTACGCGAAGTTCACTTTCACCCCTCGTGGGGACCGCTTTCGCGGCGGAGACCAGCTGGATACTTCGCTGAGCTGGGCTTACGACTCTTGCGAGCCGCCCTCTTCAAAGTCCGACTACCGTAGTAGTAAGCAAGAAGAGCTATTAACGGTAGATTACTCAAAAATCGTTGCCCTGTCAAGGAAACACCTGCTCACCTCACTGAGCCTCAGCGGCAGCCTCACCCCCCGCATGAACAGCTATGCCCGTGCCACCTAGCAGGCTGCTGAAATACTCCCCTCGCCCACGAGCATCTTCCTCGACCCTCGCGCATTTCTCGCGTCAGCTTTCCGTATCTTGAAATTCAGCGCTCCATACTGGCGCTTTTTACCCTCGCACGCCCGATTTTTTGCCCTTTTGCCCTCATGCCTGCCCCTGCAGGCGGATTTGCCCCAGGCTGCGCAATCGCGTGAGGTTGTAGCCCGCCATCGTCAGCACAAACATCTGGTCCACTTTTTTGATCCCGCGCACCAGCACCTGGCGCATGTGCCCCACCGTCTTGGCCCAGCCAAAGCCTTGTTCGATCAGCTTTCTCTTTTGCTGCGAGATGGCGTAGCCTTCGCTGTCTGCAATCGCGTCAGGAACTGCCGACTGGCGCCCCGACTTGTTCTGCGCTACATGGGGCAGCACGTTCATCTCCTGCAGGGCTTCGATGAATTCCTTGGCGTCGTAGCCTTTGTCCGCCCCCAGGGTGATGGTGATGGGTTCATCGCCGGGCAGCGCCTGGCGGGCATCGTTGATCATGGCCTTGGCCGCTTCACGTTCTGCATACCCGTCAGCCTGGGTGACCACGGCACTGACCACCAGCCCATGGCGGTTGTCGGTGAGTGTGTGGCCCATGAAGCGCAACTCGCTGGCTGTCTTGCCTTTGCGGTACAGCCTTGCATCCCCGTCCGTGGTGGATTCGTGGGTGTCGTTGCTGCGCTTTTGGTCTTTGAAGTTGCCCGCGTTGGCGTTGGTGTTGGCGTTGCCGTCATCGTCCGTGCGGTCTTTGCGCACGAAGCTCTTGTGGCCCGCCCAGGCCTGGATCAGGGTGCCGTCCACGCTGAAGTGCTCGCCCGAGAGCAATTCCTGCTCCTGGGCCTGCTGCACGATCTGGTTGAAGAACTCGATGACCGCATCGTGCTCAATCAGGCGCTCCCGGTTCTTGCTGAACACGGTAGGAACCCAGACTGCGTCGTCCATGGCCAGGCCGATGAACCAGCGAAACAGCAGGTTGTATTGGGTCTGCTCCATGAGTTGGCGTTCTGAGCGCACGCTGTAGAGCACTTGAATGAGCATGGCCCGCAGCAGCTTCTCGGGGGCAATGCTGGGACGCCCGCCTTTGATGTCAGCCGCATACATCTGACCAAACAGGTTGTCCATGTTCGCCAGGGCCTTGTTGACCATCACGCGGATCATGCGCAGGGGGTGATCAAGGGGCACGAAGTCATCGAGGTGGCGCATGGTGAACAGGCTCTCGGTGAAGGTGTCGGCTCCGCGCATGGGTGGCTCTTTCTTCTATCTCATCGGTGGGGTGTGCCTCGATTGTCTTGGCAAGGCGGCAGCTGGGCAGTGACGTTGGGGAGTATTTCAGCAGCCTGCTAGTGGTGTAGTGCAGGGTTCGCCTCTCCTGCTTCATCCCCCAGTCCTTACCCTTGTTGGTCCCGCCCGTGCTTGCTGAGTGCACGGTGCCCTTGCCGTACCGTCCGTTGAGCGTATCCAGCGCCACCATCAGCTTGGTCCGGTCCCGCTGGTCTTCTTCCTCCAAGTCCAGCTCCCCCTGCAGCACGCTGCCCGGCACCAGGTCCAGCAGCATGACCCCTGCCTTAGCCATCTTGTAGCCTGGTTTGGCGTGTAACTCTTTCCAGCTCGCGGCCTGGGCAATGATGAGTGCGGCGCTTTCAGCGCTGATCCGACGTTCTTGCTTCTTTTGATGAATAAGTACAAATAGAACGACGTTCGCAAGACAAGCGAGGTTTTTTTATCATTTCCATGGGTTTTCTTGTCATTTCAAAATGAGTGCATTAAAATGATATGTAACAAACAGGAGGTCTCAAATGGGTTTTTGGTCAACAATTGATGAAGCTCTTTTTGGCGGTCCAGGTGAGGTCGGAGGGCTGATCGGTACGCCAACAAATTATTTGATGGATAAAGTTTCAGATGCAGCTGACGCTACTCTTGAGACTGCTAATGAGGCGATTTATTACGCCCAAGAAAATCCCAAAACTGCTGCTGCAATTGCTCTTGGAACACTTGCGACCGGTGGTGTTGTGGCTTCAATGGCTGGCACCGCTGCTATTGCCGCCGCTCCGAAAATTGCTTCGTTTGTCGGAGCGACAGGTGTGCTCGGTTCAGCAAGTTCTGGCACAGCAATAAGCTCTTTATCTGGAGCCGCATTAGCAAAGGCATCTTTGGCCTCTATAGGAGGTGGCGCGGTTGCTGCTGGTGGCGGCGGTATTGCCGCTGGGACAGCAGCAATAGGAACAACAGCATCTATAGCTGCAGGCACTGCTACGACGGCTACTGTTGGGGCGACGGTTAGGAAAACTGTCAAATAAACGCTGGCCCGACGGCGAAGCGCCCAGATCGCTACCTAACGCTGCACGCCGATGGTGGTTTTCCCAAACACCTGGGCACGCCCATCCCGATACCTGATCGAGGTTGATGGGTCGTCCCGTTCGGGAACAGCGTCCAGATCGGTCAACCGGTGGACGGCATACCGCCGCCCAGTCTTTTGGACACAGTGCAGCTCGTCGAGGTGCTTAACAGGCCCTTCATGCCTGGTGCCAGGCCCCACGGGCTCTTGCTCGGCCCCGATTTCTTCGATCCACCTGGCCATGGCTTGGGAGGATTCGCCCAGCAGCTCCGCAAGCGCTTTTTTCGGGCGTTCCGCCTCCGGCGCCGGGGCCTGGGTCACCGCTTCGCGGGTTGGTTGGATGGGCTCAATGGGCTTGGCAGGCGCTACAGGTACTCGTGCTCCGGTTCCCCCAGCGACAACAGGCCGAACGTGTCCCCGGTCTCCCCCGGCTGGTATGTGGGTGCTGTCGAGGGCGTTGTTGTTGGAGCTGCTCTCGTCTGCACTGGTGCCGACTCTGATTCCGCCGCCAGTCTCGCCTGCTCCGGTGCGTCGCACATCGTTATCTTGCCTGGTTTTGTTGTCTCCCAAACCACCATGTAGAGTGTTCTGCAGTAGCACTCCAGGGTCGTTTCGCTCTTGAGCATCCAGACCGCCAGGGGGCACGTCATACAGGCGACTTGCTTCTTGGGCCGCAAGGATTCGTCGATGCTGTTCAGCACGAAGGACGTGGTGCGGAGGTCTTCCTTGGTCGAGGGTTCTGGCGAGGACATGATTCACTCCTTTTTCAATTTGCTTGGGTGTCAGATGAGAAAAATTCGGGGTCCGGCCTGAGCGCATTGCGGCCCGCTGCCCGGCTACAAGCTGCGCCCTGTAGGCTTCCATCTGTGGGTCGGCGAACTTGACGCCCAGCCGCTGAGCAACGGCGGTTTCAACCGCCAGGCGCTGAAACTCCGCTGACCCACTGAGGGTGAGGGTGTTGCCGTACTTGGTGGCAGCGAACCGCAACGCAGTGGCGATGGTCTCCGGGCTGTGCGCTGCTGCATCGTTCAATTGAACCTGCCTGGCAATGGCGCTATCTGTGATTTTTCGGCCACCACCACAGTCAAAAACAACGGTGCCGTTGCGCTCGACCTGGTGGCGGATGCGCAGCCGTGGTGTTGGCCGGTAGTCCTGACCGCTCATCGCGGCCACGATCTTGAGCCGGTCGGCCTCACGCTGGCGCAAAACATCGGTGGCTTCTTCCAGTCCTAAGCGGCGGGCGAGCCCAAGGGCAATGTTGTCTCCCTTTGCCGCCTCTTTCACAACAAAGTCTCTGAAGGTGTTGCCTGGTGCCGTCTTGGCCAGCTCGTCGCGCAGGCTTTTGCGCTCGTGTGTGAATTGATCATTGAGCGCGGCCAGCGCTACGGCCTGGGCCATTTTGGCGATGGAGATGGCGGCGAATTTCTCGTGGCCTGGTGTCGTGGCACGGGCCTGTACCAGCTCGGTTTTGTGCTGCGCACGTAGGCGCTGGCGGCTCAAGGCATGGTCGTCGCGCTGCGCATTGATCCTGTCGGTTTTGACGGCCCGGAAGGCGCGCTTGGCCTCTTTCCAGCGGGCATAGTGTGTTTTTCCACTGTCGAGTGATGGCCCTGGCTCATACACCCTTCCAGAAGCCGCCTGGTGACCCGGCACAGCTTTCTCGAAGGCGCCGAATTTCGCAGGGAGCTTATTTAATCCCAGCTTGGACAATTGCACGCCGCCTTTTTGGCCAGCAGGGCAGAGCACAAAACCGGCACCCTTTTCATTGACCTCGCACCCGTATGCCGCAGCAGCGGCATGGAGTTCTTTCCAGGACTTGGCGTGCTTCAACCGGTCGCCAATGCGGATTTCGTTTGCCCACGCCTGAAACGTTTTTTCGCCAGAATAAATCTCTGTCGTCTTGGCTCTGTCACTGATTCCAACAGGCGTTGCATCGCGCTTTACCTGACGCTCCGCACGCGGGATTTCAACGACCTGGCCCAGCTCGTTGAGCCGATGCATTCCGTTATCTGGTTGTAAACCGTGCCGCACTTCGATTTCACGGCAAACCTTATCCCGGTTTATTTGATCGTGCCAAAGTGAGTTACCTCGGTGCGGTTTTTCTTTTTCAATTCGGCTGGCGAATATGTGCAGATGCCAGTAACCATTGTCGTTGTGCAAAAACGTGGCGAAATGGTTTTTGTCCAACTTCATCACGGCAAGCATGGAATCTTCGGTATCCCGCAAAACCGCCTCGCTCGGCTTGTCCTGGTTGTAGGAGACCACGAAATGTGCCAGCTTTTTATCAGCACCTATCCTAGTATTTAGATCACATGTTGCCTGCATCTCAATTGCAGCAAGGTCAATCAATTCAGTCATCTCGGCAAGCTCGCGTCCTGAGTAGACGCCATCGTCCACTAGGCCAAAATTTCCGAGTCGGGTGCGGTGCGATTTATCTAGTAGCTCGCCTGTTTCGCGGTCAACATTTAGACCTTCGCCATAGCGCAGGGCACTGGAAGCTGACGATTTTCCATCCTTCCTGTTTTTTATGCGCTTGGAAATCATGGTGCATCAGTCAACTTTTTGACGCTGGCGATAACCTTTGCTTCCGCAAGCTCAATATCATCCAGCAGCCTGCGGATTTCTGCTCGCGTATTTGGCCCCGGCTTGCCTCGCTCAAATGATCCTCCTAGCCAACCCTTAAAAAGCCCGCCAAGTCGGCCTAGGTCGGCGCGGGCGTTGGCCAGCTCCTGGATAGCTTCCTGGTCGATTTTGGATTTTGGTTTGGTGCCAAAAATGGTTCCTCGGCACAGCTCGCCCATGCTGATGCCGAACGCAGCGGCGCGGGCCTTCAAAGCAGCCTTTTCATCAGGCGTGCAGCGCACCTGGATGAGTTCAGTTTTCTGTCGGGACTCTGAGCGTGTCGCCATTTCTACCCTTGATCTTGATCGCCAATGTGTGCCGTTAGGCGCACCCACCATGGGTGCCGCCAGGCACCATCAGCCCGCCGCAGGCGCAGGGCGAAACATCATGAATAAGGCGCAGCCGTTGAGTGTGTTTCATGGCGGTATCACCGCCATCCGTCCTGCCCATCTTATCTGCAAGTTTGCCACAAATCGCAGATCTTGTCTCGGAAAATGCAAATAGATGCATATAGACTGCACATACACTGCCAAAGCACTGCAAAAAATCCATTGACACTGCAAGTACACTGCATAACAATTGCAAAAATCCGGCAGTTACCATTGACCACACTGCAAATAAACAGCAACATCGCGGCACCCGGCACTGCCGTCAACGCGATAAGGTGAAAGCATGACAAATAACAGCGTGGCCGATGTGCTGCGCGCACTGGCTACAGGCGACAAAGGCCGCTCCGAAACAGCCCGACTGCGGGACATAGTGGATGAAATAGAAGCGGCATTGGCGGCTGGCGTAAGCCGCGCGGCTGTCCTTGAAACTTTGAACGCTCAAGGTTTCACGATGACGCTCAAGAGCTTTGAAAGCGCCCTGTACCGCATCAGGAAAAAACGAACCCAGGCAGCGAAGCCAGCCGCAAAAATTGGTCATGGCCAAGCAGCGGAACCGGCCAGCCAGCCAGCCCAAGCACCGGAGCAGGAACCCACAGGGGAACCCCAAGCGCGCATCACGAACCCGGCAGACATTCGGAAGTCCAGGCGCCGGGATATTGATTTAGATGACCTAGCCCAAAAGGAATAACTTTATGAAAATCGCAATTGTCAACTACACAGGCACCGTTGGTAAAACCACCATTGCGGCACACCTACTTTCTCCCCGCATGGGAAACGCACCAATATTCGCCGTCGAATCGATAAACGAAACGGCGGCTGGGCTTGGTGTCGATGTTGAGCAAATCAAAGGTGACAAATTCCGCGAATTGTTCCGCAAGCTCTTTGCGCTCGATGATGCAATCATTGATGTGGGCGCTTCAAATATCGAAGCCTTCTTGGATGGCATGGTTAAATTTGATGAATCTCACCTTGAATTTGATTACTTCGTTATCCCCCTGACCAGTGGCACCAAAGAACAAAAAGAAACTATATCGATGATCAGGACACTTTCCGATTTTGGCATTCCTGCCGAAAAAATTCGGCTTTTGTTCAACCGCGTTGATGCCGACGTAAACGACGAGTTTTCACACGTCGTCAACTATGTGCAGAAGGAAAAGAACGCCACGGCCAACATTGAAGCGGCTATTTTTGAAAGTGAATTGTTCGATGCGCTCGGCGTTAAAAAACTGACCGTCGAAGCACTGTTGAAAGACGAAACAGATTACAAAGCACTGCTTAAAAGCAACCCGGAAGCAAGCGCGAAAGAAAAGAACGCTTGGGGCGATATGCACGGCCTCAAAGCATTGTCGCGCAGCGTGAATCGAAATCTCGATTCTGTATTCGCCACATTGTTCAAATAAGGGGCGCGCTATGGACGCGGCAAACTCTCACCGCACGACACGGGACGCTCTTATTTATGACTTGCTTGGCGATGTGGGGCGACTCGAAGAGAAAATTAAATCGCTACCAGCAACCCTAAATAATGCATTGGAACCAACAAAAAAAGAATTGCGCGATATTCAAAGCAATATTTTGAAGCAAATTGCAGCGCTTCCAGGCGCGGCAGACAAAGAGGCAAAACGTGCCAATGACGCGGTGATCAGCGGCTTGGGGAAGGAAGTTGGGCGGATTGCTCAACAGATTGCAGGCAATGCCGCAGAAGCGACGGCAGCGAAAGCCAAAACCGAAGCGGCAAGGTGGCAGGCCGGGGCGCTGCTGGTTGGGTTGGCAGTCGGTGCCATTGGCACGTACCTGGCTGTGAGCGGCGCGCACGCGATCAACATGAGCACTGCGCGAGACAGGGTTGCGGCGGCTGAGCTGCGGGCCGAAACGGCGGAGGCAGAGGCAAAAAAACGGGCTGATGAAGCAATTGCGGAAATCACTGAAAAATCAGGCGCTGCTGTGGCTGCTGTATCTGCACGCAACACCTGGGCAGCGTCAGCGACAGGACAACTTGCAAAGCGTTTTTTTGATAGTGGCGCTGGTTCGATTGCGGCGACGTGCAAAAGCCCGGTGTGGGAAATCAAAGAAACCCAAAATGGGAAATTCTGCGTGCCGAAACGGCGGGACATCCTTGGCGGCGGTACCGATGAGTACGGATGGAAAATTCCATGAAATCGGGCCGGGTAATCGTGACTCAGGAAAACAAACAGATGTTGATTTTCAAAAATAAGCCAGGCTTAGTTGCGGAAATTGAGTCGCATGGCTTCGACATCGATGAAATTCAGGCTGCAATGAATCTGTCGGCTGAGAAACACAATGGCATTTCTTGGGATTTAATCCCGCCCGGTCTCCCGGTTTAAATTGATTCATGCCAAGAAAAACGCCCCAAGGGGCGTTTTTTTTATGGTCGGGCGACCATCAGCCAGGTCATGATTTTTTGGGCTTTGCAGCGGGCGCTGCTGGACGCTCCGAAAAAGCGCGCATCAGGTCGGAAATTTGGGCCTGCATGGCCTCCAGCTTCCCCGCCTGGTTCGCAGCCTCTTCGCGGGCCGTGCTGGCCTGCTTGCGAGCATCGTCGCGCTCTGCCTGAGCTTTTGTCAGGCGCTCGGCTGCGCGGTGCGCTTCCTCTGAATGGGCTTCGGTCTGAGCCTCGGCCTTGGCCTGCACCTTCACCAGCTCGGCGCGGACGGTTTCGGTAGCCACATGGGCCTGGGCAATTTCATCGCGTGCGCGGGCCAAGTCTGCCCGCACCTGGTCGGCTTCCTGCTGATTGCGGATGCGCTCGGCGGCGTGCTGCTCCGCTGCGGCTTTCCCTGCCTGTTCCGCAGCGACCAGTCGCTCGCGCACCTGGGCCAGTTCGACGGCTTGCGCCTGCAGGGCGCCTTGGGTGTCGGCCAGATTTTTCTTGAGCTGCTCGCTTGCTGCTTGGGCTTCGTCGAGTTTGGTTTCAAGGTCGTCCACAGTTTCGGCGGCGTCGGCCAGCTCGCGCTCTGACTGCGCCCGCTGCTCGCCAGCGCTGCGCATAGCCTCGTGGACGCGGCGATCTGCGGCTTTGACGGCCCGGTCGTTCAGATCAACGGCCAGCGCGGCCAGGCGGTCGGCAAGTGCTTTGCTGACGCTGGCCACGGCCTCGGCCACGTCTTCTGGCAGCTCGGCCACCGGCTCGGCCACGGTCGCGGCCTGGCTGTTGGCGTGCTCATCCCAAATTTGCTTCAGACGACTCGGGTTGCCGCCGCCGACTCTCTGGCGCAGTGCGAAGCCGGTGATGTTGCGGCCAGCGGCCTGCAGCGCTTGACCAGCTTCGATGATGGACTCGGGGGTGAATTCAGCTGGACGCATGGCGGTTCTCCTGGTGTCGATGCCTTGATTATAACACAACAAATAAACTAATAAACAAACAAACAAACAAACAAACAAACAAATTAATGAAATGGAGGAAAGATCGGGATGGGCCGCGCTCTGGGCTTCTCAAATCCGATGGTTTTTGGATGTTTGGGGGGAGTTTCTGGGCCTGGAGGGTTTGCGGGCCGTGGGCGGGTTTTTGGCGCTGTTGCTGCCCAGGTGGCTGGGGGTCTCCTCGTTTTCAGTGCAATAAGTGACGGTACGAAAAGCTAGCACTGGCGCGGAGGTGGTGTTGGTAGATCGTTGATTTCATTGACTTTCCTGTTCACTTTCAAATCTGCGATTCGTGGCGT
>Ga0255347_1004455_pt1 | contig 16960 bp, 15 predicted proteins | sample wastewater_treat_2_FD_192479 | JGI IMG/M metagenome (GOLD analysis project Ga0255347, IMG submission 192479) | Wastewater microbial communities from Lulu Island WWTP, Vancouver, Canada - plant24 | ecosystem: Engineered > WWTP > Wastewater > Unclassified | place: Canada: Vancouver, British...
GGATTCCCATGCCCCGTTTTCCATGGGAAGTACCGGCAAAATCGCCCGCCCGCCCCACAGGCGCGGGCGCAGCCAGTTTTTGCAGCAAACCGTCTCATCGGGAGTGGGGACGCGGCTGTCCCGGTCGAGGGAGACCACCAGGATGCCCATCGCGTCGAGGTTGGAGACTCTCAACTGCTCCGGCAGCCCCCGCAGTTCGCCGTACTGGATAAAGCGACCGCACCAGCCGTCGACCGTCAGGCCGACGGCGGCGGCAGCGCCGATGATGCCCTGGTTGGTGCCCCCATGGCCCGAGAGATGAGCCCCGTTGACGACCGTGAGGGCATCCTTTTGGCTGACCACCTGGCTGGTGCAACGTCGCCCGAAAGCGATCAGTTCGGGGAGGGCACGGTCCCCCTCGCAGACGATGCAAAGCCCGGGGTCACTCCCTTCAAGCGAATAGCGTTCAATATGAGCCACCGCTCTGGCGATCAATTCGGGGAAGAGCGACTTATCTTCCATCTCCACCACCGCACAAGCGCTGCTGTTGTGCGAAGTGTAAGGAATTTCGGGGTGAACGAGCAATTGCTGGCGCAGGACCCCCCACGTCCGGCAGCCCTCGGGCAGTTCCCGGTCAAACCAGCGGGCTAACTTACCGGTACCACGATCCGCGTCAAGATGATCGGTATCATCAAAACCTATATAAACCCTCATCAAACCATCTCCTGCCATCGCTTCAAAGACAACCTGGCGCACAACCGACTGAACCAACAACCGCCGCCACAGTTCGAGCCACTATGGACTTTCATTTTGGCAACCTGTTGTTTAACATCCCGCCGGTGCCAGTGCAACCCCAACCCCCCCCCCAAACCTTCGGCCGTCATGCCCTCCCTGATTTATCCACCGGACAATTCTCAAGTGACCGACGGAACTGAGAAGCCAGCGGGTATTCGTAGACGTTAGCCGACCAGGATCCAGCAATGCGGGACCAAGTTGAAAAAGACTCAGGTCCGTTTGAGATCTTCCATGAATGATCCTGTCCAGCCCTTGAGTAATGGTGAAAAATCTGTCAGGTAGTGAACATGGCATTCGTGTTGACGTAACATTCGGGAGAGTTTCGCCCTTTGCGCTGGGGTTGCCTTGGATGAGGCATTTCCAGGTTAGGAGGTGAGCAGTTCTTCGAGGTTGGTTCCGTTGTTTTTGAGGAAATGCCGACTCTCGCGCACCCGACCGACATCGAAAACCACCAGGGTCTCGGCGAAGGCGCGAATATCCTCGGGGTCGTGAGTGACCATGATGACCGGGATGTCAAAGGCGCTCCGAATCTTGGCGAGCTCTTCACGAAGCTTGACCCGCAGCAGGGTGTCCAGGGCGGAAAAAGGTTCATCCAGCAATAGCAGATCCGGCTTTTGGATCAGCGCGCGCGCCAGCGCCACACGCTGCTTCTGGCCTCCCGAAATGTCGGCGGGAAAGCTGTGGGCGAGTTGCGGGATTTCGAAAAGCTCGAGGAACTCCATGACCCGGCGCCTGTCATCCCGGGACAGGCGCCACGGCCAGTTCTGTTTCAAGCCGAAGCCCACATTTTCCAGCACTGTGAGGTGAGGGAAAAGCGCATAATCCTGGAAGAGATAGCCGATGTTCCGGTGCCGCGATGGGACATTCACTCCCTTCTGCGAGTCGAACAGAACGCGACCGTTGAGTGCGATTTTCCCGGCATCGGGCGACACCAGGCCGGCGATGGACTGGAGGGTGAGCGTCTTCCCGGAGCCCGAAGGGCCGAAAAGGACGACACTCTGTTCCTCTGAGGAGAAGGCAGCCTCAAGCTTGAACTGCCTGGCCTTCGATGCCAGGCTCTTTTCCACCGCGACCTGAATGACCATCCTACGGTTTCCCGAATCCGTACTTGGCGAGGATCTCCTGACCTTCCTTGCTCAGCACAAAGGCGATGAAGCGCTGAGCGAGGTCCTTCTTCTGAGTTCCCGCCACGACCGCCACGGGATAGAGGATGGGCTGATGCTTGGTCAGAGTGGCAACGACCTGCACCTTGTCCTTGGCCGTTGCCGCGTCAGTGGCAAAGACAAAACCGGCGTCCACTTCACCGCGGCTCACATAGTCCAGCACCTGACGCACATTATCCCCGGGAATGAACTTGGGACTCAGTTTCTCCCACAACCCTTCGTTCTTGAGTGATTCCTGAGTGTAGCGGCCGGCGGGGACCGAATCGGGATTGCCCAATGCCACTTTAGTCACCTCTTTAGCCAGGAGATCCTGCGGGCCCTTGATCGGCATTTTCGAGCCGGCCGGAACAATGAGTACCATGCTGTTGCTCACAAAATTCTTCCGGGTTTCCGGCAGAATCAGCTTCTTCTCGTTGGCCTGATCCATGGTCTTCTGATCGGCCGAGGCGAAAACATCAACCGGGGCCCCTTTTTCGATCTGCTGCAGCAACGCCCCCGAAGCCGCAAAATTGGGTACGAACTTGACGCCCGCATTGGCGCCTGCAAACTTCTGACCGACATCCTGGAACGCATTGGTAAGACTGGCCGCAGCCGAAACAAGCAATTCCTGGTCGGCCGCCTTGGCCTCGTTCATCGAAAACGTGCCAACAAGTGCCAGGACCACCACGAGACCAACGATCAGTACCCTTTTCATCGATCAACCTCCTTGAGATACTTGATTTTGAGAATCCTTCCCGATGAGACCAAAATCACCATGCAGACCAGCGAGGTAATCAGGACCAGAATCATGGCCAGTTGGTCATTACCCGCCTGGACCGCTTCATACACCGCCAGGGAGAGGGTTTGGGTTTTGCCCGGCAGGTTGCCGGCCACCATGAGGGTGGCCCCGAACTCACCCATCGCCCGCGCGAAAGCGAGCATGGTGCCCGCCATGATCCCGCGCCAGGCCAGGGGCAGCGATACACGAAAAAAAACCCCCGCCTCGGAAAAGCCCAGCGTGCGCGCCGCCCGTTCCAGGTTGGGATCGACCCCTTCAAACGCAGAGCGGGCGGCCTTGAACACCAGTGGCAGGGAAACCACCGTCGAGGCCAGCACCGCTCCCTGCCAGGTGAACATGAGGGTTACTCCGAGGGTTTCGTAAAGCCATTGCCCGATCCAGCCTTTCCGCCCGAATACCACGATCAGATAATAGCCCATCACGGTGGGCGGCATGACCAGGGGCAGGGTCAGCAGGGCATCTGCCCATTCCCGCCCTGGAAAGCGTACCCTCGCCAGAAGAAAGGCAAAGGCCACCCCGATCAAAAAGGCAGCCAGGGTGGCAAATCCTGCTACCTTTAAAGTCAGGAGGAGCGGTATCAGGCTTTTCGACATAAACTGCTGCTTCCCCCCTCAATCCGATACCTCGCGTTAAGTTTAGACGTCATTATACACTTGAATACAGTCATTGGCAAACGATATGTCCATCTAATCCGGCATCATCCGCCCATAAATACTCTCTCAAAACTCCCATCCACCATCACCCTGGCCAAACCCTGGGTCCTGAACCAATCCTCGTCGCTGGATTGCCGTGTTCACCGGCATGACGGATAGCTTTTCGTGCTCAGAGGCCGGTTGGGGTAGATCACTTCCCGGTCCATCGATTCGGGTCGAGAGCAAGGGGATGCCGAGGGTGACCGGGCGAGATCCCGGCAGGTGGGGTAAAGGATCCTTCTGGAGAACCCGCGGTGGGAAAAGCTTTAGAGCCTGCCGATGACCTTGCCGGTGGTAGACGACTCGTAGCCGGGCAGAGACGCCAGTTCCTCGCGAAAGGCCCGCGTCTGAAGCACATCCAGGATCACTTTTACGGCCGGGTGTTCCATGAGGTCAAGAGGAATGACCAGGTCACAACGGACGGCCTCCATGGAAACAAAATCAAGGCCATAGGCGGCTGCGATGGCGCGCAGGCCCAGGGCGGCGTCAGCCAGCCCGTAGCTGATCGTCAGGGCGCCTTGCGTATGGTTGGTAACCAGATTGTTGTAACCTTTGATGGTCTCGGTGCGCACGCCCGCCCGGGCGAGATGCTCATCCAGCAGGATGCGGAGTGCCGCCCCTTCTTCCCGGTTGACAAACCGAAGCCCGGTTCGGGCCAGGTCGATCACGTTCCTGATGGCATGGGGATTGCCCGGTGCCACCATGAGGCCTTCCTCGAAGAACGAAAACGCCACCACGGCGGCATTGGTCTTCTGCAGGGAGTTTTGGGCGAGGATGAGGTTGGCTTCTCCGTGCCGGGAATTGTGCAAGTGAGTTCCCGCCAGGTGGGCCACTCCTGAAGCCAGCCCCTCAAGGGCCTTGAAGCTCGAGGAGAACCTGCAGGCGACGCGCGTCTCGCGCGAGCGCTGCTCAACATGGGAAGCCAGGATGGCGAAGGCCGGATCGCAACCGAGAAGTATGGCGGTCCGGCCCAGGCGGCCTTCGTTTTGAAAGAGACGGATGCTGCCGCTCTCGGGGTTGAAGAAACCGTCGGCGGCTTGCAGGGTGTCGTTCAGCATCTCTTTGCCGTCCAGAGGGAATCCCACCAGGCGATCGCGCACCCTTCCCAGACGGAGGCGCGACCCGGCCGGAGAGGCTGCCCCCACCAGGGTGACGGGCTGGGTGAGGTCGGGTTCTTCGACGGCGAAAAGGTCTTCCACTTTGCAGTGCAGGTGCTTGGCCAGGCGCAGAGCCACACTCGTGTTCGGCAGGTAGCGACCCGACTCGAGATCGTAGATCGCCTGCCGCTGCACGCCCACCAGTCCGGCCAGTTCACTCTGAGAAAGCCCTCTGGCCTTCCGGATCGCCTTCACATTGCAGATAAGCCGTTCAGCCGGTGGCTCCATCGCCTTTCTCCGCTTACTGAGACACTTTCCAAGAATAAAGGTTACTCATAATCCGAGCGTAGGTGGGCTATGCCCACATGCTGTGCCATCGGTGGGCACGGCCCACCCTGCAAAAATGGCACAATTAGTTTTTGACGATCACTGAGTTTCTCAAGCTATACTACCATGGCCACCTCAATATTGGTCAAGCCTTTCACATACCGAGAACCCATGAAAATATCCTGCGCCGAAATCAGATCGACGCGCTTTCGCTCGTGATCCAGGGGTTCGCCGTCCTTCTCGAAGAGAATCAAGACCCCACCGCCGACCGGAGAATTGAAAATCTCCTGCCACGAAAAGACCACTTTGTAGCCGTCGGCAGCCGAGGCAACGAGGAACATCTTTTTGGTATCGTCGTGCTCTTCCTTGATCACGTCGGCTTTACGAATGAGATCTTCGAGCAGCACCCCCCGGCAGCTTCCGATAGACCCCCTGGGATCACCACTGCCGCACACCACAAACAGATCCTCCAATACCTCGCTCTCCATCTTGCAGAGTTCTTCCATACTGACCAGTAAAGGCTTCCGCACCCTGCCGTTGATTTGAACGACACTCCCGTTCCGAACTTCACATGGACTTTGTGGTTGAGCTTTCATGCGAACCTCCCTGGAGACTGTTTGAGGATGGCAAACTCAGGTGAACTTTGCGACTGAAACGATGAATGACGGGTGTTCCCGCCCCGTGACGAACCGCTTTCAAAACGGCTTCCTGGTCCACGGGCACGGTTCCGGCCAATAGATGGACCGGCAGGTGAGAGAAGGCCTCCGCGATCATGGGAGTGCTCGGCCCCACCATGGCGGCTTTCACCCCTGGCCCTGCCTTGCTGAGCAGATCCTCGGTAGTATGGTTCAGAATCGAGGTCGAGGTAATGATCAGGACTTCCGCCCAACGTTGCAGCTTGTCGTGAAACCGGTTGCGATCGCCGACGCCCTGCATGTCATCCAGAACCTCCACCACGGCGCCGGCTTCCTCAAAGAGCTTTACGAGAGGCCGAAAGAATCCCACCATGGCCACCCGAGTGCCTCGACCGATTCCCAAAGCGTCCCTCAAGATTTCATTGCTCGGATCTTCGGCGCAGGCGAGCGCCTCGCGGTGGTTCAGAGCATTGACGAGAGCGAGCCCCATGCTGCAATGGAGGGGATCCGGATGCTTGATTTCAGCCAGCAGCGCGATAGCCCGTTCCCCCTCATAATCCCGATAGCCTTTGCCCATGGCACAGCACTGCTTGTTGCTGAAGTAGGTGTAGGCAACCCCTATGCCGCCATCATCCGTGACCGCGGCGGTGTATCCCAAGCCGACGGAAAGACAGGTGACTTTCGCTGTCGCCGCCTTCTCACAACTATGGTCGTAGAGCTTCTGGATCAGCTGCATCGAATCGCTCTCCTCTCTCGCTGGTATGCTCCATTCCATCCTTACATCATGTCGTGTTTACACAATATCCTACCCCTCTTCAGCCCGGGAATCAACCCGGAACCCTCGGAAGGATGGTTAGCGCCGCATATCGGTCTTGCTCGCCCGGCAGCGCGGTCGCGGCAGCGGGGCCAGAGGTGGCGACGAAGCCTTTCGCTCACTGGCTGAGCCGAAAGTTGATGGGGAGCACCACCCAGGTTGCCACGGCCTGGTTCCTATAATACCCTGGTTTGAATTCCCACTGCTTCAAAGCCTTCAGGACGTCCTGCTCGAAGATGCCGTGCGGACTGGCTTCCAGGATGGAGATTCGGGAGACATGCCCATCCGCCCCTACCAGCAGCTTTGCCACCACCTTGCCGGTAAGCCCCATGGTGCGGGCTGTCTCCGGAAACCTGGGTTCCACTTTGCGCAGGACCACCGGAGCCCGGTCTACCTGCTTGAGCGTGAATTCACCCGCCCCTGTGCCAAGTCCATGATGTGAGCCACCCTTCCCGCCGGACGTTCCTCCTCCATCGCCCGTGCCGGAACTTGCCGTATTCACTGCGCCGGGCGTGCCGGCGGCGGTTTGAGCAGCGTCCTTTGGCGTCTGATTCCCCGGTGAAGCTTCGGGCTCGGCTGGCGTGGAAGCTGCCGGCGTCTCGGCGGACACCTGAGCGGCTTCTCTCTTTTTTTCGACTTTGGGCTTAACCTTGCGGACCGGCTTGCGGATGACAGGCTTTGCGCTCTGTGAAGCACTGGTTGGGTGTTCCGGAGGCTGCCATTGCGTGATCACGGGCTCGGGCGGCTCCGGAACGGCGGGTTGCTCCGGTTCGTGGGCGGGTGCGGCCGAATTGCCGGACGAGAGATCGTGGCCTGCGCCTTTGCCCCTGAGACCACCTTCCCCATCCTTCACACCATCCGCGCCCCCTGGTCCGGCCTCCTCGAGACTGACCAGGACAAATTGCGGTTCCGGGATGGGCCGGGGCAGTGTTTGGGCGAAGAGCATCGCTGCCACCAGCAATGAGGCGTGCAGTCCGATGGAAAGAACCAGCCCCAGCGCTGCTTCCCAGCGGTGCATCCGGTGAAATGGCTGAAGGAAAGCTCCCAGTGCCGACGACAGGGTTTCTTCCGGTGCCGAGAGGGTTAGTGCCAACCCCTCAAAAAACGCCGGGAAAGGTTCCGTGGCACAGTCTTCGAGCAACATGTTTCCCGCCTTGCTGCCTTCTTCCGGGATTCTCACCTCCCGGTTTTTCATGGGGGTTTCAAAGCTGGGCAGCGGTTCTTCGCGCACCGTTCAGCATGGCGTGAGGAACACACATGCGCAGAGTGTCGCCCACCGATACGACGCCAACCCGGGTGCTGTAGAGACGGCTGATAGCATCGCCGTTGATGACGTCCTGCGGTTTGCCGTCGGCGATGACGGTCCCTCCCTTCATGATGACCACCCGCTTGGCGATCCACAGGGCATGATCCGGGGCGTGAGTGGATTTGATGAAGGTATAGCCGTCCTGCGCCAGATCGGAGATCCGGGTCAGCAACCGGATCTGATTGCCATAGTCCAGGCCGCTCGCCGGTTCGTCCATGATCAGAATCCTGGCGCCCTGGGCCAGGGCCCGCGCAATGAGGGTGAGCTGGCGTTCGCCGCCGCTGATCTCGTTGTAGGGCCGGTCGCTCAGGTCAGCTATGGAAAGCCGCTCCAGGCAATGGAGGGCGATTTCCACATCCTGCCTGGAATAGTCGGAAAAGAGACTCTTGTGAGGCGTTCTTCCCATTAAAACGACATCCAGAACCCGGTAGGCGAACCCGATACGATGGGTCTGCGGGACATAAGCCATGCAGCCGGCCAGCTCCCTTGGGCTCATCGCCGCCACCTCTTTCCCGTGCAACCGGACCTTTCCCCTCTGGGGCCGGAGGATGCCGAGGAGGATTTTGAGCAGGGTAGTCTTGCCGCATCCATTCGGGCCGAGCAGGGAGACGATTTCTCCCGCATGAATGTTCAGCGACACGTCCTGCAGCACCGGCGTTCCGGCATAGCGGAAGTGGAGGTGAGCGGCATCGATCAGATCCATCAACTCCATCCTTTCCTGGCGTTCTTCAGGACCAGCATGAAGAAAGGAATGCCCAGGAGCGAGGTGAGGATGCCGATGGGGATCTCAACTCGAAAGAGCAGGCGTGACAGATCGTCGACCCCGAGCAGGTAGGTCGCCCCGAGCATGCCGGCCACGGGCAGCAACACCCGGTTATCCGGCCCCACCAGCATGCGGCCGACATGGGGAATGACCAGACCGACCCAGCCCACAATCCCGCCGAGGGAGACGGTGAGGCTGCTGATGAGCGTGGCGCTGAGAATGATCGTCGTTCGCATGACCCCCACATTGATCCCAAGGGACCTTGCTTCCTCCTCGCCCATACTCAGCACGTTCAGCGTGCTCGAGAGCGCAAGCAGGACCGCGATCCCGACGAGCATGGGCAGCGCTACAAAAAGAACGGTTTTCCCGTCAACCATGGAAAAGCCTCCCATCAGCCAGAAAACGATGGCCGGCAGTTGATCGTAGGGGTCGGCCAGGTACTTGATGAGCGACAGGAGGGAAGTGAACAGGGAAGCACTGATGATCCCTCCCAGAATCAGGATGAGCAGGCGGTCACCTCGGAAGAAACGGGCGATGGTCATGGCGACGATGACCGCCGCCAGGCCGAAGATGAAGGCTCCCGCTTCAACGGCCAACCAGGTGCGAGCGGCCACCATTCCCAGCGCGGCGCCAAAGGAGGCCCCCGCCAGGACGCCCAGCAACCCCGGCGAAACCAGGGGATTGATGAACATGGACTGAAAGGAGGTTCCCGCAACGGAAAGCGCCGCACCCGTGAGGACCGCGGCCATGATCCGCGGCAGTCGTATGTCGAACAGGATGTTCTTAAGGGTACTGAATCTCTCTTCAGCCATGACCTCACGATCGAGCAGGAGCTGGAGCATAACGTCGTACAGCTCGGTCAGCGTGATGGGAAATCTTCCCAGGGTGAGCGAGACAAGTACCGTTGCCCAAAGCAGGCCGAACAGCAGCATCAGGATAGCCGGACGTTTCATGAGCCCAGGATTTCTTTCAGATCGCGCTCGCCGAGTTCCAGGTCCAGGAAGAGTCGGTAGAAGCGACGGGTCTCCTGCTCGATATCAACCGGAAAACGGTGCGGATGGAGCAGATTGAGAAGCCATTGCGCTCCCAGGAGACGCATGAAGGAGGGAGGGCGGTCGAACCAGTTGAAGGGCGCGCTGGGAATCAGGTGGACCCTTCCGTTCTTGACGGCGGAGATGCCTTGCCAGCGCGAGTCGGTATAGACTTTTTCGAAGAAAGCCCGCTCACCTGCGAGGATCACCTGAGGGTCGTCCACGACGAGCTGTTCGAGCGAAATCCTTTCCCTGCCGTAAGTATCCCGGGGCTCACAGCGGTAGACATTGCGGCCGGCGGCAACGTTGATCAAGGCCGCATGGCGGGAGCGGTCGCATTCGGTGCTCAACCCGTCAGGCCCTTCGGCATAGTAAACGGTGGGCCGTTCCCCGTCCGGAATGGCGGCGGTGATGCGTTCGACCTCGGCGAGCGCCTTTCCGGCGTATTCGCTCAGCACCCGGCCGCGCTCCTCACGCCCGAGCAGTCTCCCTAGAAAAAGGAAGGCTTCCGGGTAGTCCTTCAGTTCATCCAGTTGAACATAGACAACCGGTATTCTGAGTTTGCTGGCCACGGCCTCGATTTTCTCGTGCATGGCTGCCTGTCTGCCGGTTGAGGCAATCATCAGGTCTGGTTTGACCACAAGGATGGATTCAATGTTGGGAGTCATTCCCTGTCCAAAGAAGCCTCCCAGGATGGGCAGGGCAGTGTATTCCCTGCGCAGGTACCTGGTCTCGTTTTTCGTTTGGGAATTGTTCAAACCGGCAATCAGGGAGGAGTCCATCACGTAGAGCATGTAGGTGGCGGGAGGCGAGGTGCTGTACACCTTTTCGATGCGCTCCGGGAGCGAAACCGTACGTCCTGCCAGATCGACGATCTCTCTCGCCGCGGCGCTCCAAACCGGCGCCACAGCCAGCCAGACCGTCACCAGCAGCACGGCAGGCCGCCAGGGTCTCCCGCCCATCCGCTTCAAATCACCCTCTTCACGGATCTGTCGGAGAGCTTCGGTCGTCTCTCACGATTCTGCATTGTTCCCAAGCCCCGGCCTGGGAGTCGGTGCCAGGCATTCAGGGTCACGCCTTGTCCCACCATAACACTGCCCACCGGACCTTTCTCGGGCAGGGAAGGTGCCAGTACCCATCGGTCGCTACCAGCGTGCGCGAGAGGTAGTTCCGGAGCAGTGCTTCTTCTTCCGAGGTCATGGGGTCAACCATCCAGCGCATGGCTTCGACGGCCTCTTCGAAAGTCCGGTAAGTCCGATTTTCCTCATGGACGGTGAAGGCTACGTGAGCCAGGATCCCCATCTGGTACAGGATATTGACGAGGTAGATGTAGTCGGCCCCCGGATGGAAGCTTCTCCCCGCTGCTTCGATGAGACGGCGGTCAAAGGGGCCGTCCTTCACGATGGTTGAAACATAGACCCGCTGGCTGGCATACCGACTGAGCTTTTCGATGGCCCATCGCGGGTCTTCGATAAGGAGCGAGCGGGAGGCTATGGCCACATCGTGGACCTCGATTCCCAATTCTTCCCAGTCGTCTTCCCAGCGTCCGTTCACGATCCGGATGCTGCTGATGCCTTCCTGCCGACACCGTTCTTCCAGCAGGGAACGCATTACGGAGGAAGGGTCCATGGCCGTGATGGTGGTCACGCGACCTGCCAGGGGCACGGCGAGAGTCCCCGCTGCGGAGCCGACATCAAGCACCCGCCAGTGTCGTTCCGGCTGCATAATCTGTAAGAATTGGCCGATATAGTCGCTCTTGCCGGCATGGCGCGCAAAGGAAGGCGCACGTCGATCCCAACCCCTGCTATCCTTCGGTCGAATGGTTCTCTTTTCCTGTATTTCCCGCCATATTCCATTCCAGTCGAGACTGCTCACATCCATTGGCGTTCTTGCCTCCGTTCCATGACGAAACCTCTCTCGAGCTGCTTTTCCCTGCTGCCACCGCTGGTTCCAGTTCGGAAACCGGCCGGGCCGGCGTCAGGTCTCCTCGGACTCGCTAGCGGCACCCATTCCGTCACCACTTCTCATTAACCGTCTTCTTTTCTGACCCGATAATAGCTGCCCTGCCCGGCACATGGCTTGCAAAGGGTTCGCCCGTTGCGAACCACTTCCCGCAGGTCGAGCACCTGCTCCCCGCATTCCTCGCAGGTAATCACACTTACCGGTGAACCAGGCATGTCTTCGGGCTTCAGCGTCACAAAAACCTCCCGGATCTCCAGCAGCTCCTCTTCCGGAAGGCGCCGCAGAGCTTCGCAGTAGGCATCTTTCGCGCCATAAGTGGGCGTGAGCTCAGCGCTCAACTGCTCGGCTTGCTTGCGGGAGGCGGTGGTGACGCTGACCCTGACAGCCCTGCCGCTCTTCAGACTCACGAAGGTTGCCGCCATCTTGCCATAGTCCAGGATCTTCAGAGTGCGTCGTCCCGGGCGGCATCCGGTTACCGATAGGATGGCATCCGTGGCACAGCGGTCGATTTCGACGAAGACCAGCAAATCTTTCCTCTCTTTGCCTTTGGGATCGGCAATCCCGAGTTCCCTCAAGCCGGCCATGGCCATCTTGACCCCGATGATCTGTCCGCCGCACAGGTGGCCGTGAAAAGCGACCTCTGCTTCCAGGAGCTGCTGAAACTCCAGGTCGGTGTCCTTCATCTCTCTCCTCCGTCAGGCGCGACTATCGACCCGGATTCAGTAAGTGTAGCGCAGGTTCACGAAGAAGGTGCGGCCGGCCAAAGGATAGCCCTCGTCAATGGCGTAGTTCTCATCAAGGAGGTTGTTGATCCCGCCTTCCACCGAAATTCCCTTGTAGACTTCATAAATCGCTTTAGCGTTGAACAGCAGGTACTTGGCGGCAACCCGAGCCCCGTCCGAGGAACTGAATCGATCTTCGTTGAATTCGGCCGAACCGAGGACACTCAGGCCGGAGAGCGGAGTGAAGTATTGCAGATAAGCAAAGAGCTTGTGGTTGGGAAGGTTTGTCAACTTGTCCTTGGTGCTGCCGTTCTCGTATCCGAGAAAGGTGTAGTTGAATCCAGCGGAGAGGCTTTCGAACACTTTTCCTGACAGACCCAATTCCACTCCATAAAGGTTGACGCTCTGGATGTTTTGGTTCTGATTGATGGTTTTTCCAGGCTTCAAGGGGTCGGGGATGGCTGTGAGAAGAATGAAATTCTTGACCTGGTTGTAAAACACGTTCGTTTCGACCACAAGGCGCTTGAACAGCAGATCCTTATAGCCGATCTCATAATTGAGCGATCTTTCCGCATCGAGGTCCGGATTGGGGATGGCAGTTCCCAGCCGGTATGAGTATTTGTCCTTGATGGAGGGCAGCCGGGATTTCTGGGCGATGCTGCCGTGGATGGTACCCGTCTCGGTCAGCTTGAAGAAGAGTCCCAGTTGAGGATTCCACGCCGAGGTTCTGCCGGTGGGAAAGGAGCTTAACCCGAGGGTCTTGGTATCGAGGTTGGTCGCTTCGACGGTATCGATCCAGTCATAGCTCACACCGGCAATCGCGTAGCACCTGGCGGAGAAGTCAATGGTATCCTCCACGCCAACGGAGAAGATGTTGTCCTCGAAGCGCTGGGTGGGGTAGGTTTCAGCATTCTGTTCCCGGTGAACGTCCTTCTTGAAATGGAACGCCGCCTTGAGCGAATTGTACGGCAACAGCAGGGTTCCGGTTTCCAGGGAGCCGCCATAAGTGTAGTCATCGTAGTTGCTGGTGAAGGATGATTTCTTCAGCATCGTGCTGTAAGTTGCGTCGTCGTAGCTGTTGAGCGAATTCTCGAATTGATCGTAGAACAGTCTGGTCTTGACATAGCTGTCGTCGAGGATGGACGTCTTGGAATTGAAATAGAAACTCTCCTTGTTCCAGTAAGGCCATTGCCAGAATCTCGGGCTCACGGTCGAACTGGTGCCGGCGTAGGGAGGGACGCCCTTTTCGCCTTGTTGGTTGACATAGCTGAAGGCGTACTCATCGGTGTCGTTCGGTGTATAGCCGACTTTGGCGCTGGCTTTCCAATCGGTCTGGTAGGAGTTGAGCCTCCTGGCGCCGTCCCCCGGTTGGTTGGCAGTTCCTACGAAATCATTTGAAACGTCAAAATAGTCCTGATTCAGATACGACCCTCCAACCTGGAGGTACCATTTCCCCTGATTGGTGCCGATGTTGCCAAAACCGTGGTAGGAGTCGCCGGACGCATATCCGGTGCCGAGGTTGAACTCGAGTTCCTTGACCGGTCGCCGCGAGACCATGTTGATCGCACCGCCCATGGTGTTCGGCCCGTAAAGAACGGAGGTAAAGCCTTTCGAAACAACTATTTCCGACAGATCGAAGGTGGTGAAGCGGGCGAGATCGGGATAGCCGTCATAGGGGACATAGATGGGGATGCCGTCCTGATAGATCGGTACGCGTTTGAGGTCGAAACCCCGGAGGTACAGCATCAGTTCATTCCTGGCACCGGCCTCGGACAGCGTGACGCCGGGGAGAAGATTTACGGCATCCGCCAGGTTGTTCCGGTCGAAGCGGCGCATCTCATCATAATAGACCTTGTCGATACTCGTGTTCTTGCTTTCCTCGCCCCTTGCCACCACTTCGATTTCCCCCAGCGTGTAGACCCGATTCCTGGCCTCATCGCCCTCCGTTGCCAATTTTGCCGCGGGGGTCTCGACCGTGGCGGTTTTGGACTCCTGGGCGTGAACCGCAGGCCGAAGACAGCAAAGGGTTGCCATAAGAATCAACAGGGCAGCCAGAGAACTCCACTTCAGCGCAGATTTGTTCATTTTCTCCTCCGAATAGCAACATGAGCTCCAGTTGGTGAATGACCGAGCACCAGAACACCCTCAACCATCAGGCTTGCAGGCGAGCTTCCTCCTCAACGCTGGTACCATCCCTTCATCACGTCATCGGCATGCGTTCCTCGCTCCTGGCCGGAGGCGGTCCCGAGCCCGAGAAGACGCGCCGACACCACCACGAGGTAGAAGCCTGCCTCAATAATGTCGTGCAGACAAGTCAACTTAATTGTCTTAGACGGCATCTGTATTATATGAGACGTTATATGCTGTCAATAACATTTTTATAGATGATATGGATTCTCCTCTGGTGGACGCTGGAAAGGGCTGCTCCGATCTCGGACGATGACGTTTTTCTGCTGGATGAAGGGCGAAGGCCGTGGGCTGGTACTGGAGCGGCGAATTCCCGCAATTCCAGGTTGACCCACCGCCACCAGTACAGCACGGCATAAGTCTTAAGCCGCTTAGGGCAGGTGTCTTGCTGTTCCACTTGCCGTTGCGTTTCATGTTCATTCAACGCAACGGAGAGCATCGGCCCTAACGCGAGGATGGTAGGTTGCGTTGAGAGGAGCGAAACGCAACGTGTGTAAGGGGACCGAACTTTCGCCGCGCTGTCCCTGGCGAGCCGGAGGATGCCATGATGGTTTCATCCCTGGTTGCAGTTCTTACCGGTTCGCTTTATGATCTCCCTGTGCTGGAGAGGTCCGGCGTGGGCGGAGGGAAGTTGCAGGGTGCTTGGTCCAAAGGAGGCTGCCGATGAAGGTGACTTTTCTCGGGGTGGGTGAGGCGTGTGACGAGACAATGCCCAACACTTCGCTGTGGGTCGAGACCGAGGCTGGCGATCAGCGGCGATCGCTCCTGCTGGATTGCGGCCCTACCGTGCCCTCACCCTTCTGGCAACGCTGCCGTGATCCGGAAGACCTGGATGCCCTCTGGATCTCTCATTTCCATGGCGACCATTTTTTCGGTGTGCCGGCGCTGCTCCTGAGATTCTGGGAGCAGAAACGGACCAAACCGCTGGCGATCCTGGGGCAAGCCGGGATCGAGGAAACAATCACCCAGGCGATGGAATTGGCTTACCCCGGCTTCCTGCCGAAACTCACCTACGCGCTGCGGTTTCACGAAATCCAGCCTGGCCGGAAGTTGCAGGTGATGGGGCTGGAATGGTCCGCAGCGGAAAGTCGGCATGGCCAGAGAAACCTGGCCGTGCGCCTGGAGCACGGACGGCACGCCCTGTTTTATAGCGGCGACGGCCTGTTCAGCCCGGAGAGTCTGGAATTGGCCAGAGGCTGTCAGCTGGCAGTGCATGAAGCCTTTCAGCTCGATCCTGTGACGCCTGCCCATGGCACCGTTCGCCAATGCCTGGAATTTGCCCGCGAAGCCGCCGTCGCCACTCTGGCGCTGGTGCATATCCAACGGGATGAGCGGCGGGAGCGACTCCGGGAAATCCGCGGCCTCCTCGATCAAGTCAGGGATTTTCGCGTGGTTCTGCCTGACTCCGGGGATGTGCTGGAGCTCTAGTACAGCGCGGCATAAGTCTTAAACCGCTTAGGGCAGGTGTCTTGCCGTTCCCCTTGCCGTTGCGTTTCATGTTCATTCAACGCAACCTACGGAGAGCATCGGCCCCAACGCGAGGATGGTAGATGGGTAGGTTGCGTTGAGAGGAGCGAAACGCAACGGGTGCAAGGGTGCCGAAGTTTTGCCACGCTGTACCGTCGTTGTCGTGGCGGAAAGAGCCTCCCTGCCCGACGGCCTTTCGTCCCGAGGAGCAAGGCAGGGAGGAGCTCAGTCGGTCGGGAACCCTGAGCACAGGCGGGAAACCAGCTCGGCGGGAGGGATGTTATCGGTTTCGACGGTGATGTGCGCGGTCTCCTCGTAGAGGCGAGAGCGGGCTGCCAGGAGCTGTTCGATTTCCTGCCGCAGGGGTAACGCGGTCAGAGCCGGGCGGTTTCGGCCGGTCTTGGGGTCGCTCATCAGGCGTAAACAGGTCGTTTCGAGGGAAGCCTTGAGCCAGATGACGTGGAAGTGGGTTTTGAGCAGGTGGCGATTGTGGGCGTCCAGGATGACACCGCCGCCGGTGGCAACGATCAGGCCGCTTTGGCAGGCGAGTTCCGCCAGCAGCTCCGATTCTGCCTGGCGAAAGGATTCCCAGCCCTCTGCCGCCACCCACTGGTCGATATCTTTGCCAAATGATGCGACCAGCCGTTCGTCCATGTCCACCAAGACAAGGTGGCACCGTTGGGCCAGCAGCTTCCCCACGAGGCTCTTGCCCGCGGCGCGAAAACCGATGAGGGCGATATTCGGTTTTTCCTTCATTGGCGTGTCCTTTGGGGACTGACGAAAACAGGCTTTGCGAAAATCTTGAAAAACTTACAAACCGAGCCCAGGAACAGATCGTGAACCATCATCCTGACCGCCACTCTGGCCTGCACCCGGATCGTCTCCCGTTTCTCCCGCCCCTTGCGGCCGCGCTTATCCGGCTGCATTATCGATCATGCAAGTTTACCATCATTGGCAGGGAACATGAAGAGTTTGCTTATGGTTCCCATGATCCAGTGCTGTTGACCTGCTGGCACTTTGCTTTCCCGACGGTGATCTATCGCTACCGGGATCACGGGGCGCTGGTCATGGTGAGCCGCAGCCGCGACGGGGAATGGGCGGCGCGGGTGGTGACGCGCATGGGGTTTCGATGCTTTCGGGGCTCTCCGGGCAAGGGCGGGAGTACAGCTCTGAAACAGTTAATTTCTCACATTCAGGCTGCCCGTGGGGGAGGATTCATTGCCGACGGCTCGCAGGGACCGC
>Ga0255347_1004460_pt1 | contig 16939 bp, 10 predicted proteins | sample wastewater_treat_2_FD_192479 | JGI IMG/M metagenome (GOLD analysis project Ga0255347, IMG submission 192479) | Wastewater microbial communities from Lulu Island WWTP, Vancouver, Canada - plant24 | ecosystem: Engineered > WWTP > Wastewater > Unclassified | place: Canada: Vancouver, British...
CGGCTGCATCGGCATATATTTCTTTAATGCCTTTGTTCCGAGATTTTTTTCAAGAACTTCAATGAAATACTCAAGCTGAACAGGGTTATTGTTTCCGATGTTATAAACTATATGCTTTGCACCGCTTTCGGCGGAATAACCCGGCTTAGGAATATGAGAAGCAACCGACATTATACCGGAAACAATATCATCCACAAAAGTAAAATCTCTCAGCATATCACCATTATTATAAACCTCAATTTCCTGCCCTTGGACAATTTTATCGGTAAATTTAAAATATGCCATATCAGGTCTTCCGTATTCGCCGTAAACCGTAAAAAACCTAAGCCCGCTTGCAGGAATATCGAAAAGATGCGAATAACAGTGAGCCATGAGTTCATTGCTTTTTTTAGTAGCTGCATATAACGATATGGGATTATCAACGTAATCGCTTTCTGAAAAGGGAGTTTTTTTGTTCGCTCCGTAAACCGATGAGCTGGAAGCATAAACCAAATGCTTAACAGGATTGTTTCTGCATCCTTCAAGTATTGACAAAAATCCGTCAATATTGCTTCCTATGTAAGCCGAAGGATTATCAAGCGAATAGCGAACCCCTGCCTGAGCAGCAAGATTTATTACAACATCAAACTTTTCTTTACTGAAAAGCTTTAGGATGAAATCCCGATCAGAAATATCTTTGTGATGAAAACTGTAGTTCTTATTCTTAAGAAGAATTTCATTCCTTGCGGATTTAAGACTCACAGGATAATAAGAATTAAGATTATCGACCCCGACTATCTCATGACCGTCTTTCAAAAGAAGTTTTGAAAGATGAAATCCGATGAATCCGGCAGAACCGGTTATTAAATATTTCATTATTTTGCCTCAAACGTAAAATAAGCGGCCTGAGCCGCTTATTTATTCGCCAAAATCAACATAAACTGTCAATGAGATATTGATTTAATAATTTGTCGAATTTTTAAGAATATTCTGCATTATCGCATCACTGTCTTTTATTCCTTTCTGGTATGTTTCGCCGATGCTCAATATAAGTGAATAGAAATACTCAAGATGCGGAATGTAAAAATCTCTTTTAATATTGTTTCTTATAGGAAATGCAGTTGTGTTTCGAATCTCGCCTAAAGGTTTACTTCCGGTACGTATTTTATCATTCACAGAATGATTAAAAGTCACATCATCGGTTCCTGCAGATAAAGGAGTCGGATCAACAATCGTTATAATGTTTGTTGTAAACTTATTGTTTTCCTTTTCGTATATTATTGATTCTATTTTAGATATACTGTCTCCGGAAAGATAAAGCTTCATTTTCTTTTCTCTGCTTCCATTCAGCTTACCTGTAACTTCATCCTTTAGAATAAAATAACGGGTAATAATAATATAACCGTCTTTTGCCTCATATGAAACCTGAAAAGGAAGAACCGGGATTTCTTTTGCAGATGCAAGATTATATTTTTTAACCGTATCTGCAATTTTTTTTGAAAGATCAAGTATTTGATTATCAAGATCCTTGGCTTCATTCATTAGACTTTCAGACGTAAGAGATTTATCAGTCCCTTCTGATTTTTTTTCCTGTGATTTCAGTGTCGAAAAAGAAAAAACAATAACCGTAAACAATAAACAAAATAATAAACGCATTGAACTACCTCCGGTAACCTATCATAAACTTAAATCCATAAATATCAACTTCTTTCTACAACAATTAACCGAAAACTGCAAGTCTTTTTCAGCGAAGCATCTCCGCTCCTCTTCTTAAAGCATCAAGCACGAACATGGCAGAACGTATTCTTACCATTTCTCTATCTCCGCCGAAATGCATTTTAAAGGTCTTAACATCACCCTTATAATAAAATCCGAAACAAACAGTACCTACAGGTTTTTCTTCGCTTCCTCCTCCGGGACCCGCAATTCCGGTAACTGCAAAAGACGCCTCAACTGAAAACAACTGTGCGCATCCGGCACACATTTCAGCAGCACACTCTTCACTGACTGCTCCGTATTTTTCAATAGTTGCAGGGTTTACGCTGAGAATTCCTGTCTTAACTTCATTTGAATAAGCTATTATTCCGCCGGCAAAAACATCCGAAGAACCCGCTATAGATGTTATCATTGATGAAATCATTCCGCCCGTGCAGGATTCAGCTGATGCAAAAGTTATTTTTTTTTCTTTAAGTTTTTCAATAAGTACACTGGCAAGATTATCAGAATTTATTCCGTATATATACTCTCCAAGACGGTGACGGATTTCAGACTCCACCGGTTTAATCAGCTCTAGAGCCTCTTCTTCTGATGAAGCCTTAGCACTGATTCTAAGTTCGCACTCACCTGTTTTCGCATAAGGTGCAATAGTAGGATTGGAATAACCGGAAATGAGATCCTTTACAGAATCTTCCATTTTACTTTCGCCTATTCCGAACATTTTAAGTGTCAGTGATTTTATTACAGAATCTGTATATTTTGAAAGATATGGCTCTATTTCGTTTTCAAACACATAACTCATCTCCCTAGGAGGCCCGGGAAGAACAATTATGACCTTTCCGTCTTTTTCTACGATGCAGGCAGGAGCAGTTCCCCGGTCGTTTTTAACAATAATTGACCCTTCAGGAAAATATGCCTGACGCATATTGTTCTCAGTCATTGGTCTGCCTAATTTCTCAAAAAATAATCTGAGAGCATCTACTGACTTCTCATCAAGAATCATTTTAAGGCCGAAATACTCTGCAACAGCTTCTTTTGTGAGATCATCTTCTGTCGGTCCCAAACCGCCGGTTGTAATTATCATATCCGCACGAGAAAACGATTCTGAAATTGCAGCTGCAACTCGACCCAGATTATCTCCGACAACTGACTGGCGGTATAGATTCATACCCATCGCGGCAAGACGGCGGGAAAGAAATGCTGCATTAGTATTAACAATATCACCGAGAAGAATCTCAGTTCCGATAGAAAGAATTTCAACGTTCATATTTACCTCAAGCCAAATGACTGAAAATTGAATGATTTTTCAAACATTTTTTACTTCAGCATTTTAACAAAAGATTCGATTATCTTGTAGGGAGACTATGATGATAAATTTCAGCGAGATTTTAAAAAACAGACGCTCCGATGAGCTTCCAGAACATAAAAATTCAGAAAAAGGCAATGACGCCTTTTCTTCACTTTTTGCCGAATCTGTAAAAAGCGCATCCGACAGTCTTAAAAACATTGATGAAAGGGCTCCGCAGGATAATTCAGACGAAAAAAAAATAATTGAAGCAAAAGATAATACATTTGAAAAAATTGAAAATGAAAATTCTGATATATCTGCTGAAAATGAGACTGCAAATATTAAATCCGAAGAAATAAAAGCTTTACCGGTTCAAAAAGAAAACAGCATAATTTCTCCGGAAACGGCTGATTTCAAAAAATCAAAAACCGAAAATAAACAGGAAAATAAAACAGTTTCTAAAACAGATAAGGAAAAGATACATGCTGATCCGATTGCGGAAACACTGAAAACGGCTAATAATGTTTTTCTTTCAATATTAAATAAAAGCCAGTCGCCGAAATCATCGGATGTAAATATTTCCCAATCCGAAAATATTAAAACCGGCGCAAGAGCGGCAAGTGCTTTCAGCAAAAATATTCATAATCAGCAAAGCGGAATTATTTCCGTATTATCAGAAAATATAACAAATGATAAAAATGAAAAACTCTTATCAGATTTTTTGAAAAATAAAAAGTTCACATTAAAAGATAAAGCCAGGGATACTGAAACCAAATCTTCTCAATTAAAAGATATTAACACTACTGAACTAGAAACAAAACATAAATTAAGAATTAACAATAAGTCCGACCATGTAAAGACAGCAAAAGCTGCAGAAAATTCAGCAGCAGTTGAAATATCAAAAAAGAATGACATCAATCTCAATGTAAAGATCAATGAGGAATTGAATACTGCAACAAATCTTTCATCTTCAAACAAAAAAGAAACAAGTGACGGAAACTTTTTTTCCTTCGACAAGAACAGTTCTAATATCAAAAACGACCGTGAATTTAAGGCTGAAATCAATACTGCTTCAAAAACTCCTTTTTCAGATCAATTAAAAGAAATCATTAATAATTCCCGTATAAATGTCCGTAATGATAAAAATGCGGATATCACCATTAAGATGAATCCCGAAAATCTTGGAGATATGCGTGTTAAAATGGAAATGGAAAACGGAATAATAAAAGCAAACTTTACAGTAGCGACCGAAGAAGCAAAAGAACTTCTGCTCTTGAATATTGAAGAATTAAAAAATTCATTATCATCAGGCGGAATTTCGATCGGCGAAATGAAAGTCAGCGTTAAAAACGAAAACAAAGGTGAAAACAGAAATTTTGTTCCTGAAAAAAACATTGTTCCTGATATAAAAGAAACAACAGCAGTTTATTCTGCCGATGCTTTATATTACGACGGACAACTCAATCTGGTAGTGTGAGGAAATATGCCGAATCCAGTTTCAAACGCGCCTAAAATAAGCACGAAACTTACGCCTGAACAGATGGCTGAAACAAACCGTGCGGCTAACGAAGTAAATCAGAAACATAAAAGTGAAGGAAAACATTACGGAGAAACCCTAGGAAAGGATTCCTTCCTGAAACTTCTCATTACCGAACTAAGTCATCAGGATCCGACTCAGCCTATGGAAGATAAACAGTTCATAGCCCAGATGGCGCAGTTTTCTTCTCTTGAGCAGATGAACAATATAAATGTCGAGATGAAAAAAATGAACACAAAAGCAGGAATGAATGAAGCTTATTCCATGCTCGGCAAAAAAATTCAGGCATTCGACCAAGAAACGGGAAGAGTTACCGAAGGTGTTGTAACACATATCAGACGCGATCAGGACAAGGTTTACCTGATGGTAGGAAATACTCCGGTATCACCGGATACGGTGAGTGCGGTTTTTCCTGCTGAAGAAACAAGGTCTTATCAGGCGGAAACGCCTCAAAGAGTGATAAACCGCGACGATTATTCAAAAGCAGCAAATGCGTATGAAAACAGCAAAAAGGAATACGAATCCACAAAAAGCGGAGAAAATAATCTCATTCAATTGAAGGATTATTACGATAATAAAACACGGACTGGTTCCGAAAGTATAACAAAATAATTTCTAGCGGAGAGTACCAACTATGATGCGTTCCCTTTTTTCCGGCGTTTCCGGTCTAAAAAATCATCAGACCAGAATGGACGTTATAGGAAATAACATTTCCAACGTCAACACGTACGGATTCAAAACGAGCAGAGTGACATTTCAGGACATGCTCTCCCAAACACTTTCAGGAGCCGCAAAACCCGAAGAAAATGTCGGAGGAGTAAACCCTAAACAGGTCGGACTCGGAATGACAATCGCTTCTATTGACAGAATTTTTACTCAAGGAAGCATTCAGACAACAGGAAATCAAACCGATCTTGCGATATCAGGTGACGGTTTTTTTATGGTTTCTAACGGCGACAAGAATTTCTTCACACGCGCCGGGACTTTTTCACTCGACAGAGACGGCAATCTTGTAAATCCTGCAAACGGACTCAAGGTTCAGGGATGGGTGGCAGAACGCAATGAGGAAGGAGAAATGATTCTCAACTCAAAGGGCACACCGCAGGATGTTGTTGTACCTATATACAGCAAGGTTGAAGCAAAAGAAACAACAGTAGTTAAATATAAATGTAATCTAGATTCAAAGAAACCCGTGCTTCCTGAAAATGCAACTCCTAAAATGATAGCTTCCGCGGCAGTTACAACCAATATCGATGTTTATGATAATCTCGGGAATCCTCATAGAATGACATTAAACCTATGGCATACCGGAGTGAATGAATGGACAGCATCAGCATCAATGAGCGATGCTAACGGTCCTGTAACTCTTGACATTCCCGGAATGGAAGGTGCTAATCAGGAAAATTCATCGAGTAAAATGATTCTTAGATTTTCTCCTGACGGCAGGCTTATCGCAGCCAATGATGAAGGAACAGCCGACGGAATCAATCAGGGAAATATTTTTGCAAACCTCAATTACAGAATTGACGGAGATCCTAATGTTAGAAATATCCGTCTCGATCTCGGCAAATCCGGACTCGTTGAAGGTATAACTCAGTTTTCATCACCTTCTACAACCAAGGCGGTAGAACAGGACGGTTACTCAATGGGTTACATGGAAGGATTTAACATCGACAATTCAGGTGTTATTACCGGAGTATATTCAAACGGCGTTAAACAGGCGATCGGACAGGTTTCAATGGCTGTTTTCACTAATCCCGGCGGTTTAACTGCAGTCGGTGAAAATCTTTTTGAAGTATCCAATAACTCCGGTCTTGCTAATATCGGAGAAGCTAATCAGGGCGGACGCGGAAAGATCGTTGCAGGTGCTCTTGAAATGAGTAATGTCGATTTATCAGATCAGTTCACAGACATGATCATCACTCAGAGAGGTTTTCAGGCCAATTCAAGAACGATAACAACTTCCGATCAGATGCTTCAGGAATTGATAAATCTAAAAAGATAAATTAAGATGACTTAACAATAAAAAAGGACGCCGAGGCGTCCTTTTTTATTATCTACAGTTGAATGTCATACTTTGAAAAATGACACATCGTGCTCAAGTTCTTCAGCCATTTTGGAAAGTCCTTCAACGTTCCCAGCCAAATCATGCGCACTTGTAGCATTAACTTGAGTATTGTCATTAATGGAAGATATCGAACTGACAATTTCACCGATAGCATTTTTCTGTTCTTCAGTAGCAGTTTTGATTTCCTCTGAACGTGTCCTCATTCGAAGTGCTTCAGAATTTACCGTTTCATTTATCTGCAGCTGGCTCTGCATAAATTTTCCAAGATCATTCATCATACCGCTTATTACATTTATATTTTCAATAACTTTCGATATTGTCATATTAGCTGATTCAACACTTGACCGCCCTCTGCTGATCTGATCATTATTCTGCTGAATAAATCTGTCGATTTCCTTTATGCTTGAAGCTGTCTGATCAGCAAGTTTTGAAATTTCATCAGCTACAACAGCAAATCCGCGTCCGGCCTCTCCCGCTCTGGCCGCTTCAATAGCCGCATTAAGAGAAAGAAGATTAATCTGTTCAGAAATATTATTTATAATATCAACAATACCTGTCATTTCTTTTGAGCTTTCAAGAATGCTCGTCATACTGTCAGTCATCGCATGAAGAGAACTTTCGCTTGATTTAGCAGTATGAGCTATTTCGTCAGATATCGAAAGCGTTTGTTCAAGATTCAATCCCATTTCTATCATATTTTGATAGAGCTTTGAAATTTTTTCAATGAACCCCCCCTAGATCTTTAAACTGATCTACTGATTCAACATTGATATTTTCAATCCCTGCAGAAATCTGTTCGATTGTAGCTGTTATTTCTTCTGCGGCAGATGCCTGATTTTGAGCGTTCTCGGAGAACTTGTCAGCAGAAACAGACATTGCGTCAGCTCTATCTGAAAGTTCTGAGGCATTATTAGATATATTTTTTATTATTGAATGAAGATTATCTATAAAATTATTAAAATATCCGGCCATTCTTCCGATTTCGTCACCGCTTTTGGAAGTTATTCTGCATGTCAGATTACCTTCTGAAAGTGTTTTAATTACATCAACAGCATTCAGAACCGGAGCAGTTATTGAACGTGCAAGAAAAAACGCAAAGATTGTACCAATAAAAATAAAAACAACGGTAGCTATAACAATACCCTGCCTCATATTGTCTATCGGTTTGAAAACATTAATTTTATCAGAACCGACAGCCACAGACCACCCTATTTTACCTATTGGAGAAAAACCGAAAAATCTCTCCTTCCCTTCATAAATAATTTCATCATAACCGTTTTCACCGGAAAGCATACGTTTAAACATACTGGCGATATCAGCTAAATCAGGTTTGGTTTCAGCTTCTTTAATAAAATTACGTTTATCGATAACAAACGACCGATCTCTGTGCCCTATAAAAGTACCATGATTATCTATAAGGTAAGAATAGCCATTCGTGCCATACATCATGTTATCTATAAGTAATAAAAGCCATTTAGTATCTATTTGAGAAACGAGTACTGCTGAGGTTTTATTATCATCTCCCCTCACTGGTACAGCAATATACATAACAGTCTTTTTCTCTGGCATCAGTATCTCAACAGTTGAAACAGCAGAAATGCCTGAAAAAGCAGTTTTGACAATTTCATTATCAGCTATACCATCAATTTCAGCGTCGAAAAAAATTGTTCTGCCTGACGGATATACGAAACCCATATTCATAAGTCGAAGACGAGCTGCTTCTTGTTTTAAGACATCTTCTTGAAGCTTCCATTCCATTGACCGAATCTCCGACCGCTTGGCGACACCTTCAAGTGCAGTTATATAAACATCGAGTTTATTTGCTATTTGATTTGCTCCGAAACGGGCAACAATCGGAGCATTTTCTGCAAGCTGCTTTCTAGCAGCACTATGAGCCTGATAATACGCAAAGAATCCTATTCCGGTAGATACTGGAATAATAAGAAGAATTATTAAAATTGTAAGTTTTCGCCGTATGGAAGCATTTCGAGATTTATTTTTCATAACCATACCTAAACATCGCGGGTAAATAAAATAAGCAATTACAACAAAAAATAATTCCCTGAATAAAAATATTTATTCAGGGAATTATAATATTATTTCGATTTTGAATTTCTTTTTGAAAGTACATCAAAAACGACAGCCGCCAAAACGACAAGACCTTTTACAGTCTTCTGCAAGTTCGCATCAAGACCGAGATATGACATACCATTATTCAAAACACCCATAAACATCGCACCGACAACTGAACCGCCGACTGTACCTGTTCCGCCGTATGCAGAAGCACCGCCGATAAAACAAGCACCTATCGCATCCAACTCGTAAAGAGTACCAGCGGCAGGATTTGCAGAGTTAAATCTTCCTGCAACAACGAGTCCTGCAACAGCAGCAAGAAAGCCCATGTTAGTATATGCAAAAAACATAATCTTCTTGGTATCAATACCTGACATTCTTGTAGCTTTGGCATTTCCGCCTAAAGCATAAAAGTGTCTTCCTGGTACCATCTTGTTCGTAAAATAACTGTAACCAAGAACTATTACTCCAAGAATAACGAGTACAATTGGAATACCCTTATGATTTGCAAGAAGCCATATTACATACATTACTCCGCCTGAAATAAGGACAAAACGGGAAATAGTTGCAACAAGAGAATCTGTATCATAACCTTTTCTGATTTTAGTAATACGGTCTTTTATCAGATATGCCAAAAACAAAAGACAGATGATAGCTCCTATTGTAATGGTAACAGTTTTAATAAACACGGCTTCTTCCGGCGTAATCAAGACATCTTTTGAGGCCGGAATAAAACTTGTAAACAAGTTAAGATAATTACTTGGAAAAGGTGAAATTGTTAATCCGTCCAATATCAAAAGTGCTACGCCTCTCCAATATAGGAATCCCGCCAATGTAACTATAAACGGAGGAATACCGACATATGCAATCCAAAATCCCTGCCATGCACCTATTGCAATACCAAGAAAAAGACATAGAGCAATACTTACATAAATATTAACTCCCATATTTACAATCAGTGTTCCGGCAACTGCACCGATAACACAAACAACGGCGCCGACTGAAAGGTCGATATTACCGCCGGTTAATATACACAAAAGCATACCTGTAGCAAGAATAACTACATAAGAGTTCTGAACTATAATATTTGAAATATTTGCAGGCGTTAACAGAACTCCTTTGCCGGTTGCAATCAGCAATACCTGAAAAAGAATAACAACGCCGATGAGAGCCATCAGCATACCATTTTTTTTCATTGCATCAATGATAGTTTGATAAAATTTCATAACAGATTAAACTCCTTTTGCAGAAGATAAGATCGCGGACATAATTGACTCCTGAGTGGCCTGTTCTTTGGTAAACTCAGCAACAATTCTTCCGTCATACATAACATAAACCCTATCGCACATGCCAAGTATTTCAGGCATTTCCGAGGATATCATCAAAACACTTTTACCCTCAGCCACGAGCTGGTTCATGATCGTATAGATTTCGTATTTAGCACCCACATCAATGCCTCGTGTAGGTTCATCCAGCATCAATACATCCGGATCAGCGAACATCCATTTACTTAACAGAACTTTCTGCTGATTACCGCCGGATAGACTTCCTACATTCTGCATGACATTTGAGCATTTAGTGTTTAACTTTTGTTTGTATTCATTTGAAACTTTGACTTCAAGATCAAGATCAAGAATATTGTATTTACTTACTTTATCCATTTTAGCCAAAGTGGTATTAATGTAAATAGGATTATTCAACAGCAGTCCTTCATCTTTTCTGTCTTCAGTTACATAAGCTATCTTTTCTTTAATTGCTTCTTTTATGCTGTTCAATTGTATTTTCTTTCCGTTAAGTATCAACTCGCCGGAAATTTTCTGACCGTAACTTTTACCGAAGATACTCATCGCAAGTTCCGTACGGCCGGCTCCCATTAGACCACTGATACCGACGATTTCGCCCTTTCGTAATGTCAGATTAACATTGTCACATACTTTTTTATCTTCATAAAGCGGATGATAAACATTCCAGTTTTTTACTTCCAAACATACTTCACCGATAGCGGAGTTTCTTTTTGGAAAACGGTCTGTCAGTGTACGTCCTACCATTGCGGTTATGATATCATCTTCCGTAAATGAATCAGTTTTCTTATCAAGATTTTTGATAACCGCACCGTCGCGAATTACTGTTATTTTATCCGCAATGTATTCAACTTCATTAAGTTTATGGGAAATTAGAATTGAAGTTACTCCCTTCTGCCTCAAATCAAGAAGAAGATCCAGAAGTTTTTTTGAATCCGATTCATTTAAAGAGGCTGTAGGCTCATCAAGGATAAGAAGTTTTACATCTTTTGCCAAAGCTTTTGCAATCTCAACCAGCTGCTGCTTCCCTACGCTGATATCTTTTACAAGAGTGCGGGAAGATTCATTAAGACCGACAAGTTTAAGATAGGTATCAGCCTTTGCATAGGTTTCGTCCCAATCGATATTAACATAGCTGCCTCTTTCATTTCCGAGAAACATGTTCTCTCCGATAGAAAGTAAAGGAACAAGCGCCAGCTCCTGATGTATTATTACAATTCCTACATGCTCACTATCTCTAATAGTATTGAACTTGCAGTGTTTTCCTTCATATTCAATATCACCAACATATTCATTATGCGAAAATACACCGCTCAAAACGTTCATCAATGTAGACTTGCCGGCTCCATTCTCTCCGACGATCGCGTGAATTTCATTTTTCTCGACCTGCAAGCTTACATTATCCAGTGCTATTGCTCCGGGGAAAGTTTTGGTGATATTATTCATCTTTAAAAGTGTTTGCGCCAATTTTCCCTCCGATTTCCGGTCAGGCAGTTAAACAATTGTTGTTAGTAGAACTGTTTTTTTATCCTGACCGTATCTTTGTAAATTGAATAAAGTGCGATACCGTCCAGCCGGAAGTATTTTTTAGTCCAAAATATACTTAAAATCGCACTTTTTATAAAACCATTATAAATCAATCATCCAGTTAGCAATTCGGAGTCTGACCATAAACCAGACTCCGAATGTAACTTAGCGATTATGAAAGCTAATTATTTAACTTTCAAATCGTCTTCTTTGTAATATCCAGTATCAATCAAAAGCTTCTTATAGTTGTCAACAGTTGCAAAAACCGGTTCGCAAAGGAATGAAGGGACAACCTTAACTCCGTTGTTATAAGTTTTTGTATCATTAACATCAACCTGTTCGCCTTTGATGATCTGGCTTGTCATCTTAACAACCTGCTCTGCAAGAGTACGAGTATCTTTGAAGATAGACATAGCCTGCTGACCTTTAAGCATGTTGATTACAGAAGTTTTATCACAATCCTGACCAGTAATAAGAGGGAAATTGTCTTTAGTATAACCAGCACCTACTAGCGCATTAGTAATACCCTGAGCAACGGAGTCATTAGAAGAATAAACTGCATGAAGTTTAGTTCCCTTAGGACCGTAACCGTTCTGAGTTATAAGATTTTCCATACGTTTCTGAGCTTCTTCTGTTGACCAGTTCTGAGTAGCACACTGTGCTTTTGAAGTCTGACCTGATTTAACAACAAGAACTTTCTTGTCGATATAAGGTTTAAGAATGCTCATAGCACCGCCGAAGAAGAAATTGATATTGTTATCATCCGGAGAACCAGTGAACAATTCAATATTGTAAGGACCTTTTGTACTGTCAAGCTTCAAGGCATTTTTAAGGAATTCTCCCTGAATTGTACCGACTTTAAAATTGTCAAATGTTGCGTAATAAGAAACAGCATCACTGTTCATTATTAAGCGGTCATAAGCAATTACCGGTATATTTTTCTGTTTTGCAGTTTTGAGAACTTCTGTAAGTGAAGAACCATCAACTGCTGCAATAACAATTACCTTACAGCCTGTTGCTATCATATTTTCAATCTGAGCAACCTGAGTAGGGATATCATTATCACCTGCATACTGAAGATCAACATCGAAGCCAGCTTTTTCGAACTGAGCTTTCATATTAGCTCCGTCCTGATTCCAGCGCTGTAGAGACTGAGTCGGCATAGAAATACCAACCTTCTCTCCGGAACCGCCTTTTTTGCATCCCGCGAAAGCTGCAAAGAAAACAGCAAACACGGACAATGTAGCGAGAAACTTTTTCATGCTAATTCTCCTTTGAATTTTTTAATACAACATCACAGCATTCTTTATTTGAAACGTCTTATGACTAATTGTATCCGCAAATAATTTTGTACCGCAAATAATTTTGTACCGCAAATAATTTTGTACCGCAACATCAAATAGAAACAAAATTAAAAATGTAACGAAAATGTAATAATATCTCTGAACCTATTTGTCAATCTTTAAATAATTAATATCCGAAAAACAAATTCTGAAATTTTCATATCATCAATCGTGATGTTAGCAAATCAATAAAATGCTTGATATAATAAAGCTTACAAAATAGAAATAGATGTTCTTTTTAAAATTAATGCCGAGGTGATCATGCTTAAATTCAGTAAGAATCATATAGCTTCACTGCTTATATCAATCGCAGTTTTTATTTCACTAGCGCTTATTTATGATAAAACAAATTTGCTTGAAGGAATTGAACTTTGGTCACTTGACAAACGGTATTATCTCAGAGATCCGAATGAAGTCGGCGAAAAAATTCAGGAAGGAGTAAAACGGGAGAAGAAAAACCCCCGCGCAAACGATAACGTAATTATTGTAGGCATTGACAATGATACTCTGGTAGCTATGGATGCAACAGAAGGAGAAAAAGGCAGATGGCCTTTTCACTGGGACATACACTCAAAAGTCGCAAACTACATAGCAAGCGGAAAACCAAATTCAATAACATTCGATATAATGTTTCTCGAAAACAAAGACGGTGAAGACACGCTTGCGAAAGCAGTCAGAGATGCCGGATGTGTTTTTCTGGATTATCCTTTTGAACGCGAAGAAATGTCGCAGGTTCACGAAGACCGCATTGACCGCATGAAACTTTTTTCAGAAACGGCACTTCCCTCGGGAAATATGATATACGGAACTGAAAAATATAAAGACGTTACTCCGCCTACCGCTAAACTTATCAAATCAGCAAAGGGCATCGGATTTGCGAATATTGAATCCGACATTGACCATGTCAACAGACGAATGCCTCTTTATGCTAAATATAAAGGTGACTTCTACCCTTCAATTGATCTGTCTATTGCTGCGCACTATTTCGGAATAACTCTTAGCGATATTGAAATAGTACCCGGAAAATATGTCCGTCTTAAAAACATTAATCCCGAAAAACTTATAGATAAATCAAGGAATTATCTCGACATACCTATTGACAACGAAGGATACATGGATATTAATTTTGCCGGAGGGCACGGATCTTTCAGCAATTATTCATATTATTACTTCAACCGCGACGGAGCAGAACCCGAAAATTCGAGTTTTAAGGATAAAATCGTATTCATTGCTGCATATGCTTCAACAGGTATCGCAACAGACGTACACAAATCTCCTTATGGAGATTTTTACGGCATTGAACATCATGCCAATGCAGTTAATACAATCATAAACCAGACATTCATCCATAAGGCGAAAATATGGCAAGATATTCTGATATTATTCGCTGTTTCTCTAATACTCGGTCTTTTGATTCCGCGCATGAGCATAATTACAGGTTCAATTTTCACCACTCTCTTCGCCCTTATTTATGTAATCATAGCTTATGTTCTTTTTGACACAAAAAGTATCGTATTTGCAATGAGTACACCGGTTTTCCAGATTTTCATTAACTTTCTTGCCGTATCTGTTTACAGATCCTTTACGGAACAAAAGGAAAAACGCTATATACGCCAGACTTTTTCAAAATTCGTGTCCAAATCTGTAGTGGATGAACTTCTAAAAAATCCGAAAATGGTCAGGCTCGGCGGAGAAAAAAATATACTTTCTGTACTTTTCTCTGATATACGCGGCTTTACAAGTATCTCCGAAAAAATGACAGCCGAACTTCTTGTTGAGCATTTGAATGAATATCTTCAGGCAATGACGGATATAGTCATAGAATCTGACGGTACTCTTGATAAATATGTCGGAGATGAAATAATGGCTTTTTGGGGAGCCCCTATACCACAGGAAGATCATGCATTGCGTACGTGCCGCGCTGCAGTTAAAATGATAGATGTCCTTAATGAATTAAATGTTAACTGGACTGCTCTCGGCAAACCTAAACTGGATATCGGTATTGGAATTAACACAGGAGAAATGGTTGTCGGAAACATGGGATCTGCTTCGCGTATGAATTATACTCTTATGGGGGATAATGTCAACTTAGGTGCGAGACTCGAAGGAACCAATAAAGTTTACGGAACCAAGATAATAATAAGTGAATTCACTTATGAACATGTAAAGGATCACGTAATAGCAAGAGAACTTGATCTCATCAGAGTAAAAGGTAAAGCCCTGCCTGTCAAAATATATGAACTAATCGATATGAAATAAATTTACTAGTCTGTCTCGGCCGTTTGATTGAAAATTAATCATGAAAGCGGTCGGACTGACAGGAGAAAGAAGATTCATTTTCCATTGACGGTTGATATTGTCATCATCGAAAAAACTGCATGAAACAGGATAAGATAATCCCTTATCCGAGAATGTTCCATAACCCGAAGCGGATAAAAAGTCTGAATTCATATTGAATGTTTTCAGATAAACATTTCCTCCAGCAAAATCAACAGAATAATTAAACGCAAAATTACTTAGTAAATCAATGTTCGGCTTGAATCCGTCTTTTTTTAAAACGGAAGTGAAAGCTGATTGAAAAGGAGTTTGATTAAGTGATTCGGCTTTTATGCCAGCTTCAAATGATATTTTACTGTTATCGGAAAAATGCAATGCCCGATAAGCTGCGATTTCGAAAACAGATTTTATATTTAAAATACCTGCTCCGATTCGGCCTTTTAGACCGGAATCTTTCCAAAAAGATGAAAGATCAAAATTATCAACAGCCATTTCAGCTTTAATTAAAGGCATATCCGCGTTCATATATCCGACGGCATCAAAAGAATACTTTGCAGAATAACCTTCAGCTGCTAAAAGAGAAGCTCGTAATATTCCGTTATCAAGCGAACTCTGAATAGCAATATTTTTTACTGAAGCATTACCTGAAAAATTTAATGCCTTACAGTTTATTTTTGCTTCAAACGAGTTCGATAGAATTATTTTACCAAAAAGTCTGTCACGGAAATATTCCTGATTATAACCTATCTGCCTGTCATCATCTATTTCTTTCTTGATATAATCTTTAAAAACAATCAATGCATCAGACAATGAAGAATAATCTGTTCTATTAAAATCGAGACGTAGCGTTGAATTCGCAGAATAAGGGAAAACACTTTTCATATCAGAAAAAAAACTAAAATCAAGTGCAGTCGATCTGGTATTATAATTCCCTTTTAATTCGGAGGTATTTGATTCAGCGGAAAGCTTAAAATTCATCTCATCAACAATGTTTGTTCTCTCTCCTTCGAAAATATCCGAAGCAGTTAGTTTTTCGGCAGAAACATCTAAATCAGATATATCAGGCAAATCGGAACCTAAACGGTAATAAAGCAAACCACTCAAAGAAATAAATCCGCCGTATTTTACTGGATTTTTTATCGTAAGATATTTCGACAATCTGGTCAAATCGATTCTTTCTGAATCAATGAGAACATAATAACGCCGAGAAGATTCTGTTCCAGTGGATGTAAACTTCGCTTTAAGATTCAGTCCGGAGTTCGAATTAACATCGGCAACTAATGATTTTCTATTACCGATTTCTCCGCGCAAATTAACAGTAAAAGATTCATTTTCGAGCAAGTTTCGTATTTGCGAAGCGTTTTTCTCAGAAACAAAAAAATTGATGACCTTTATGTTTGTATCAATTTCACAAAGTCCGTTCATAACAGAAAACGAGTGTTCAACTGAAGCATTACCGCGGAAAGTGATCCTGTCCAGACCGAATACAGATTTGTACGGCTGAAAATCAGTCAGATTGATATTATCTGCTTCTATTTTTGTATTCTGAAATACAATATCATCGGAATCATCAAGCACAAAATGTGATTCAAGTGAAACTTCATTTTTTTCAGCGTCCTGCGAGGATTTCAATTTTCCATTTACATCACAATAAAGATTAGTTCCGCTTCGCCGGATATCTGCAGAAATGTTTTCAAAAACCAATACAATGTTATCTTTTTCAAAATTTTCAGTATATTCAATAAAAGCATCTTCGATTGATATACGTTTAATTGAAATAATCTTTTTAAAAAATTCCGCAGTAATCTTATCACCGGCAATTACTTTGAA
>Ga0255347_1004461_pt1 | contig 16935 bp, 15 predicted proteins | sample wastewater_treat_2_FD_192479 | JGI IMG/M metagenome (GOLD analysis project Ga0255347, IMG submission 192479) | Wastewater microbial communities from Lulu Island WWTP, Vancouver, Canada - plant24 | ecosystem: Engineered > WWTP > Wastewater > Unclassified | place: Canada: Vancouver, British...
ACATACTTATAAGATGATCTTTGGTGCTAAATCTTTTTGTGTAGTAATCCGAGTTCGTTTTGGACACTGCTTTCCTGATAATTTGAAGAGAAATCATTGAAATCAGCTGTCCGAAAACCGAATGTCCAAAAAAATGCGTACTTTTATCCATTGTGGTTAGTTTTAGCGAACCAAAACTACAAAAAAGAAGCCGAGGCTTTGCTTCGGCTTTAATTTTTTATCGGACAATAATGATATTTTTTATTGAAAAAGTTAAAATGATAAATATTATTAAAATGCATATTAATTATATAATTTAACAATTATTAAATTACGAATGAAAATAATAAATTAAAAATCATAACTTTGAATTTGTGAAAGTTATTGTTACAACTATTATAATCTCTTTATTTCTTTTTTCTTGCCAAAAAGAAAAGGCCGGCTGTTTTTCCGGTTTGGGTCAGCAAACAAAAACAATTATTTCAATTCCTTCAAATATTGATTATGTTGTGGCAAAAGGCCGTGTTCATATTTGCTTTATTCAAGACAGTTTGAATTTTTTGGAAATTGCAGGCGGGCAAAATGTAATTAAAGGAATTGAATGTGTAACAGAAAACAACATTCTTGAAATCAAAGACAACAATACGTGCAATTGGGTCCGAAAACTAAATATGATTCCTACAGTCACAATTCATTATACCACCTTGCATTATTTTGGGGCCGAAAATTATTACGACAACTATTTTTTAAAACAACATAAAGGCGATACAATATTAATGGAATATTGGACAGGCAGTGGCATAACAAAATTTACCGGAGATGTTGACAGAGCCTATTTTAAAGTCAACGCAGGTCCGGGAGGATATGAATGTGCAGGCAATACAAAATATCTTTATATCTACAATTGCGGAAGCTCAAAAATTAATTGTTCCGAAATGTCAGCAACAGATGCTTTTGTTGTTTCGTCAAGTAATAACGATATATATATAAACTGTAATAATAATCTTGTAGGTGAAATAAGACGTTCGGGAAATATTTATTATAAAGGGAATCCTACGACTATTAAAAAAATAGGCAAAGGAAGCGGAGAGATAATTCATGAAGAATAAAAAATCCGATATGTCAAAATGGATTCCAGCATCCTTAGAAGAAATGAAAGCTCTAGGCTGGGACAGGCCCGATATTGTGCTGATTACAGGAGATGCCTACATAGATCATCCTTCGTTTGGAATCGCCGTTATTGCCAGGGTGCTTGAGTCTGAGGGCTACAAAGTTGCAGTAATTGTCCAGCCTAATTGGCGGGACGATTTAAGAGACTTTAAAAAGTTCGGACAACCACGCTTGTTTTTTGGTATTAGCAGTGGCAATATGGACTCAATGGTAAATCACTATACCGCCCGAAAACGACTACGTTCTGATGATGCCTACACGCCCGGCGGGCGTAGTGGTTTTAGACCTGATTATGCAGTAATTACTTATTCAAAAATAATAAAGCATTTGTATCCCGACACTCCTATTATTTTAGGTGGAATTGAGGCTTCGATGCGAAGATTAACACATTATGATTATTGGAGTGATTCTCTAAAGCCATCTATACTTGTAGAATCCTATGCGGATTTACTGGTTTACGGAATGGGCGAAAAAGCAATCGTTGAAGTTGCAAATCAAATAAAAAACAATATTGATTATAAAAACACACAAATACCTCAAACTGCGATTGTTGGCGATGAAGTACCCAAATTAAATTACTTAACATTACCGTCTTTCAAAGAATGCGTAAAAGAAAAAAAACAGTTCAGTCGCCATTTTGTTTTAATTGAAGAAAACTCCAACAAATTAAAAGGTAAAGGTCTGATTGAACCTATAGGAGACAAGTATGTGATTGTGCACCCACCCTGTCCTCCACTATCGACCGACGAAATAGATAAAATATATTCTTTGCCGTTTACTCGTTTGCCACATCCACGCTACAGAAAAAAGCCCCCTATTCCGGCATACGAAATGATTAAGCATAGTGTAACCATTCATCGGGGTTGTTTTGGTGGTTGTAGTTTTTGTACTATTTCCATGCAACAAGGACGTTTTATTCAAAGCAGAAGCAAAAACTCCATTTTAAACGAAATTGAGCAAATTACAAAAATGCCCGATTTTAAGGGCTATATAAGTGATATCGGGGGACCTTCGGCAAACATGTATTACATGGCACCTAAAGATGTACAGCGTTGCGAAAAATGCAAAAGATACTCTTGTTTATATCCATCTCTTTGCAACAACGTAAACAGTTCGCATAAATCATTAATTGAACTTTACGATAATGTAAAAAAAATCAATGGAATCAAAGCTGCATTTGTTAATTCAGGCATCAGATACGACCTGTTTCTAAACGAAAATGGTTATATGCCTGAAGGGAAGGAGTATTTTAATAAACTTGTGTCAAATCATATTTCTGGCAGATTAAAAGTTGCACCCGAACATAGTTCTGCATTTATATTAAACTTGATGCGAAAGCCGCCTTTTTCATTGTTCTTGAAAATAAAACAAGAATACGACAAACTCAATGCTGAAAACGGTACATGTAGGCAAATAGTGCCGTATTTAATAACCTCTCACCCGGGAAGTAAAATGGACGATTCTTTTGAATTAGCTATTGAGCTTAAAAAAGCAAAAATAAAACCTGAACAAATGCAGGATTTTACGCCAACACCCATGACATTGTCTTCAGTAATGTATTACTGCGGATTTAACCCCGCCAATAACGAAAAACTATATGTAACAAAATCTGTTGAAGAAAAACGATTAAATAATCAAGTTGTGATGTATCACCGCAAAGAAGCAAAGGAAGATATTATAAAAGCCGCCCGTTTTCTTAAAAATAAATCTTTATCAAAAAAATTAATGAATAAATAAATGAACTATTATACTATAAAATACATAATTACAAAAAATTGCATTTGGCTCACTAATATATTATCTTTGTAAAAAACAACTTAAGCCATGTCAAAAGAAAAAACTCTTAAGGAAAAATCAGTAAAAAAGGCTCCAACCAAAACATTGAAAGAAAAACGCCTTGAAAAAGCCGCTAAAAGAAAAGATAAAGCTAGCCGGGATTAATAAAATTATACTTTATTTTAAGTTTTCATCATTTAATTAATGTAGCCAATCTAACTGGACTATATTGCATTTCTCTTTCAATTACAATGTAAATTCAATTAGTGATTTTTATTTTTATCTTTGACATATAATTTAATTGCAATGACAGATTTTAGAACATTACCAAAAATAACCACCCACGTTTTGCATGAAATGAAGTTGAAGGGTGAAAAAATTGCCATGCTTACGGCCTACGATTTTTCCATGGCAAAAATTATTGATAAAGCCGGGATAGATATAATTTTGGTTGGAGACTCCGCGTCAAACGTAATGGCCGGAAACGAAACCACACTGCCAATCACACTTGAACAAATGATTTATCACGCCACCTCGGTAGTAAGAGGTGTTGACCGTGCATTAATAGTTGTTGACCTGCCTTTTGGCACCTATCAGGGAGATTCAAAAGAAGCATTGCAATCTGCAATTCGTATAATGAAAGAAGCAGGTGCCAGCGCCATCAAAATGGAAGGTGGAAAAGAAATAATTGAAAGCGTAAAACGTATATTGTCAGCCGGAATTCCTGTTATGGGACATCTTGGTCTTACACCACAGTCTATTTATAAATTTGGGACTTACTCGGTTCGGGCTCGTGAAGAAGAAGAAGCAAAAAAATTAAAGGAAGATGCTCTACTTCTTGAAAAAGCCGGCTGCTTCGGAATTGTTTTGGAAAAAATTCCGGCTTCGCTTGCTAAAGAAGTAAGCGAGAGTCTGAAGATTCCTACTATAGGGATTGGTGCAGGGCAACACTGCGACGGGCAGGTACTTGTACTGCACGATATGCTAGGCATTAATCAGGATTTTTCACCTCGTTTTTTACGCAGATACCATAATCTGTTTGCTGAAATAACAGGGGCAATAACTAATTATGTACAAGATGTAAAATCAAGAGATTTTCCAAACGAAAAAGAACAATATTGATAGCGGCTTTTTTATATGTAAACTATTGAAAAAAACAAACTCAATCTGTGTTTTGCCAAATTACAAATGCTCTTGAATAAAGGTAAATTTGATATTGATGATTTAAAGGCAAGAATCCTTTTTGAAGACAATCATGTAATAGTAGTATATAAACTAAATGGCGAAATATCTCAAGGCGATAAAACTGGAGACATAACTCTTCCTGATAAAATAAAATTATATTTAAAGGAAAAATATCAAAAGCCCGGTAATGTTTTTTTAGGTGTTGCACATCGACTGGACAGACCTGTAGGTGGTTTAATGGTTTTTGCCCGTACCTCAAAAGCCCTTGAAAGATTAAATGAGTCTTTTAGAAACGGAAATGCAAAAAAAACATATTTAGCTGTTACCTATGCAAAACCAAATCCCGAAGTAGGTGAATTAAAAAACTTTATCGAGCGAAATGAAAAATTAAATAAATCTTTTATTGTAGATTTACCTACAAAATTCAGTAAAGAGGCAATATTAAACTATAAATGGCTTGGGAACTCCGAACGCTATTCGTTAATTGAAATAAACTTAATTACAGGTCGGCATCATCAAATCAGAGCCCAACTTGCAAATATTGGCTGTGTTATAAAAGGTGATTTGAAATATGGGGCAAAACGTTCAAATCCTGATGGTAACATCTCTTTGCTTTCTTGGAAACTGTCATTTCCTCATCCGACCCAAAAGGATATTTTAGAATTTGTTGCTCCCCTGCCCAATCAACAACCATGGATTAGTTTATCAAAATTCATTTTATAAAATGCTTTTAGTTTTATAATGATTATCCAAAATATATTCTTTTGAAATTATCATAAAATTCCTCATATAACATTTTGTTGCAAGCAATAATTTCCTGATTAAATATATATCCATCCTTACCTAAGAAATCTGTTACAATGCCCCCTGCTTCCTGAACAATTAAAGCGCCCGCAGCCACATCCCATGGTTTCAATCCAAATTCAAAAAATCCATCTAATCGTCCTGCAGCAGTATATGCTAAATCAACAGCTGCACTGCCTAATCTTCTTAACCCATGCGTATGCTTAATGGAATATTTGATAAAATCCATGTATTCATCGATTTTGTCAAAATCATAATAAGGAAAACCTGTTGCCCAAAGAGAATCTTTCATGCATAACGCATTACCAATATTTATAGGTTTGCCATTTACAAATGCGCCACCACCCGAAATTGCATGAAAAGTTTCATTTAAATTAGGCTCATGTATAACAGCCAATTGCAATATTCCGTCTTTCATTAAAGCAATGCTGATACTATATAATGGGATGCCATGGATATAATTAGTTGTGCCATCCAAAGGGTCAACAATCCACATCCATTCACTTTCCGTGTACATTTTACCGCTTTCTTCAGCCAGAAAAGAACTATTAGGAATTATTTCACTTAATTCGTCAATCAACATGGACTCGGATTGCTTGTCAACAAACGACACAAAGTCATTCAGTCCTTTAGATTCAATGTCCGATTTTTTCAATTTACTAGAAGAATCTAATTGAAAAGAGCCTACTTTATTTGCAACGGCGATTACAGAATTTAATATTTTATTAAAATATTGCATGGCTGAATTTTGGGCAAAGTTAAAAAAATGATAAATTTTTAATTTTAGTTAACAGTGTGATTTTTATTTCACACTTTTGCATAAAAAATGATGGACCTCCCCACCTTCAAAAATCTACCCTCACATTTAAGAAAAAAAATAATCGCAGAACTCCAAAATGTGCATAAAACTTTAAATACCAGCAGTATATCAAAAATTAAACCTGCGATTAATTGTCCTTTTTGTAATTCAAGCAATTTTAGTCACAATGGATCTAGCGTATCCTGTAAGCCCAGATTTAAATGTAAAAAATGCAAAAAGACTTTTTCTGAAACTACGGGAACACCAATTCATGCCATAAAAAAGCAAAAAGAGTTTTTTGTCTTTTTTAAACACATGTCATCTGGTTATCAGACATTACATAACATGGCAGAAAATACCGGCATTGCAGTATCTACTGCATTTGAGTGGCGACATAAAATATTAAGCGCTTTTAATGAACCTATTCACAAATATGAGGGAATTACAGATTTTAACACTGATGAATTTTCGTTTAGCCGAAAAGGTATTAGAAATGAAAAAAGTAAAACTAAAGAAAATAGTGCTAAGTCAAATGTTTTAGCCATTGCCGATTATAGCAATCATTCACAGCTTACTTTATTAAGTGTGGGTAATTTGAGTTCAATTGACTTCCCCGAAAACTTGGTTGAAAAAATAAAAAATGGCGCTATTGTTTTAGCTCCTTTTAAAATTCCTTTGGTTAAATTTTCCAATTCAAAAAAATTAGGGTTCACGCTTTTTAGACCAGACAACAAATACAATAAATTTGATGTCAGGAATGCCGATAAGCTTCATGAGGGGATCAATAATTATATTAGAAAAAAAATGAAAGGAGTATCCACAAAATATTTTCAATCTTATTTGGAATGGGTTGATAAAATTATTGGATTAAAAAAAACATCGGTTGATTATTGGAATTCATTGTTGAAAAATAATTTAGCATGGGGTAGATACGTTAATCGGGAAGTTATTTTTTGTAACTTTATTAAAAGCAAGACTGAAATACAATATGAAATTTCGTTAAAACGAAGCTGGAAAACTGCCAATAAATTTTTACTGAGATAAGTTTTTTACAAAAACGTATAAATTATTTGATTCAATTTTATCAAGTCTTAATGATAATAATTGATTTTCTGATATGCTTAAATCATTTATCCCACATTTTATATAATTATCTGTAAATCCAAATATGAGATCTTTATCGCAATAACTCTCAAATAGCACCGGCCTAACAGTACCAATATTCTCTGTAAAAAATATTTTTTGTTTTTCTTTTGCCAAAACGCTTAGTTCATTTGCCCGCTTTTTTATTTCGGCAGGATTTATCTGATCGGGATATTTACTAGCATGAGCAAGAGGTCTGTTTGAATATGGGAAAATATGCAAATAACTTATCGGAATAGATTTGATAAAGTTATATGATTGTTGAAAATCCTCTTCTGTTTCTCCCGGAAAGCCCACGATAACATCGGCTGCAATACATGCGTGTGGAATTAGTTGTATAATTAAACCAACTTTTTGTGCAAAAAGATTAACATTATAGCGTCGCCTCATTCTTTGCAGCGTTTTATCACAGCCACTTTGCAAAGGCAGATGAAAATGAGGCATAATGATTTTTGATTTTGAAACCAATGAAATTATTTCATTTGACAATAACTCGGGTTCGGTGCTACCCAGACGAATTCTGACATCATAATTCCTTTTATCAATATTTTCGAGCAATTGATAAAAACTTTCATTGTTGTTAAGCCCAAAAGTACCAATGTTTACTCCTGTAAGAATTATCTCCTTAAATCCTTTGTCTATTATTGATTCAATATCGCTTAAAACTCCTTTTATTGTATTGCTTACGCTTCTGCCACGCGCATAGGGAACAGTGCAGTAAGAACAGAAATAATCGCATCCATCCTGAATTTTCAAAAAGCTACGGGTTCTTTGGTCAAGGCTATAAGCACCTTTAAATGTGTTAATAGTTTTATGCAATGTGTTTTCACCTGTCAATATATTAGCAATATTCATTTTTTGCGAATGATCAACTATATAATACTCGTTGTTTTTAAGCAATTTATGCAATGGTTCACTGTTAATGTCAGCCATACAGCCTATAATAATAAATTTGGCTTTTGGTGATTCCTTCAGCAGTTTTGTTATAGTTTGGCGGGTTTTTTTTTCGGCTACAGAGGTAACTGCACATGAATGCACGATTACCCAGTCTGCCTCATCAACACATTGTGATTGAATAAATCCTAAGTCTGAAAATCTTTTTATTAAAGCAGCAGATTCGGCAAAATTAAGTTTGCAGCCTAAAGTAGTAAAATAAAACCGTTCTTGAAAATGAGTTGACATTACTTGTTTTGTATTTGAAAAGAATTCTTAGTTTTGCAAAAATAATCAATAAAGAATTGTTATGGATAAATTAGCAGTAGTAGCTTTTGGGGGAAATGCTCTGTTAAGAGGAGATCAAAAAGGTACATATGCAGAGCAGGTAGCTAATGTTACTGCCACTTGTGAAAATTTAGTTGATTTAATTAAGCAAGGGTATAATATAGTTATAGGGCATGGGAACGGACCTCAGGTTGGTAATGTGCTTTTGCAACATGATGCAGGCGAAGAAAAACATGGGGTAATTGGACAGCCAATGCATTTTTGCGTTAGCGAAACACAGGGGTCAATTGCTTATTTAATAGAGCAACAATTGCAAAATGTACTTCGTAAACACGATATCAAAAAAAATATTCTTTCCTTGGTAACACGTGTTGTGGTAGATAAAAATGACCCTGCTTTCAGCAATCCTACCAAACCTGTAGGCCCATATTATTCAAAAGAACAAGCTGATGGCCTTGCTTTGCAATATGGATGGATATTTAAAGAAGACCCACGCGGCAGAGGCTGGCGCAGGGTTGTGGCATCTCCAAAACCTGTAGATATTGTAAATTGGGAAATAGTTGAACGTTTAGCCAGAGAAGGAAATATAGTAATTACCGTGGGTGGTGGCGGAATCCCTGTTTTTGAAGATAAAAACGGAGATATGCAAGGTGTTGATGCAGTAATAGACAAAGATCTTGCATCAGCAACATTGGCGTGTAAAATAAAAGCAAACGACTTTTATATTCTGACTGATGTATCCAATGTGTTTATTAACTTTAACAAGCCAAACGAGCAAAAACTTGAAAAAATTACCATTCCTGAAATAGAAAAACATTTAGCCGACGGGCAGTTTACCGAAGGTAGTATGGCTCCAAAAGTACGTGCTTGTATCATGTTTGTGAAAAATGGTGGCAAAGAAGCAATAATAACTGAAGCAACTCAGTTAAAAAATTCTGATGCAGGAACAAAAATTATTGCTTAAATTAGCCCTTATTTTTAATTTGGATAAAATTAATATGAACTGTCCCAAATGTAATGTTGAATTAAAACCTGCAGCGCGTTTTTGTCACGTTTGCGGATTCGAAATTAAGTCAGAGATAACTACTCAGGTTCCGGTAAACCCAACACCACCGCCTGCACAGCAACCTGCACAGCTGCAGCAGCAAAAACCTACACCTCAGCCTCAATATCAATATCAATGTCAACAACAGCAGCAACAAACTACACCTCAATATCAATATCAGCAGCAGCAACAGCAATTCAGCTATCAGCGACAGCAGCAACCGGCCTATGCTCCACAGGCAGCGCCAAAAAGCGGGTCTTCAGGTTCGATGATTGCCGGTATCGTAGCCCTTGTTGGTGCAGTGGGAGTATTTCTGCCTTGGGCAAAAGTATCCTTTTGGGGTATTTCCTCGTCTGCAAGCGGCATTGAAGCCTGGCAAGGTGTAATTGCATTAATTTCGCTTATCGCTTTTGGATTACTCAATTTTATGGGTGACAAAATAAATATGGAAATTAAAACAAGAAAACTACTCAACATAATACTATCTGTTATTCCAAGTATTTTATCTCTTTGGGTATTATTTCGAGTTATCGACCAGCCAATGGTATCACTCGGAATAGGATTGATTATTACTTCGTCGGCCTCTGTTATAAGTTTTTTTATGGGACTAACAAAGTCTCCTAAATCACATTAAAAAATTAAACACTGTATTTAAAAACAAAATAACAAATTTGTATAAAAGCCAATTATTGTTAAACCTATAAAACACAAAATTATGGAACAAAACACAAACCCAACACCACAGCAGCCTCAGGGCCATCAAGGATTCGATTTTAAAAATATTCCTACACAAGGAAAGATTATGGCAATTATTGGTCTTGTTGGTCTTATTGCAGCGTTTCTTCCACTCTATAGAATAAACGCTGGGCTTTTCGGATCTTATAGTGTCAGTATGATTAATGCATGGCAAGGAGTCTTTTGTTTTCTTGCTTTTGCAGGTATGATTGTTTTTTCACTTTTTGGCAAATCATTTAAAATGGATGAGAAGTTACTTTCAAATTTCCCGAAATACTTGTCCTATGCGGCATGTGCATTTGCCCTTTTGATTCTGCTTCAACTTTCTTCTAACTCTGTTCCACTTGGATTTCTTGGTATTGGCTACTACCTGACTATTCTTGCCTCAATTGCTAGTATTCTAGTTTCGCATGAGATAATTAAGGTTAAATAGATTTTCAAATGAAAGCTCACGAATACGCATTCTGTCCGGAGTGCGGAAACAAACTGGAGGGGGACGAATTTTTGTGCCCCTCTTGTGGTTTTAAGCTGGCTGATAGGCCTCCCATTCCTACGCCAATGCCCCCACAAGATTTACCAGATTCTCCTCCGGAATTAAATAATCAGGAACCACCTGTAATACCTACTAGTATTCCTGAAGAGCAGCCAGATAACGTGCCACCTGTTTTAAACGAACAAGCACCTCCAATTATACCACCTGAGCCTGTAATTGAACAAGCACCACCCATTATACAACCCAGTCCACAGCCTGAACCAATATATTACCAAACAACTCCACAACATCAATATGTTCCACCTAAGAAAAAATCAAAAGTTTGGCTGGTAATCGTATTAATATTGCTTGGAATAATTATTATTGGCGGTGGCGTTGGTGCATTTTTTATTTACAATGGCACAATACCAAAAGACAAGGTGTCTTTTATTCCTGAAAACATTCTGGAAATGCTAACTCCCCCCGGCACCAAGTCAACTAATACTGTAGTTATCCCTACAAAATCATATTATGTTACTTATGCTTATGGTTTAGTTGATAACAAAAAAGTTGCTATTATATCTTCGGTAATGGATCCTTCAAATTCCGAAAAATCAAATAAAACCGGAGCCGAAACCTCCTTTTTGGAATCTGCCAGAATCAATTATCCAAAAGATTATTTTTTGTTAACTAAAAGCATGAATACCAAGGTTTTCAATGATCGTCAAAAAGCTTTGACCGAAAGAGAAAACATTAAAAAAGATTTTAAAAAGAAAGGCTATGAACTTCGCCTGATGGAAGTTCGATACCATGTAAATTAAAATTGATTATGGCATTTAACCTAAAAAACAGAAATTTTCTTAAATTATTGGACTTCACACCGCAGGAAATCAAATTTTTACTTCAGCTTTCAGCCGATTTAAAAAGAGCAAAATATACGGGAACCGAAGTTCAAAAACTAAAAGGTAAAAACATCGTTCTTCTTTTCGAAAAAGACAGTACTCGTACACGTTGTGCCTTTGAAGTTGCCGCACTCGACCAGGGTGCTCATGTAACTTATCTGGGACCCAGTGGCTCGCAAATGGGTAAAAAAGAATCAATGAAGGATACAGCTCGTGTTCTTGGAAGAATGTATGATGCAATAGAGTATCGCGGCTATGGTCAAGACATTGTTGAAGCTCTTGGGAAATATGCAGGCGTGCCTGTATGGAACGGACTTACGAATGAATTTCATCCGACTCAAATATTGGCTGACTTTCTTACCATGATGGAACATTGCGATAAGCCATTAAGCAAAGTTGCTTTTTGTTATTTAGGCGATGCCAGAAATAATATGGGCAATTCACTTATGGTTGGTGCTGCAAAAATGGGCATGGATTTCAGAGCTTGTGCTCCTAAAAATATCTGGCCCGAAGAAAGCCTTGTGGCTAAATGTCGTGAAATAGCAAAAGAAACGGGAGCCAAAATTACTTTAACTGAAAATGTTGAAGAAGGAGTGAAAGGATGTGATTTCTTATATACTGATGTTTGGGTAAGTATGGGTGAACCTGCAGAAGTTTGGGAAGAACGTATTAAGCTTCTGAAACCTTATCAGGTAAATAAAAAGGCTATGGAACTTACGGGAAATCCAAACGTGAAATTTATGCACTGTTTACCGGCTTTTCATAATCGCGAAACAACTATTGGTGAAGAAATTTATCAAAAATTTGGTTTGGAGTCTATGGAAGTTACCGAAGAGGTATTTGAATCATCGGCATCCATCGTATTTGACGAGGCCGAAAACAGACTGCATACAATTAAAGCAGTAATGGTAGCAACATTATCTTAAATGAAAAAGCCCCGAAATGCCGGGGCTTTTTTTTATTCTTTAATTAGCTTGCCGCTTTTTAGAAATACCCCATCATCAGTATAGATATTATAAAAATAAATACCATTATCAAACATGGAAAAATCTATTTCAGAGCCATTTTTAGAAATATTATGCGATAAAACTTTAGCACCATTACTGTTGTAAATAGTAATAATTTTGCTTTCTTCGGAATTTAAATTGATATATAACTTATCGCTTACAGGATTTGGGAAAATTACAATATCGTTTAATACATCACCTAAATCTATTAATTCACTTTGAACCGTTAAACTTACATCATCCACATAAAATTCGGCTCCGGGCAAAATTGTTCCGCCATTACCTAAATCTCCGCCCATAAATGAAATTTGCATTGTATCGGGTGAATCAAAAGAATTATAATTTATTGGCACTGTAACCAATGTGTAAGAGCTAACAGATGAATTGGCAGTATAAATACCGGAACCAATTTCGTCTCGGCTATGAGTTGAAGGATTCCATCGTGTTAAAGTAATGGATGCATAAACCGGAGATCCTGCCGGTACAACACATTTTGAATAAAAGTTCATGGCAGTAGGACGTAAGAAAAAAGGTATCCCGGGTCTATCCATATCGGGTGGCCCAATAAATACCATACCTGCAATAGTATCTAATGCTCCTGTGCCAAATGGTGGAAATAATGTTGCAGTATCACTAATTATCTTAACTGCAGATGACCCGCCATGAAAATCATTTGACTGAAATGACATAACCGGAAACCCCAAAAATGCAAAATTATTTAATGATGACCAGTAATCCGGATTTGAACCATAATCTGTTGTTGTCCAGTCTTCAAAATTATTATTAGGGAAAACATCTGCCGAATGCATAAATGAAATGCTGTCTATAAACAAATAACTACCGGGTATCTGCGGCGGGTTAAGATTAGAACTACTTATAATCACAACCATGCTGTCAGGAGGATTTGAAATATTTAAACCTGTTGGAATTTGAAATCTGTCAAACGTGTTTTGTGTACCAATAAATACTTTAACTGCTTGTGATATTATAGCGCCGTTCTTTTTAAATGCTACAATAAAATATCCTATGTCAGTTGGCATTATATTAAATTTTGCATAGCCTGAGATTGAATCAGGAGTGCCATTAAAAGGAATTCCTCCACTAACACCTTGCGGTCCTCCCGGAAACCCTATTAGCAGAATACCGGGTATAGTGTCGTTTGAAGATGTGACGGTTTCCAAACGTGCAGAATATGAGCCAAAAGCCGCGTCTGTGCTTCGAGTTACATTTGCACTTGAAAGGCCAAAAAGACTATTGGATGTGGTGTAAACATCGGGCTCAATAACAATGTTACTAGTCCAGTTTTCAAAATCGCCATTTGGAATATTATACGATTGTCCAAATGCAATAAGCGAAAATGAAAAAGCCAACAAAAGACAAAAAGTTTTCATAAATAGATAGTTTTGTGTTTTAAACTACTAAAATACTGCACTCATATAATTATTTCTATTAAATAAATGTTAATATGATATATATCAGTTTTTTTAAAGTATTAATGACTGAAACATTTTTATTTAAAAAATAAATTAAATTATTAATATTTAAATACTTGAGGTACCGGCGCCCCTGCTTACATTAAAACCGAATTTAATTAAAATAATTTCAATTAATTATTTGAACTTATCAATATCTATTTAAAATTTCAGTTCTAATTGTTTAATTTTTGCTTGTTTACTATTTTTATTATCTGCATCAAAATCTTTAATATTTAAAGCATCGGCAACAGTGAAAGTGCTGCCCCCAATAAAAATAATATCGCTTGTTTTTGCATTGTTAAAAACTGAAAGAACAGCTGCTTCAACAGATTCATATACGTCACCTATCAAAGAGACTTCCTTTGCCTTTGCCTGCAGCTCAAAAGCGTCAAATCCACGCGGCACCGATGGCCTGCAAAAATAATACCTGGCATTTTGAGGCAATAACTTTAATATTGAAATATGGTTTTTATCGCTTACCATACCCAACACAATATGCAAAGTAGAATACGACATGGATTTAAGCATTTTTGAAATGCTTGTTATGCCATCCGCATTATGGCCCGTATCTGCTATTATGGCAGGCCTGTTGTTTAGTTGCATCCAGCGCCCCCGGATTGAAGTATTCAAAACAACATTTGCAATACCTTTTTTTATATGAGATATATGGATTTTATAACCTAAGTTTCTGAGTTTAAGCGCAGCAGCCAATACCGTTTTTAAATTCTTTATTTGATATTCACCGGCCAATGGAGACAATATTATGTGATTTGCTTTTGGCAGACCCACTTTTATCTTAAGCTTTGGAGGGATTAGGGAATGAAACAGCACATCAGCCCATATAGCATTATCGGCAAATGTGATATGCGAGTTGTTTTTTTCACTTATTTCTATAAAAATATTTTTTGTTTCATCATGGGTTTCGCCAATTATTACAGGTGTTTGCGGCTTAATTATTCCGGCCTTTTCTATTGCAATTTTTTCAAGGGTATCTCCCAAAAACTCAGTATGGTCATACGATATGTTTGTAATTACAGACAGTACCGGTTCTATAATATTTGTACTGTCCAACCTGCCCCCCATCCCTGTTTCAATAATAGCTATATCAACTTCCTTATCGGAAAAATACTGAAAACACAAACCTACCGACATTTCGAAAAATGATGGTTTAATCTTGTCAAGTATTGATTTGTTTTTCTCAATAAATTTTGTTACATAACTCTTTTCTATCATTATGCCATTTATGCGGATGCGCTCTCTAAAATCGCTCAAATGTGGCGATGTATAAAGACCGGTTTTATACCCTGCCTCCTGAAAAACAGAAGCTAACCAATGAGATACACTACCCTTGCCATTGGTTCCTGCTATATGTATGCTTTGAAAATTTTTATGCGGGTTTTTTAAATGCTCAAGTAACTCAATTGTATTGTTGAGATTTACCTTGTATGCAGCGCCTCCAATGCGCTGAAACATTGGTAATGCCGACATAATATAATTTATGGTATTTGAGTATTTATCCTGATATTGCATTAAACCATATTATTTTAAAAGCGCAAGGTGGCACCAAAGCTTGGCATAAGCGGAAGCTGATTAACGCGTTTATTTGTAATTCTATCAAAATAGAATACATTATCCCTGTTATATAGGTTGGTTACCGACAAATTAGCTTCAAGTTTTGTGCTTTCACTTAAATAAAAAACTCTCTTGGCACTGAAATCTAATCTGTGATAATACGGTAAACGACCGGCATTGTAATTATCATACAATATTCCAAGTTGCTCATCGGATGTGAAAATATCAGTCTCCAGCCCATCAGCAAAATTTATATAAGGATAGAACCCGGCATTTTGTGTAAACGGAAATCCTGAACCGAAATTCCATCTAAAACCTATTTCCCATTTATTAAATTCTCCAAACCGGTAAGATGCTACAAGATTAGCATTATGCCTACGATCATAGTGCGGTGCATAATGCATTATACCATCATATCTGTTTACAAACCCAAAAGAATAAACGCCCCATAAATATAGATGATTGCTGTTATATTTAACCGACAAATCTATACCTTCCGCGTTACCGTTTTCAATAATAAAATCTTTTTTAAGATAATCCGGCTTATCATAATATTCTCCTGTGTCATCATAAACCTTGTTGCGGTTTAAATTGGTAAGCTGAGAGAAGTTTTTATAATAAAACTCCAGATTAAAAGTTAAGGTTTGTTTCCTTGTTTTGTCATTTGATAATTGAAATGTGCCAAATTCAAAACCAATAATGGCATGTTGAGCTTTTTGCAGACGCGATTTTACTTCTCTGCCATTAAATTCTGACTGAAGATTTTCAGGTCCCGACAAAAATCCATAAAAAAGATTTACCACATCGCGGTCAGATGAGGCCGAAATTAAGTTTTGCGTATATAAACCACCTGCTGCTTTCACTCTGAATTTTCTTGTAACATTATACTTAACTGCCAGACGTGGTTCAGGTGAAACTTCTGATAAACTTGGATAGGTGTGTAAACGGAAAGAAGGTTCTAATATAAGCGTACTGTCAATGATGGTTTTATATTTTACATATCCTGCAAATTCGGTAGTGTTATCTTGCTGAGAAATTCGTCTGCGGGCTGAATTATACAAAGTCAGGTCTGTATTAAAGCCTTGAAGTTCCAATCCGTATTTTATGTCAGTATTTTTACCGGCAAAATATGTAAATGTTAATCCAACATTAAATCCGTTTATCGATGAACTCTTGGGTAAATTACTTTGGTCTGTTAGTGTTAGTTTATAATCGGAATAAGCAAAAACACCTTCTATCAATGTTGGCGAAGCTCCGGGAATAAGTATAAAATTAGCTCCTCCGCCATTGGCAGCCCATGAAAAATTGGCAATAGAACGATATAAAACATCATCGGTAAAATTAAATCCGAAAAAATTTATTCTTGAGCCATTGTCGGTTGATAAACTAATTTTCCCATATACATCCCTGAAATCGAAAGGAAGACCCGCTGTATCAATATAGTTATAAAACAATTTTGAACTTTCACTTAAATAAGAATTTTTTGCGGCAAGAATAAATGACGAATTAAATCCTTTTCCTTTGTCTTTAACAATTGGTCCTTCGAAAATTAAATTGGCACCAAATGGGTTTGCCATAAAAACCCCGCCGAATTTTTTCTTATTCCCGTCTCGTGTGGTTATGTCCATAACAGAAGATATTCTGCCTCCA
>Ga0255347_1004464_pt1 | contig 16932 bp, 14 predicted proteins | sample wastewater_treat_2_FD_192479 | JGI IMG/M metagenome (GOLD analysis project Ga0255347, IMG submission 192479) | Wastewater microbial communities from Lulu Island WWTP, Vancouver, Canada - plant24 | ecosystem: Engineered > WWTP > Wastewater > Unclassified | place: Canada: Vancouver, British...
TCCTGTTTCTGAAGCCAGCCGAGCACCGGACGGCTGGTCGCGTGCATGATCGGACCGGAGCATCCACGGGCATGGCTTTCGGAGCCGGCGCGGTTGAGCACGACGCCGCCGATGTGCAGCGCGGGATCGAACTGTGTGAAGCCGAGCGCGGTGGCGGCGGCGCTGCGTGCGGCCCCGGCGATGTCGAGCACGAGCAGCACGGGGGCGCCGAGGAGCTTGGCGATCTGGGCGGCGGAGGCGCGCTCGCCGTCGTAGTCGCTGCCGTCGAAAAGCCCCATCACGCCCTCGACGATGGCGAGGTCGGCGCCTGCGCACGCCCGGTGAAAGGCGGCGACGACCTGCTCGTCCGAGAGCATCCACGAATCGAGGTTGCGGCACGGGCGGCCGGCGGCGCGGGTGTGGTGCGTGGGGTCGAGGTAGTCGGGACCGCATTTGAACGGTTGCACGACCAGCCCGCGCCGGCGCAGCGTAGCGAGCAGGCCGGAGACGACGGTGGTCTTGCCGACGCCGGAGTGGGTGCCCGCGACGACGAGCGTGGGGATGTGGCGGTGTGCCATGGCGGGGAAATGGGTCAGTGGTCGAGGGCTTGGCTGCGCTGCGGGCCGGTGCGGTTCGCCTCAGACTCGAGCGCGTGGGTAGGCCCGGCCGTGTCGTGGACGAGCCAGCCGGCGCCGTCGTTGTGGAGGCGGATTTCCAGCGGGATCGTGGGGATGAGGGGCTGGCAGACGGCGTGGCAGCGGGCGGCGAGGGCGCGGTAGAGCGGCTCGTCTGCGGAAAACGGGATCACCTCGCCGAGCTGGCGGGCGAGCGAGAGCCCGCCGATGCCCTCGACGATGGCTGCCGCATAGTCGCACTCGCGGGCGAGATCGGCGACGAAGGTGCGGTCCCACAGGCCGCGCCGGCTGTGGGTATCGAGCTGGCCGGCGGCGAGCTTCACGGCCTTGCCGAGCATCATGCCGAGCGTGACCCCGGAGAAGGGTGTGCCGCGCAGCAGGGTGAAGGCGTCGCCGATCCAGTTGCCATATTGCACGAAGGCCTGCGGGGGCAGCTCCGGAAACTGCCGGCGCAGCATCGCCTCGGAGCGCCCGCCGGAGTTGAGGACCACGCGCGGGCAACCGGTGGCTGCGGCGACGGCGATCGCGCTGCCGATGGAGGCGATGTAGGCTTCCGAGGAGAACGGGCGCACGCGGCCGGTCGTGCCGATGATCGAGATGCCGCCGACCACGCCGAGGCGTGGGTTGAGCGTGCGTGCTGCGATGGCCTCTCCGCCGAGGACAAAGACCTCGATCTCGGCGCCGCCGGTGCGGCCGAAGTCGGCGAGCGTCTCCATCACGACGGTTGCCATCATCTGGCGCGGCACCGGATTGATGGCCGGTTCGCCGACCTCCACGGGCAGGCCCGGGAGCGATACCAGCCCCACGCCTTCGCCGCGTTTGAAAACGACTCCTGGCTGCGGCCGCCAGGTGACGCGCGCGCCGATGATCGCCTGGTGCGTCTCGTCGGGATCGTCGCCGGCATCCTTGCGCACCGTGCAGGTGGCGCAGCCGGGCGCGATGGTGCAGCTCTCCAGCGGCAGGACGACGGACTCGCCGTCGGGGAGCACGATGTCGACCGCCGCCAGCGGCGTGTTGGTAAGCCAGGCCAGGAGGGCGGCGCGGGTGCACGCGGTGGCGCAGGTGCCGGTGGTAAACCCGGTGCGCAGAGCGGGCGTTGGTGTCGCGACAGGCAGAGTCATCGTGCGCCCTCCCGCACGCGGTCGAGCAGGCTGGCCTCATCGTGGACCGGCGAAAACAGTGCGGGCGTGGCCGGGCGTTCGACGACGAGCAGGGGCGTCTGCGCGAGCGCGGCGGCGGCGAGTTTGACCGACTGGAAACCCGACTCGCCGCTCTCCTTGGTGATCAGTACCCGGACGCCGAGGTGCCGGATCGTGGCGGCCAGCGTCTCCGGTGCAGTGGCGGGCGCATGCGCGAGGAGCTGCGCGGGCGGCACGCCGAAGCTGCGGGCGAGGGCAAACGAGTCCGGGCGGTCGAGGATCTGGAAATAGGTGAGGTTTGCCTCCCACCACGAGCGGAGCTTGGGAATCGTCTGCACGCCGGTGAACGCCAGCAGCGGGGCGCGGCCGAGCGTGAGCAGTTGCGCAATCGCCGCCGGGAAGTCGGGCACGTAGCGCACCCACTCGCCGGCCTGCCCGCGCTTTGGGTAAACACGCTCGAAGCGCCAGACCGGCAGCGAGAGCGCGGTGGCGGCGGCGGCGACCGTGGCGTGCAGCACCTCGGCAAACGGATGGCTGGCGTTGATGATCGCCCGCACCTTTTCGGCACGGCAAAGGGCGATGAGCGCCTCGACGGTGAGCGCACCGTGGCGCAGGCGCATGCCGGGCAACTCCGGCATGACGACGGGAAGCTTCGTCGAATAGATGAACGGCAGCCCCGCCTCCGCCAGCGCGGTGGCGCAGCGTTTCCCCTCCGTGGTGCCTCCGAAGACGAGCAGCATGTCAGCGGGCCTCCTCTCGCGGCGCGCGGAAGCCGTGCCCCTTGGCGGGATCGTAGAGGTGCGAGCGTCCACGGCGCGCACCGAGCGCAGGGCTGACGACGATCAGCGTGGTGCGCGTGAGTTGCTGTGCCTGCACGATGGAGACGAGCTCGTCGAGCCGGCCGGTGAAAACGCGTTCGTCGGGCCAGGTGACGCGATGGAGCACGGCCAGCGGCGTCTCCGGCGGATAGTGCGCGAGGAGCTGGCGCTGCACGGAGTCGGCCAGCGCGACGCTCAGGTAAACGCAGAGCGTGGCGCGGTGGCTTGCGAGGTCGGCGAGCTGCTCGCGCGGCGGCATCGGGGTGGCGCCTTCGCCGCGCGTGAGGATGATCGTCTGCACGAGCTCGGGCACGGTAAACTCGGTGCGCAGGCGTGCGGCGGCGGCCTGAAAGGCAGAGATGCCCGGCACGTTGAAATACTCCCAGCCGCGCGCGTCGAACTCGGCCATCTGCTCCTCGATCGCGCCGTAGAGGCACGGATCGCCGGTGTGCAGGCGCACGATGGAGTGGCCGAGCGCGTAGTGGGGCGCGATGGCGGCGATTTGTTGTTCGAGGTCCATGCCGGCGGAGCTGCGCACCTCGGCGCCGGGCTTGGCGCAGTCGGTGAGCGCGACCGGCACCAGGCTGCCCGCGTAGAGGATGAAATCGGCCTCCTCCAGCAACTGGCGTCCGCGCACGCTGATCAGATCGGGATCGCCCGGCCCGGCGCCGACGATGGCGATCTGCGCGCGGCGGCGCAGCCGGCGGTCGAGCGCGACGGCGAGCGTGTGGTGATGCCCGTCGCCGATGGCGGCTTTTTGTTTGGTCAGGAGCAGCTCGCGCCCTTCGGCTGCGGCGAGTGCGGCGGCCTCGGCGACGCCGGGCACGCCGATCTTCTCGTGGACCACGGCGGACGGCGTGACAATCGGCTGCGCGGCGAGCGTGGCCTCGTTGAAGGTGAGAAACTCCGCGCCGAGCGCGGCGGCCCAGTCGCGCAGTGCGGGCTCGTCGGCCTTTAGCGAGGCGGAGGCGACGCAGCGCACGGCGGCGCGTGGGAGCCCGTGCGCGTCGAGCAGTGCCTCGGCCGAGGCGGCGAGCCCGGCGGACGGCGCGCCGCGCGTGCAGCCGAGGCCGACGCACAGGGCGCGCGCCCAGAGCTGGAGCGACGGCACCGGCGCGGCGAGCTGGCGGTAGGTGACTGCGATGAGCAGCTCGAAACGCGTGAAGTCGATGTCCTCGTAGTGTTGGAACACGGTGACGTGCTCGGGCCGGGTGCGCTCTAGAAATGCGGTGCCGCGGTCGCGCACTTCGAGGAGCAACGCGGTCGGGCGGCGGTTGACGAAGCGGGCGATGACGGCGTTGAGGTCCGGCGAGGCGGACGGCGTCCAGCCGTAGGTGCGGGCGAGCAGGTCGAGCGACCAGAGCTCTTGCACGTCGCTGGCGGTGGTGATGACCGGCTCGGCGCCGAGTGCGTGGGCGAGTCGGCGGGCGAGCGCGTTGGCCCCGCCGAGATGGCCGGAGAGGACGGATTGCACGTGGCGGCCGGCCTCGTCGAGGTTGACGACGGCGGGATCGGTGCGCTTGTCGGCGAGGTGCGGCGCGAGGCTGCGCACGCAGATGCCCAGCGCGCCGATGAAGGCGAAGGCGTCGAACGTGGCAAACGACTCGGCGAGGAACGCCTTGATCGAGGGGATGGGCCGGATGCGCGGATCGGCGTGGGGGCGGGTGGAGACGATGACGGCTCCGGGCTCGGCTTCGAGGAGACGCAGGGCAAGGGCGATGGCGGCATCGGTGCCGGCGATGAGGGCGAGTTTCATGGGCGTTTCTCCTGGGTGGGGACGGACGGTTTTTCGGCGGCCAGCACGGCGATGGGGTTGTGGGCGTCGACCTGCAGCTGGAGCGTAGGCAGGGGCCGGTAGCCGAGGCGGGCGGTGGCGGATTCAAAAGCGTGGCGGCTGGAGTCGAGGACGGCGTTGATCACCACCCGGCCGCCCGGGGCGAGAACGGCGTCGATGCGGTCGATCAGTTCGCCGAGGCGTCCGCCGTGGCCACCGATGAAGACGGCGTCCGGTGCGGGCAGTGCGGCGAGGGGTTGCTCGAAGAAATCGCCGATGACCGGGACGATGCCGGGGGCGCCGAAGGCATGGGCGTTGCGGTCGAGCAGGGCGGCGCACTCGGGGCGTTTCTCGAAGGCGACGACGCGGAGGTGCGGGTGGGTGCGCCGCGCCTCGATGGCGACGGAGCCGGTGCAGAATCCGACATCCCAGAGGCAACGGCGGCGCGCGAGGTCGAGCCGTGCGAGGCTGGCGAGGCGCACCGGCATCTTGGTGACCATGTCGGGCCGGCCGGGCAGACCGGCGAGCGCGGACTCGTCGATCCCGAGGGCGAGCGGGCAGCGGTGCGGCGCCTCGAGGACGACGCAGTTGAGAGGATCAAATTGGGCTCCGGCGGCCTCCTGCAGGGAGAGCGTGCGGACGCGTTCGGAGGGAGATTCGAGGGCTTCGCCTACGTGGAGCGTGTACTGCGTGAAACCGTAATCGAGCAGCCGGCGCGCGAGGTCGGCGGGCGTGTGTCCGGCGTCGGTGAGCACGCCGACGAGGCGCTCGCCGCGGAGGAGCGCGGCGTCGAGCTCCTGCCAGTCGCGTCCGTGAAGCGAGGTCGCGGCGAGCTCGGCGTAGGGCAGGGCGAGCCGGTGGCAGAGTAGTTGCACGCTGTTGAACCACGGGAGGACGTGCACGCGGGCGGCGGGCATGGCGGAGCGCAGCGCGCCGGCGATGCCGTAGAAAAGCGGATCGCCGGAGGCGAAGACGACGAGTGGCGCGGCGGACATAGCCGCTTCCTCAAGCAGTGCGCGCACCGAGCGGAAGTCGATCCAGCGATGCCCGGCGGGCAGCCAGCGGGCGACGATGGCGCGGTGGCGCTCGCCGCCGGTAAACACGGTGTGCGCCTCCAGCATGTGGCGGACTGCGTCGCCGGGCTGGAAGTCGGCCTGGTTGGGCAGGCCGATGACCGTGAATGTCGGAGCCGCGTCGCTCATGCGGAGACGGGCGCGTCGAGTGCGCAGGCGGCGTTGACGATCGCGGCGGCGACGCCGCTGCCGCCCTTGTTGCCCTCGATGATGACGCACGGCACGTCCACGCCCAGATGGCGGAGCCGCAGCTTGGACTCGACGACGTTGACGAAGCCGACGGGTGCGGCGATCACGCCGGCCGGGCGGAAGGTGCCGGACTGGAGGCCGTCGGAGAGCTCGTTGAGGGCGGTGGGGGCGTTGCCGACGGCGAAGAGCGCGCCGGGGTGCCGCGCCATGGCGAGGCGCATGCCGGCCTGGGCGCGCGTGATACCCTCGGCCTGGGCGAGCTCGATGGCCTCGGGCTCGTTGAGGCAGCAGTGCACCTGCAGGCCGAAGCGGCGGACGAACTCCTTGGAGACGCCGGACTGCACCATGGTGACATCGGAGACGATGGTGCCGCCGCGCGCGAGGTAGTCGTGCCAGCGCGGAAGCGGATCGCCGTGCGTGTGGTAGAGGCGCTCGTACTCGAAGTCGGCGGTGGTGTGGATGCAGCGCACGACGGCGCTGCGGTCGGCCGGCGAGAGATCGGTGCGGGTGAGGCGGTCGGCGATGAGGCGGAAGCTCTCCTGCTGGATGGCGGGCCCGGTGACCGGTTTGCGCGAGGAGAAACCGCGTGGGGTGACGAGGAAGTCGCGGAAGCGGAAAGTCTCGGCGTTGCCGATGACGACGACGGTGAACATGTCGACCTCGCCGGCGGGGAACTCGGCGAGGGTCGAGTGCAGGATGCGCTCCTCGGGGCGGGTGACCTGGCGCACGAGGGCGACGGGGGTATCGGGCGAGCGGTGGCGCAGGAAGAGCGCGCGGGCGCGCTCGATCTGCCAGGTGCGCTTCTGGCTGCGCGGGTTGTAGAGGGTGGTGACGAAGTCGCCCAGTGCGGCGGCTTCGAGGCGGCGCTCGATGGTGCGCCACGGCGTCATGAGGTCGGAGAGCGAGACGCAGCAGAAGTCGTGGCCGAGCACGGCGCCGAGTTTGCCGCCGGCGGCGAGGAAGGCGCTGATGCCGGGGATGGTCTGGAGCTCGATGGGGGCGCCCTGATTGCCGAGGCTGGCGACGTGTTCGTAGATGAGCGCGGCCATGGCGTAGATGCCGGCATCGCCGGAGCTGACGACGACGACGTGGTGATCAGGCGCGCAGGCGGCGACGGCGAGGCGTGCGCGCTCCTCCTCCTCCATCATGGCGTTGCCGACGATCTCACACCCGGGGCGGAGGAGGTGTTGCACAAATTGCAGGTAGAATTTGTAGCCGATGACGACATCGGCCTCGCCGAGCACGCGGGCGGCGAGCGGGAGGATATAGTCGGCCCCACCTGGGCCGATGCCAACGACGCTGAGTTTCATGGGGATTTTCTCCGGACGATCAGGAGTGAGAGATAAGGAAGGGCGCGGGAGCGGAGGTCGTCTGGCCGCGTGGAGACAAACTGGTTGGGGGCGCCGAGGTGTTCGCACAGCAGGAGCGACCAGCCATGGCGCTCGGCGAGATCGGCGACCTGCGCGGCGACGCCGCGGATTTTGATGAGGACGGCGACATCGAAAGTTTCCAGGCACCGCGCCAGCTCGTCGGCGGCGCGCAGACGTGGAAGGACGGCGATGCGCTCGGGACCGGTGGCCAGCGGGTGCGCCTGCACGGCGGCACCGAGGAGAAACGCCGGGACGCCGGCGACGATCTCGACGGGCAACGTGGCCTCGTGCGCAAAGGCGAGCAGGCGGGAGAACGTGCTGTAAAAGGAGATGTCGCCCTCGCAGGCGAAGGCGACACGCCGCCCTGCCATGCAGTCGGCGAGCAGTCCGGCAAAGGCCTCGCGGTAGGCCGACTCGGCGACGGTGCGATCCTCGGACATGGGGACGAAGACGCCGCGAAGGCGGTCGGCGGCGAGCCCGTGGCTGTCGAGCATGCGGCGCGAGTAGCTGGACTCGGCGCCGTCGGAGGTGCGCGAGCCGGCATAGTAAACACGGTCCGCCTGGCGGAGCAGTTCCAGGCCCTTGACCGTGATGAGGCCCGGATCACCAGGGCCGAGGGAAATGCCGTAGAGCGTGCCGGGCTTCATCCGTGGTGGTGTTTGCCGCAGCAATCGTGGTGTGCGTGGTGGTGCGGGTGGGCGCAGGCGTGGCCGGCGTGAGGTTTGCGGTTCATCGCGACTTTGCCGCTTTCGACCTCGGCAAGTCGTTCGATGAAGGTGTCGATCCACGGAGATTCGGAGGCGAGCGGTGCGGCCATGCGCCACTGCTTCGCCGACTGGCGTTGATGTTCGGCGAGCTGGGCGGCGAGCTGTTTGTAGAGCATGCCGTCGAAGAAGACGGCAGGCATGAAGAGCCCGTGGCGGAAGGGCAGATGCTCGAGCAGCGCGAGGGCGTCGGCGGGCTTGGGCGGGACGACGGCGATGTAGGCGGTGGTGGCGAAGCCGAGCCCGAGGCGCTCGGCGACGAGGCGGGCGAGCTTGGCGGCGTCGCCATTGGCATCGGGCTCGGAGGTGCCGCGTCCGGCGAGCAGGAGCATCGTGTCGGCGGCGGATTGTCCGGGAGGGATCGCGGCGGCGGCGACGCGGCAGGCCGTCTCGACGACCTCGGGTGTCAGTCCGAGGGGGCGGCCCATGCGGATGCGCAGATTCGGGAGGCTCGACTGGATGGAGTTGAGGACTCCGGGCATGTCGTGTTTCGCGTGACCGGCGGTGAACAACAGGACCGGGAGCGCGACGATGTCGCGGAAGCCGTCGCGATGAAGCGCCTCGATGGTCTCGGCAAACGAAGGCTGCGCGAGCTCGAGATAGCCGTGGGCGATTCGGCGGTACGGGAGTCTGGCGCGTAGTTGCGCGACGAAGGCCTCGAAGCCGGCGATGGCATCGGCGTCGGTGGTGCCGTGACCGCAGAGCAGGATGGCGGGTTGATCATTCATGGTTGGCGCAGGGGGCGAGAGGTTGGGCCAGGCGCTCGGCGAGCGGTTGCGCGTGGAGTCCGAGGATGAAGACGACGGGGAGGGGGAGCGGGCGCTCGGAGAGGGTTGCTTCGACGCGCGAGAGCGGCGCGTGGACGACCAGCTGGCCGGGGGCGCTGACCTGTGAGATCGCGGAGACGTGGATCTCGTCGGCCGGCACGGCGGACTGGAGGCGTGGGGCGATGTGCGCGAGGGCCTTGAGCCCCATGTAGAGCACAAGGGTGGTGCCGCCGCGCAGGAGGGAAGCCCACGCCTCGATGCGGTCGGTGCCGCCGCCGGCGGTTTGGCCGGTGCAGAAAAGCACGGAGGGCGAGGTGTAGCGCTCGGTGAGCGGGATCTGGGCGAGGTTGGCTGCGGCGATGCCGGCGGTGATGCCGGGGACGCATTCGAAAGGGATGTCCGCCTCGATGAGGCGCTGGAGTTCCTCGACGGCGCGGCCGAAGATGAACGGGTCGCCGGACTTGAGGCGCACGATGCGGCGCCCCTCGCGGTAGCCCTCGATCAGCCAGGCATGGATGCGTGCGAGCCGGGCCTCCTGCGTTTCCTCGCCGCCGCAGAGGCGGCCGACGTTGACGACCTGCGCGCGCGCGCCGGTGGCGGCGATGAGCTCGTCGGGCACGAGGATGTCGCGCAGGATGAGGTCGGCGGTGCGCAGGCGGTCGGCGGCGCGCAGGGTGAGCAGTTCAGGGTCGCCTGGGCCGGCTCCGACAAAGCAGATATGGCCCAGCTTCGAAGAGCGGGTGATCATCGCGGAGGCGGGGGGGCGGTCAGCGTGACCGGGCCGTCGCCAGGGGGCGCACGGACGCGGTCGGACGGTGGCGCATCGGTGGACGCGCCGCAGTGGTTACGCTCGCGGGAGTGCGAGCCTGGGAGGAATCGGTCATTGGGCAGGAGGTTTCAGGCAAGAGCAGAAACCAGCCAATGCAGGCATGCCCGCCCATGGGGGCGCGGTCAGTCCTGAGAAACCGATGTAACCACTCTCACGCTTCAATTTTGCGTTGAAGATTTGTGCGTGACGGTGCGCGCAATCGCGCCGGACGCGTGAGCCTCGGCAGGCAGATATTCGGACTTCGCATTTGGTGCCTCGGGAAATCTGAGATCTGAAATTTCAGAAGTGAGATGACCGGAGGGCGGCCTGGCCCCGGGCCTTCATCGGAGGTTGGCTCCGACTGGCGTTACGCGACCGCATGGGCGGGCGTTCGAGGTTTGGACTGATGCGTTACCGCAGCGCAACTGTGGCCGATTTGCACGGCCTTCCCTGTTGCTGCCGAGTTATGAAGAAAGAACGCGACACGACCTCCCAAAAGGGCGCGATTGTCCATTCAAAATCTGGAGGTGCGTGGCATCTCCTTGATTGGACGTGAGTTTTTACATGGCCTGCGAAGGCTCATCGCTGGGCAGCTCAACTGGCCTGAGATCGCAGGGTGCTGGTGAGCCGTCGGATTTGGGCAAAAAAGTGGCCGGTCGCCTACCCCTAGACGACCGGCCTTTGCTTTCTTAGTTACCCCAAAAACTCCCGCTAGGCGGGAGAATTCGTAAAGTTGATGAGCAGAAGAAAGCGGGCGTGGGGGGACTGGTCAATATTTGGCTTAGTAGCAGAATTACTTATTCTGCGCAGGGTGCCTCAATCGCCGAGGCAGGTGCCGACGCCGCGGGCCGAGGCGATCCATGTGTGATTGGATGGCACGAGTTTAAGTGTGCCGGCGACTTTCTCGATGGGGACGGTGGTGTAGCCGTCGCCGCGGGCGGCGACCATGACGCTCTCGGCGCCTTGGGCGAGGAGATGGGCGCAGGCCGACCCCAGGCGTGTGGCGAGGAGGCGGTCGGCGCAGGAGGGGGTGCCGCCGCGTTGCACGTAGCCGAGAATGGAGACGCGGGCTTCGAGCTTGGTGAGTTGTTCGAGCTCCTTGACGAGGCGCATGGTGTTGCCGACGTGCTTGGACTCGAGGGCGGCGAGCTCCTGCTTCGCGACGTCTTTTTGCTCCTTTGTTTTGGCGGCCTTTTTCTTTTTGAGGGCGGCGTCGAACAGTGCCGAGTCTGAGACGCTCTTGGCGCCTTCGGCGACGGCAACGATGCTGAAATTGTTGCCACGCTCGGAGCGCAGGCGGATGGCGGCGGCGACCTTGCGCACGTCGTAGGGGATTTCGGGAATCAGGATGGCGTCGGCGCCGCCGGCGATGCCGGCGCCGAGGGCGAGCCAGCCGGCGTTGTGGCCCATGACTTCGGCGATGATGATGCGGTGGTGGCTGTGGGCGGTGCTGTGCAGGCGGTCGATCGCCTCGGTGGCGATGCCGAGTGCGGTGTCGAAGCCGATGGTCGAATCGGTGAAGGGGACGTCGTTGTCGATCGTCTTGGGAAGGGTGACGACGCGCAGGCCTTTTTCGATGAGGCGGAGGGCGTTTTTGTGGGTGCCGCCGCCGCCGATGCAGACGAGGGCATCGAGTTTGTTTTTGCGATAGTTGGCGGCGATGACGTCGGTCATGTCGCACTCTTTGCCCTTGATCGTCATGCGGTGGGGCTTGTCGCGGCTGGTGCCGAGGACGGTGCCGCCGATGGTGAGGATGCCGGCGAGGGTGGCTTTGTCGAAGGTGATGAAGCGGTTTTCGGCGAGGCCGAGGTAGCCGTCGCGGAAGCCGATGACGTCCCAGCCGAAGTCACGGATGGCGGTTTTGCCGACGGCGCGGATGGCGGCGTTGAGGCCGGGGCTGTCGCCGCCTGCGGTGAGGATTCCGATACGTTTGATGGTTTTCATAGGGGTGTGCCGAGTCGGGTGTAATCGAGGATGGTGTGGCTGATGTCGCCGGCGGCGATGGCCGCGCGGTCGGTCAGTGGCTCGGCAGGGGAGATGTCCTGGCCGAGCGAGAAAACGAAGCGGTGGGTGCCGTCGTCGGCAGCGGGACTGAAAAGGGCCGGGACGATCACGCGCGCGGGCACGGTACGGCGCACGACGGCGGCCGGGGTGCACGGGTACGGCAGGTTGACGTTGTGCACGATGAAGGACTGGCGCGGGGTGGTGGCGACGAGCTCGGGCACGAGGGCGGCGGCGCGTGCGGCGGAGTGGTTCAACGTCTCGCGCAGCTCGGGGCTGGGGCCGTCTTTGGCGAGGGTGAGCCGGTCGAACTCGGCGAAGGTGAGGTCCTGCGAGATGGCGATGCCGGGCAGGCCGTGGACGGCGCCTTCCCAGGCTCCGGCGATGGTGCCGCTGGCGTTGATGAAGCCGAGGCTGGCGTTGAAGCCGACGTTGATGCCGCTGATGACGGCGTCGGGCGCGGGGAAGCCGGACTGCGGGAGCAGGTGGGCGATGCCGATGTTGACGCAGTCGCTCGGGGTGCCGTCGACGATCCAGGTGAGGCAACCGAGGCCGCGATCCTCGCGTGCGGAGGCGACGGCGCGGCGGCGGGACTTGGAGGCGCCGGTCCAGCTTTGCTCGTGGCGTGGGGCCACGATGCACAGCTCATGGCCTTCTTTTTGTAACGCGTGGACGAGGGCGTGGAGGAAGAAGCACTCGATGCTATCGTCGTTGGTGAGCAGCAGACGCATTTTGGGGAAAATGCGTCAAAGTGTGGCGAAGGGAAAGGCTTTGTTACGCGAAAGACGGGCCGTTTCCGAAATGTAACAGAGGCGCGTTGGGCGCGCTCAGCCTGTGACAAGCGCGGCGACGCACTCCGGGCAGATGCCGTGGGAGATGCGGTGGGCGCTGTCGTGCGCGGCGGTGCGTTGCCAGCTGCCGTCGGGCTGTTGCACGCGGTGGCACCACGCGCAGACGCGTGTGAGGCGGCGTGGCGGAACTCCGAATTTGCCGGTGCGGTGGGCGGCGACGTTGACGCGGGACGAACCGGGTGCTCGCGCGGCAGTGGATGGAAGGTTCGTCATGCTGCCTCGGACCCACGGGACACGCGCCTGTTCCTGGGAGAAAAAGTCGACGGGGTAATCCGGGGAAATCCGCGAGGCGGTGCCGGTTTGTCCGGGGCGCAAAAAAACGGAGGCCACGAGGGCCTCCGTTGAGAGTGGCGGGCGGCGCGGGGTGAGTGCGCCGTTTACGCGTGAGTGCTTAGGCTTGAGCCTGCGGGGCGGCCGGAGCGGCTTCCGCTGCGGGGGCGGCGGCCTGCTGCTTCTCGGCCTGCTCGCGCTCCTGCATGGCGGCCTTGCGGGAGAGGCGGACCTTGCCGCTGCGCTCGTCGATGCCGACGCACTTCACGAGGATGGAGTCGCCAACCTTGACGACGTCCTCGGTGCGGCGCACGCGGAAGTCCGCGAGCTCGCTGATGTGCACGAGGCCTTCCTTGCCGGGGAGGCACTCGACGAAGGCGCCGAACTCCTTGGTGGAGGTGACGCGGCCGGTGTAGGTCTTGCCCACTTCGATCTGGGAGCCGCCGCCGCAGAGGGCGTCGATTTCCTGCACGGCGCGGTTCATGGCGTCGGCGTTGTTCGAGTAGATAAAGACCTTGCCGGAGTCGTCGTCGGCGATGTCGATCTGGGCGCCGGTGACTTCGACGATGCGGCGGATGGTCTTGCCGCCAGGTCCGATCAGGAGGCCGATCTTCTCGGGGTTGATCTGGATGGTCTGGATACGCGGGGCGTAGGCGCTGAGGTCCTTGCGCGGGGCCGGGATGGCGGCGAGCATCTTCTTGAGGATCTCGATGCGGGCGTCGCGGGCCTGGAAGATGGCGGCCTTGGCGATCTCGAAGGGCAGGCCGTTGATCTTGAGGTCGAGCTGGAAGCCGGTGATGCCCTTGGTGGTACCGGCGAGCTTGAAGTCCATGTCGCCGAAGTGGTCTTCCTCACCGAGGATGTCGGTGATGGTGGTCCACTTGGTGATGCTGCCGTCGGCGCCGTTTTCGGTCATGAGGCCGCAGGAGATGCCGGCGACGGGGGCGATGATCGGCACGCCGGCGTCCATCAGGGACAGACAGCCGCCGCAGATCGAGGCCATCGAGGTCGAGCCGTTGGAGGCCATGATCTCGGAGACGACGCGGATGGAATAGGGGAACGCATCCTCGGGCGGGAGCACCGGGACGAGCGAGCGCTCGGCGAGGGCACCGTGGCCGATTTCGCGGCGGCCGGGCGAGCCGAAGCGGCCCGTCTCACCGACCGTGAAGGGCGGCATGTTGTAGTGGAGGATGAAGCTCTTCGAGGTGGCGCCGCCGGTGAGGCCGTCCATGTCCTGGGCTTCCTTGGTGGGGCCGAGGGTGGTGATGACGAGCGACTGGGTGTCGCCGCGTTGGAAGACGGCGGAGCCGTGGACGCGCGGGAGCACGCCGGCCTCGGCGCTGATCGGGCGGAGCGACTTGGCATCGCGGCCGTCGGCGCGGACGCCGCGCTCGAGGACGGTCTTGCGGTAGGCTTTGTACTGGAGGTCTTCGAAGACGACGTTGAGGTCGACATCGGAGAACTTGCCTTCGCCGAGCTCGGCGGTGAGGGCGGCCTTGGCTTCCTCCTTGAGGAGCTTCACGGCGTTGCCGCGGGCGACCTTTTCCTTGCCGAAGATGGCCTCGGCGATGCGCTCGGCGGGGACGATGCGCTCGATGATGGCGCGGGCCGCGGGGGTGGCGCCGACGAGCGGGAAGGTGGCCTTGGGCTTACCGGCGATGGCGACGAGCTCCTTGATGGCCTTGATGATCGGCTGGATGGCCTTGTGGGCGAAGTCGAGGGCCTCGATGAAGCGCTCTTCGGGCAGCTGGTCGGCGCTGCCTTCGATCATGAGCATGTCCTTCTCGTTGCCGACGTAGATGAGGTCGAGCGTGGACTGGAACATCTGCTCGATGGTCGGGTTGGCGACGAACTGGCCGTCGATCTGGGCGACGCGGACGGCGGCGATGGGGCCGGCCCACGGGATGTCCGAGATGGCGAGGGCGGCGCTGGCGCCGTTGACCATCGGGATGTCGGCTTCGTTCTTCTGGTCGGCGGAGAGGAGCTGGCCGATGATCTGGACTTCGTTGAGGAAGCCCTCGGGGAAGAGCGGGCGGCAGGGGCGGTCGCAGAGGCGGGAGGTGAGAATTTCCTTCTCGGAGGGCTTGCCCTCGCGCTTGAAGTAGCCGCCCGGGAAACGGCCGGCGGCGGCGTATTTCTCACGGTAATCGACGGTGAGGGGGAAGAAATCCTGGCCGGGCTTCATGGTGGAAGCGACGGTGGCGGTGACCATGACGTTGGTCTCACCGACGGTGACGACGACGGCGCCGTTGGCGAACTTGGCGAGGGAGCCGGTGGAGAACTGAATCCCGTATTCCGGGACGCTGACTGAGTGCTTCTGATTCATATATGACGTATTTCGGTTGGGTTCGGACAAGCCGCGCGAGGGCGGCGGGGGTTGGCCGCGCGCAAAAAGTGAGGCGCGGCGAGGTGGCCTCAAGGGGAGGCCGGATAACGCGGAGGTCCGGCGGGATGCAGGACGTGCGTTGAAAAAAGTAACCACCCGGGTCGGCGCGCAGGCCGGTGGGCTTGGGCTTTGTCTCTCGTTCAGACTCGAGAGATTTCTGTGTGGCTCCCCGGCGTGGCCGGAGCGGCAGGCAGAAATGTCCCGTGACTGGTGGCGAGTTTCGTCGGTTAAGACGACAACGGGCGATCGGATCGGCCGATCGCCCGTTGGCAAAGGATTACTTGCGGAGGCTGAGCTTCTGGAGGATCTCGTTGTACTTGTTGAGATCTTCGCGCTTGAGGTAATCAAGCAGCTTGCGACGGCGGGAAGCCATCTGCAGGAGGCCGCGGCGGGAGTGAAAGTCCTTGCGGTGTTCGCGGAGGTGGTCGGTCAAGTGATTGATCCGGGCCGTGAGCAGCGCGATCTGGACTTCGCTCGAACCGGTATCGGCTTCGTGCGTTTTGAACTGGGTGATGATTTCGGATTTAACAGGAGCGGACATGATGGTGGATTGAGTTAACACGTCTGTAGGGGAGGTAAGTCCCGTGACACCAGTTTTTACCGCGGGATTGCGGCAATCGCCAGAGTCACCGTTCTAATCCGGGCCGAAGCCCGGACCAAACATGGTAGGTACCCGCGACCAGCGGATGCCTACTAACGCAAGGCCGGGACAATCCGTGGCGGCGAGGGAGGGCGCAAGCGTAAAGTTGGCCCCTGCGCTAGCCCGCGCGGATGAGCAACTCGCGCACGTGGCCGCAGCCTGGGAGCTGGCGGATCTTGGTCAAAAGAGTGGCCTTGTGCAGTCCGAGCTCGCTGCGGACGATCGAGTGCGAGGCGAGGATGAGCAGGCGGCCGCGCGGGTCGATGTTGGCGACGTGCGAATAGCTGGCGTTTGCCGGGCCGACGAACTCCGCCCACTTCTCGCGCACGCTATCCTCCGGGGATCGGGTGCCGATGTGGTGTTTGACGAGCAGCTCCTCGATCAGGTCTTTCAACTCGCGCGTCGGCCGGCGCTTCATGCGTGCCGGCTCCTCCAGCGGGATGCCTCGGAAGTCGCCGATGAGCTCCTCGGCGAGTTTGCTGAAGGATTGGGTGCGGTTCGGCATGTCGAGCGTGTCCGATGAGGCAACGGCGTGCCGCCGGGCGCAAGCCTCGTCGCCACCCCTCTTCGGCGTGGCTGGGGCGATCAGCGCACGGCCGGCTTGCGGAAGAAGCCCGTGCCGGCGCCGTGGTAGGACAGCGTGAAGTAGAGGGTGACGGCGACCGTCGTCGCACACAGCCCGATCCAGTAAACGGGCCAGTGGGTGACGCCGTCGGTGGTCATCCGGTGGTACCACCAGCCGGTGCCGAGGTAGCCACACAAGTTGCTCACGCCGCCGGTGAGCATGGCGAAGAGCGCTTGGGCGCGCGCTTTCATCGCGGGGTCCACGCGCTCGGCCAGATAGATCTGTGCAGTGACGTTGTAGAGCGCGTAGCAGGCGCCATGGAGCGCGATGCCGCACAGGAGCGCGGCCGAGTGATCGAGCGAGAAAAGCGCGTAGCGGAGGATGCCAAAGACCAGGCCGGCGAGGATCACCCATTTCAGTCGGATGGTGCGCGTGAGCGTGGCCAGGAGCAGCAGACTGGCGACCTCGCTGGCCTGGCCGAGCGTCATCGTCGCGGTGGGATGGTCGAAACCGAGCGCCGTGAGGTGGAGTGGGGTAAACGGATAAAACGCCGCGACCGGGATGCCGAAGAGCGTGGCGGTGAGAAGAATCGTCCGGTGGTCGTGGTGTTTAAACAACTGCCACGCATCGAGGCCGAGCCGCTCGGTCCACGTCGTGGCCCGCCCGGCGGTGGCGGGTTTGAGTCCCGGCAGAAAATAGGTGGCGAAGCCCAGGCCGACGATGATGGCGGCGGCGGTGTAGCCGCATAGAGGAGACGAGTCGGCGACGAGTACCCAACTGACGACCCAGCCGGCGACGATCCAGCCGCCGGTCGCCCAGGTGCGCAGCGGGCCAAACTCGGCGGAGGGCTTGTGCAGCTCGGCCAGCGCGATCGTGGTCACGAGGCTGGTGGTCGGGCTGAAG
>Ga0255347_1004474_pt1 | contig 16889 bp, 12 predicted proteins | sample wastewater_treat_2_FD_192479 | JGI IMG/M metagenome (GOLD analysis project Ga0255347, IMG submission 192479) | Wastewater microbial communities from Lulu Island WWTP, Vancouver, Canada - plant24 | ecosystem: Engineered > WWTP > Wastewater > Unclassified | place: Canada: Vancouver, British...
GCTTTCGTTCGCATTCGGTTCGCTCTGCGGAGACCGGAAGCAGGGCTATGCCATCTACGCGGTGATGATGATACTCTTTCTTCTGGCCTTCGGGAGCCTCTATAGCATTGAACGGATAGGAGTCCCGGCATACGGACGCCTCGGGGTGTCAGGCATCTCCATGGAGGGGAAGGAGGTGCGCTTCGGGCTGGGGGGCACCGCCCTCTTTGCTGCCGCCACCACGGCCACATCCTGCGGTGCGGTGGATACCATGCACGACTCGCTCACCCCGCTCGCAGGCATGGTGACGCTCCTGCTCATGCTGCTCGGGGAGGTGGTGTTTGGAGGGGTCGGATCGGGATTCTATACCTACATCGCTTTTGTCATCATCGCGGTCTTCATCGCCGGCCTGATGATCGGGAGGACACCCGAATACCTGGGCAAAAAGATTGAACTCCCGGAGATGAAGATGGCAATCATTGTCATCCTGGCACCCATCTTAACCGTCCTCCTCCTTTCGGCAGCTGCACTCATGGTCCCTGCAGGGGCCTCCTCCATGCTCAACCCGGGCCCCCACGGCCTCTCGGAACTGGTCTATGCCTATGCTTCGATGGCAAACAACAATGGCAGCGCTTTTGCCGGTTTCAACGGTGCTGTACCATTCTTTTCCCTGACCGGAGCGCTTGCCATGGCCATCGGCAGGTTTGCCCCGGCCCTTGCCATGCTGGTCCTGGCCGGGTCCCTGGCAGAGAAAAAAGTTACTCCCACCGGCCCGGGCACGCTCCCCACCAGCAGCCCGTCCTTCATAATCTGGATGATACTGGTGATCCTGATCATAGGCGCTCTTACAATTTTCCCCATCCTGGCCCTGGGCCCGGTTGCCGAGCACTTCATGATGATCGGGGGTGCCTGACGCCGTGGCGCGTAAACGATACCCCCGGTTTGGCGCATTTGAACCGGGCCTCCTGCGGCAGGCTTTCATCAATTCCCTGAAGAAACTGGACCCCAGGCGCCAGAAGGAGAACCCCGTCATGTTCCTGGTGGAGGTCGGCGGTGTCCTGACCACGGCGGTGTTCATCGCGGGAATGGCCGGCCAGGCTGCAGAACCGCCGCTCTTTTCCGGGATGATCGCCTTCTGGCTCTGGCTCACCGTACTCTTCTCCAATTTTGCCGAGTCGCTCTCCGAGGGGAGGGGCAAGGCGAGGGCTGCCTCACTGCGCCGGGCGCGGCAGAGCATCGCAGCAAAGAGGCTGGGCTCGGCAGACATCAACAGTCCCTATGAAGAGGTCTCTTCAGCGGACCTCCGGCCGGGAGACCTCGTCCTCGTCCGGGCAGGGGAGGTCATACCCGGTGACGGGGAGGTGGTGAAGGGCGCCGCCCTGGTCAACGAGGCGGCCATAACGGGGGAATCGGCCCCGGTGGTTCGTGAATCCGGCGGTGACCGCAGCGCGGTGACGGGGGGCACCTCGGTCATCGCGAGCGAGGTCATCGTACAGATCACTGCGGAACCGGGCAGGACCTTCATCGACCAGATGATCGCCATGGTGGAAGGTGCGCAGCGGAGAAAAACACCCAACGAGGTGGCCCTGGAACTCTTCCTCATCTCGCTTTCCATCGTCTTCCTGGCCGTGGTCTTCAACCTGTACCCGGTATCTGCCTACAGCGCTGCCTCCAGCGGGGCGGGGCAGCCCCTCAGCCTCACCGTGCTGGTAGCGCTCTTCGTCTGCCTTGCCCCGACCACCATCGCTGCACTGCTGGCAGCGATCGGGATCGCGGGGATGGACCGCCTCTTCCAGAAGAACATCATCGCCCTCTCGGGGAGGGCGATCGAGGCGGCAGGAGATGTCAACGTCCTGCTCCTGGACAAGACCGGGACCATAACCCTCGGCAACCGCCAGGCCGTGGATTTCATCCCGGTCTACGGCCAGCCCCGCGATGGCCTGATCAGGGCCTCCCTGCTCGCATCGCTCGGCGATGGAACGCCTGAAGGGAAGAGCATCGTCGACCTGTCCAGCACAAGGCTGGGAGGCCCTTTCGCGGCCCCCGCAGGTGCCTCCTTGATCCCGTTCTCCGCGGCAAGGAGGGTCAGCGGCATCGAGTTTGACGACACGGTCTACCTGAAGGGCGCCCCGGATTCCATCGCCCGGCTCGTCCAGGAGAAGGGGGGCTCCATCCCCCCCGATCTCGAGGCCAAGGTGATGGGGGTAGCGTCGGCAGGTGGGACTCCCCTGGTCGTCTGCCGCAACAGGGAGATCCTGGGCGTCATCCACTTGAAAGACATCCTGAAAACGGGGATCAGGGAGCGCTTCCGGGACCTGCGGCAGATCGGCATCCGCACCATCATGATCACCGGCGATAACCGGCTCACGGCAGCGACCATCGCCGCAGAAGCCGGCGTGGACGACTTCGTGGCCGAGGCCAGGCCCGATGAGAAGCTCCGCCTGATCCGGGAGTACCAGGCAACGGGGAACATGGTGGCCATGACCGGCGACGGCACCAACGATGCCCCTGCCCTGGCCCAGGCAGACGTGGCCGTGGCCATGAACAATGGGACTCAGCCCGCCCGCGAAGCGGCAAATATCATCGACCTAGACAGTGACCCGACCAAGCTGCTGGACATCGTGGAGATCGGAAAGCAGATCCTGATGACCCGCGGTGCCCTCACCACGTTCTCCATCGCCAACGACATCTCGAAGTACTTTGCCATCCTCCCGGCAGCCATGGCCGGGATCTACCCGGGGCTGTCGGCCCTGAACATCATGGGGCTCTCCACCCCCCATACCGCGATCGTCTCTGCAGTCATCTTCAATGCCATCATCATCCCGCTCCTCATCCCGCTCGCGCTGAAGGGAGTCAGGTTCCGCCCGGTCCCGGCATCGACGCTCTTTACATACAACCTGGTCATTTTCGGGCTGGGAGGGGTCGTCGTGCCGTTCATCGGGATAAAGCTGCTCGACATGCTGCTCACGGCCGTGGGGGTCGCGTAAGATGCAACAATCGCTCCGGACCGCGGCAGGCCTCTTCTGCCTGCTGTTTGTCGTTACCGGTGTCCTGTATCCCCTGGCCGTGCTCCTCGCTGCCACGGTTTTTTTCCCTGTCCAGGCCCACGGGAGCCTCATTGCCGCCGGTGACGGGACCATCTCCGGCTCCGCCCTCCTCGGGCAGGACCAAAAACTCCCGCGCTATTTCCAGGGCCGCCCCTCGGCAACGCCGGTATCTGCATACAATGGAACGAACTCCGGGGGGTCAAACCTCGGGCCGACGAACGCGGCGCTCTACCAGGAGATAGAGGAGCGCTTCCGGGCACTGAGGGCCCTGGGGGTCACGGGGCCGATCCCGTCTGACCTGGTCATGGCCTCGGGCAGCGGGCTCGACCCGCATATAAGCCTCGAGAGCGCCCTGGTCCAGGTGCCGGCGGTTGCACGGGCCCGGAACCTCACGGAGGACCGGGTAAAGGAGCTTGTCCTCTCGGAAGCGGTGTATCCCGTGATTCCCTTTTCCGGGCCGTACGTGAACACGGGGGACCTGAACAGGGCCCTGGACCGGGCCGGGGCGGAGGTGTGAGGCAGTGGCTGCAGATAGCGAGATGCAGAGGCCCCTGCCCGAGGATCTGCTGGTCATTTCCCGCCGGCAGGAAGAGCGGTTGCTTGAAGGGAAGCTGACTGTTTACCTGGGCTATGCAGCCGGTGTCGGCAAGACCTATGCCATGCTCCACGACGCCCTGCAGTGGCGCCAGGAGGGCGTCGATGTCCTGATCGGGTACGTCGAGACCCATGGCAGGCCGGAGACAGACGCCCTTGCCGCCCGCCTGGAGACGATCCCCCCACGGGATGTCGAGTACCAGGGCATTATCCTCCAGGAGGCTGACCTCGACGCGATCCTCCGGAGGAGGCCTGCAGTCGTCCTCATCGATGAACTTGCCCATTCCAACGCCCCGGACAGCCGGCACACGAAGCGGTACCAGGACATCCAGGAGCTAATCCACGCAGGGATCTCGGTCTGCACGACGGTGAACATCCAGCACATCGAGAGCCTGAACGACGCTGTCGCCCAGATCACCGGGATCAGGGTCACTGAAACAGTCCCTGACACCTTTTTTGACCGGGCGGACGACGTCCGGCTGATCGACCTCTCCCCCGAGGACCTGCGGCTCCGACTCAGGGCCGGCAAGGTCTACGTAAAAGACATGGCCGTGCAAGCCATCGAGCGGTTCTTCAGCACCGGGAACCTCCTCGCGCTCCGCCAGCTGGCCCTCCGGTACATGGCGGCCTCGACCGATTTCCGGATGGTCAACCACATGCGGTCGAGGGCCATCCGGGGCCCCTGGCCGGCGGCGGAGCGGCTCGTGGTCGGCATCCGCCCGGGCCCCCTGGCAGAGCCGATGGTCCGGGCCGCCTACCGGCTCTCCGCCCGGCTGAACGCTGACTGGGTGGTGCTCTCGATAGATACCCAGAACAACCCGTCATTGACCGCCCAGGAGAGCACCTGGCTCAACGAAGCCATGGATACCGCACGGAAACTCGGCGGGCGGACCATGAGGTACCGGGGGACCGATGTCGCTGACGAGATCATCCAGTATGCCCGGCGCAACAACGTCACGATGATTATGCTCGGGAAACCCCAGGGCATCGATATCCTGTACTCCCCCATCTACCGGATCATGCGGTGGTCGCAGGGGATCGACATTTACCTCTTCGACCCGAAAGGCGAGCGTAAGAGGGTGACCATCTCCCAGCGGCTCCATGTCCTCACCACCTGGGACTACCTGCTCAGCATGGTCCTGATCGCCTCGGTCACCCTGCTCAACTATTTCCTGAAAGACATTATCAGCTCCGCCAACCTCCTCATCATCCAGCTGTCTCCGGTGGTGCTGAGCGCGCTCTTCTTCCGGCGCAGGGCCGCCATTTTCTCTGCCATCGTCAGCATCCTGGTCTTTGACTTTGCCTTCGTGAGGCCGTACTATACCATTGGCGTTGACGACTGGCAGTACTTCATCGCCTTTATCGGCTACGTGGCCATAGCCGTCGTTATCAGCCACCTTGCCACCCGGATCCGCCACCTCCTCCCCCAGATATGGAAGAGCGAGGCGGAGGTCGCAGCTGTTGCCGGCCTTTCGAAGAACCTTGTTGAAGCGAGCACTCGCCAGGAAGTATTTGATATCCTGGCCCTCCACATGCAGCGGATGGGGGACGGGTCCATGGCCGTGCTGGTACCGACGCGCTCGGGCCTCCGCATCGAATCAGGTGATCCCTCGTACCCCCTGACGGAGAAGGAGCAGTCCATCGCCCAGTGGGCCATGGAATACGGCGAATCGGCCGGGAGGGGAACCGACAACCTGCCAGGTGGAATCGGTTACTATGTCCCGATGAAGGCGCATGAAGCCGTTTTCGGGGTGCTCGCATTCGCCTTCAGGGACCCGGACACTATGCTCACGCCGGAGAACCAGGAGATCCTGCAGACGATGGCGTACCTGGGTGCGCTGGCCCTGGAAAAGATGTAGGAGAACAGGTGGATTGCTGGAAGGATGGAAATGGACCTGATCCCCGTTCCCACCCCGATCCATGCAGGGAATGAATTCTGCACCAATTTAACCGGTTGCCAGGTACCGCGTCGTATTGCTGTATCCAGACATTCTCACCCATGGGAATCTCTTCCCCGGTTCATTGAAATCAACAATTTTTTCACCCAGATCACCCGGCGTTTTTATCACCCCGGTTGAATCACGCTTGGTAAGGAATGTACCTCATGGCTACAACCATTTTTTATTTTACCGGGACGGGAAACTCGCTGAAGGTTGCAAAGGACATCGCTGCATCGCTCGGTGATACGGACCTTGTCCAGATTTCGCGGAAGAACCTGGAGAAAGCAGCAACCACCTGCGAGGGGCCGGTCGGGTTCGTCTTCCCGGTCTACTACGGCGGCCTCCCCCACATGGTCAGGGAATTTGCCGGGCGGCTCCGCATCGGGCCGTCCTCCTATGTCTTTGCCGTCGCCACCTATGGTGGGGCGGCGGGCATCGCCTTCCAGCAGCTTGGTGGGGCCCTCTTGCAGAACGGCAGCAGGCTCCACGCATGCTTCGGGGTGGCAATGCCAGGCAACTGCCAGGTGCTGTACCCGCCGAACCCGGAGAAGAAACAGCAGGAACGGTTTTCCGCCGAGGCTGACTCCGTTGCCGCGATCGCCCGGAGGGTCCGGGAAATGGAAGAGGTCCCCTGCAAAAGGCCGAATGCCCTCGTGGCATGGTTTTTCAGCCTGATGTATGGCAGGCTCAAACCGACGGATCGAGACCGTCATTTCTGGACCGATGACCGGTGCAGCGGGTGCGGGACATGCACCAGGATCTGCCCGGCCGGAAACATCACCCTGGAGGACGAGAGGCCCCGGTGGCACCAGCAGTGCGAGTTCTGCCTCGCCTGCATGCAATGGTGCCCGCAGGAGGCGATCCAGTATGACAGGAAGACGATTACACGCGGCCGGTACCACCACCCGGATATCAGGGTCGCGGAACTCTTCCAGGAGAAGTGATAGGGGACAGGGGAGGATCGATCATCCTGGGTTTAGCCGGGGATCTAATCGGGCCTGGCAGGTCGGCGACCGTTGCAACTTTTTCCGAATCGATTCGGCATTTCCTGTCCGAACAGCTCCCGTGACGCCCCTTTTCACCTCCCGGTCACCGGCATATGTTTTTTATAAGAGGACGGATAAGGCAGACTCAAACAACAGGATGATCATATCATGCCAGGAAAATTGATGGACTTTTTCAACAAGCAGCCGCGGATCGGCATCCTGAGCACCTCCAACAAGGGCGGGAAGGTCGATTCTGCGGTATTCGGGTCGCCGAGGATGATCGATGACAAAACGGTGGTCATGGGCCTTGGGAAGAACCGCACGCTCTCCTACCTCCAGGAGAACCCGCACGCCGTGTTCCTGATCGTTGAGGCCGGAAAGTCCCTCATGGAGTGGAAAGGTGTCAGGGTCTACCTGAAGGCAAAGTCCATTGCAACAACGGGTAAGGTCCTGGACGACCTCAAGGAGCAGTTGAGGAAGGCTGCCGGTGAGCAGGCCGCACAAATGATGAACGCCGCGGTCACCTTCGAGATCGAAGAGATACGGCCGATCGTCGACTTCGGGCAGGGCTGGGAGAAATCTGTCTGAACTATTTTTAAAAGCCCTTTCCTGGAATATCGTTCCCCAGGAGTCTCGTGTACCGTTGATGGAGAAACTTTTTCGAAAGAGGAGATAGATTCTTTTGAAAAGGGGTTGCAGCATGACCTTCCATGCACCGGGAAAAAGATGCGGGGGTGGAATGCCCAGATTCAATATCCCCGATCCAGGACCTTTCGCCGCACAGTGCTACAGCACGTTCCTTCCCGACTGGTAGTGCATGTCCTTGAAGAATGCATCAATCTCGCCGGTGGAGAATGTCGACTCGGAGTACGCCAGGTCCGATGCCTTCCCTGGGGAGAATCCTGCCGGCTGGTCGATTGCATCCGGGTTGTAGGGAGTAATGTTTTCCATCCGGCCTTCCTGGAGACGGGCATTCATGAACGCGCGCATCGACCCGGCGGCGTATGAAGTCCGGTCAGGAGAGGGGCCACCGGCGCTGATGGTGTAATCCATGGTCACCGGGGATCTATCCGTATCTGAGACGAAACGACCTCCCGCAGAAGTCGAGACCGAAGCCTGCGAGACATCGATCTCACTGCCCATTTGGACGATGTTGCAGAACGGGGCAGCAAACCCTCCATCGGTTCCCATGAACGGGCAGATGGATGTCCCTGCCACTGTTGTATGGGCACCGGTGGCATCAATGAGGAGATCCTCCCGGGAAATTACCCTTCCCTGGCCGCTGTTTGAGATGAAGGCAAGGTGGGTGGTGGCATCTATGTTATCGCCATTCCCGGCCATGGTCCCGGTGTCAGCGGCCACCACCCTGGCCAGGGTGGTAGTGCCCTGGTCTGCCATGGTACCTGCAGAATATCCCGCTATATACCTGGTTTCCCCTCGGGGGATTGGAATACCGAGCAGGTCGGCAACCAGAGGGTCTGCGGTCCAGCCGTCTACGGGATTCCATTCCGCATCAAACCACGTCCATGGAATTCCTCCAAAAACAAGCGGTGGACCATGGAGCGAAACGCCTGATTGATGCCAGGAAAGATGATTGTCCTGGATGACAGTCCCGGTGCAGCTGACGGCGGTTATGCTCCCGACTTGTTGCGCCTCTGATACTTCTTCTGCCGGTGCAGCTGACCCGGCACACACAGTGACAGCGATACCTAACAGGAATGCAAAAAAACAGCGTCTGAATGCTATATGGTTTTTCATTCTGCCAACCTCGTCATAGGATGGTAAAAACACCGGCCCGCGTGCACTGCCCGCCGTCGGGATTCCTGACTTCCAGGTTCCATTTTCCGCCCGCGGATGAGGGGATGGCAACCACCCCTGAAATCCTCGACGGGGGTGTGATGGCTTTCACCGTTACCGGTATAGCCGAAGAATCCTGGGTAAACCGTACCGTCGTACCATTCTGGATATAGTTCCCAAGGATGGCAAGGTTCATGGACATGCCACGAACTCCTGTTGCCGGGCCGAATGAGGTGATCACCGGTGCCGGGTTGACCGTCTGGGGAGTCGTACCTGTACTGGCTTTGAAGTTCGCATTGCCGCTATATGAGGCGGTGATCGTGTGTGTACCCGCCTGGAGGGATGGTGTACTCAGCGATGCCTCCGTTCCGGAGAGTGCCACGGTCCCCAGGGTCATGGCCCCGTCCCAGAACGTAACGGTTCCCTGTGGAATTCCAGAACCCGGTGCGACGGTGTGCACCGTTGCGGTGAAGGTGACAGGTGTTCCTGCTCCAGCCGGGTTCCGTGATGATTTGATTGTCGTTGCTGTGGCCGATTTGTCCACGGCATGGAGGATGGCCCCCTTACTCCCCGCGAAGTTCGCATTGCCGGGGTACGTGGCATTGACTCTGTGTGTTCCCACTGCGAGCGAAGAAATGCCCAGATTGCCCTCACCGGTGCTGTCAAGTACCACGGTTCCGAGGGTAACTGACCCATCGGTGAAAGTGACCGTCCCGGTCGGGATGCCCGATCCCGGCGGTACAGGGGAAACTTTCGCCGTGAACCGGATCGGCTGCCCGTACACGCTCGGGGTACAGTTCGTGGTGAGTGCAGTCGCGGTAGAGGGTTTCAGAACCGTGATGTAGTCCTTCTGCGTTATTGAATTGCTACCGCCTGTATTCCCCGCGCTCAATGCCACCGTGTAAGTTCCTGGCGATGTGTAGGTATGCGTGGAATTCCGGGTCGTACAAACCCCTCCGTCGCCAAAAGTCCATGTCCAGGATGTCGGCGACCCTGTCGAAGTGTCGTTAAATGTCACGATGAGGGGGGCGATCCCCGATCGGGGCACCCCCGTGAAATTTGCTACCGGGGGTGGCTGGGTGATGGTGAACCCGCCCGGCAATATTGCAGCCTGTTTGTCGAGGTTGGTCACCGCCACGTCCCAGGGCCCTGCCGGCCTTCCAGCGAGGTCAAATGTACAGGCGACCTGGGTTGAGGAGAGGGTAGTGACATCCGTTGCTGTGATGTTCCCCCACCCGGCCCGGGTCAGGCTCACAACCGGGGCTGCCGCCGTGTTGAAATTTGCACCGGACAGGTTGGTTATGCGGATTGTCGTTGTATTGATCCCTGAATCCGGGGTGATGGAAAATATCACGGGAGCCGGGGGGGAAAGTACCGTGATATACTCCTTCCTGGTTTTCGTGTCGCTGCCCAGCATATTCCTTGCGGTGAGCTGCACGGCGTATGTGCCGGCAGAGAGGTAGGTATAATGTGGGTTTTGCCCGCTGCTCGTACCACCATCTCCAAAATCCCAGCTCCAGCTGGTCGGGGGCCCCGTCGATTCGTCCATAAATGCCACCGTCAGGGGAGCAGTCCCGGACGTCTTATTGGCAGTAAAGCCCGCCATCGGGCGGGAAAGGGTATCGACCGTGATATACTCCGTCCGGGTGGCTCTGGAGTACCCCTCGCTGTTATAGGCCTGCAGGGTGACGGAATATTTCCCTGGGAGCGTGTAGAGGTGGGCAGGGTTCTGTGTGGCAGTTGCTGTCACAAACCGCCATACGTCGTTTTTGGCTGCATCAGAAAGGTCCCATCCGCCCATGAGCACGATGCTCCCGTCGGGCAGGACGGCGCTGCTATGACCGAAACGGCCTGTCCATTCGGCTGCATTCAGCTGAATCCACGTGGCTCCATTATCGGTCGACCGCCATACATCATTCCGGCAGTTCCTGTTCCACCCCCCCATGAGCACGATGCTCCCGTCGGGCAAAACGGCGCTGCTGTGCCCTAAACGGCCTGTCCAGTCAGCACTTGCTGTTACGAGTGCCCAGGTGGATCCATTGTCCGTCGACCGCCACACGTCGTTTCTGGCAGTTCCATCCCAGCCACCCATGAGCACGATGCTCCCGTCGGGCAGGACAGCGCTGCTATGACCGAAACGGCCTGTCCAGCTGGCGTTGGCAGTTGCCAGTGCCCAGGTGGACCCCTTGTCCGTCGACCGCCACACGTCGTTTCGGCCACCCGGGCTGATATCAACGCCGCCCATGAGTACGATGCTTCCATCTGCCAGTACAGCGCTGCTATGGCCCTTGCGGGCGGACCATGCCGCGCTGGGAGTCATCCGGGTCCACGTGGCACCTTTGTCGGCCGAGCGCCACGTGTCGTTGGTGTAGCCTCCCCGGGTCGGTGACCATCCTCCCATGAGGACGATACTCCCGTCAGGCAGGGCAACACTCGTGTGCGAATGCCGGCCAGGCCAGCTGGCGCTGGCTGTCATCCTGGCCCATGTGACACCCCCATCAGACGAGCACCAGACATCACTTGTGCTGGAGCCCCCACCCATGAGGACGATGGTCCCGTCAACCAGACCGACGCTGGCTGCATTCTCACGTATTGACCACCCGGCACCGGGGTTCTGCCGGGTCCAGCATACAGCTCCATAATCCTCGTCCCCGAAGAACCATGCCCATCCGTCAGGTGAACCGTAAGAATTGTCGAAAAATGATACATCAAGTGGCGCGGGCCCGGTTGTCGGGGTCCCGTCAAACGAGGCAACCGGCGCCTCTGCACCGGCCAGGCCTGTACTCAAAAGCATACTCCAGGCAACGATGATGAATTTTTGTAGACTCTCCATAAGCTCGCCTTTCATTGATTATAACCTGTCAAAGGCCATTTCTGGTATATCCCACGATGCGTGTCGCACCAGGTGAATTTGCTCTTTGCAACGAGGAATTCGGTACCGTGGGAGAGAAAACAACCAGTATACGGAGACATAGAACCGGCAATGAATTGCCAATAATTTCCATGGATCCCGGATGCTGCCTATTCATCCAGATATGGAGTTATGCCGCCCGATCCCGCCATTTTCAACAGTACGCATCGGTTCTTAATTCCCGATTTAAATGAATATTTCGATTTGGTTTTCTTTTAAGAATCCTGAATGAGGCTTACGCATAGAACCCCCCCCATCAATGTATACCAAGATCCGCTCGGTATTCTGCACCAACCCCTTGTCGTCGAGTATAAGGTATTTTGGGGATTCACCAGTGCACGGATGCCACAGTGCACGGATACCTCCGAAAACTTTACATCGCAGATAGTCGCAAAAGAAGAGCGTGATTCGATGCCCCCGCACTGCGATACCCGGGACGGCCCGGTCGTAAAAGCCTGCATAAAGGCGCTTGAAACCGGGAACCTGAACTATGCACTGATCTGGATCCCTGCCGGGTCAGAGCCGGAACTGAAGGCCGCGTTTGAACGGACCCGGAAAGTCCGGGAATCCGGGAATGATGCCCGGGACCTGGCCGATGACTGGTTCTTCGAGACCGCGATCCGGCTCCACCGGGCCGGAGAGGAAGCTCCCTACACGGGAATGAAACCGGCAGGTCTCGATGAAGGCCCGGTTGTCCCGAGGGCAGAGAAGGCGATCGAGACCGGCGATCCATCCGAAGTGATCCGTTTTATTCTCGATACCGTTGACGAGGACCTCAGGAACCGGTTCAGGCACGTCATGCACGCGAAGAAGTACGACGTAAACGATGTAAAGGCAGGGAGAGCGTTCATCCAGGCCTATATCAACTTCGTCGTCTATTCCCACCACCTCTATGCAAACGTAAAAAGCGGTGGCGGGGGCGGGCACGGCGAACACGCCCATTAACCATGCATATTAACCGTGCACATGGACACACATGGACAGGGCACCATCGCGTACGAGGAACAGCATGGGGAGGTTGATAATCGGGGACCACGTGATGCGACGATTCAGGGAATTCCCATGAAACCGATAGGGCCGCTGATGTGGGAGCACCGCACCATTGAACGGGCGATAGGGGTGTTTGACAGGCAAATCTCCCAATTCCGGGAGAAGAATGCAGTCGTTGTTGTCTTCATCGATACCGCCACCGATTTCATCCGCATGTATGCAGATCGGACGCACCACGGGAAAGAGGAGGATATCCTCTTCAGGGACCTCTCCACGAAGGGAGTATCCGAGGGGCATGCGGGGGTCATGGCCGAGCTGGCCGAAGAGCACACGTTCGCCAGGACAATGACCAGGGACCTCGTAGAGGCCAGGGACCGGTACATGAAAGGGAATTCAGCGAGCGTCGATGACATCATATCCCTGTTCAGGGCTTTCGCGGATTTTACCCGAAGCACATCGAGAAAGAGGACAAGCACTTCTTCTTTCCCATCATGGAGTATTACACCACGGAAGAGCAGGACGCCATGCTCCGGGAATTTTACGAGTTCGACCGGAAAATGATCCATGAAAAATATAACGCGGTGGCTGACCTCCTGGATCGGTGGCCATGACACCCGGAGAACGACACCCGAATATTTTCACGAGAGGAGGTAGGTAACCATGGAAAAGTACGTCTGCATCGTTTGTGGTTACATCTATGACCCCGAAATCGGGGACCCGAAAGGGGACATTCCCGCAGGAACACCATTCGAGGACATCCCGGACACCTGGGTATGCCCTATCTGCGGTGCACCAAAGAGCGAGTTTAAGGTTGTGCGATGATGCTGGGGATATTTTCGTAGGTCATGGGAAATGAACGGATATTTACACAACAGGAATGTGCGTCACTCGTGTCACGCAATTGAATTTGTGTGACACAATTGTGCCAAAATGTCTCCCAATCTGATTTGCTAGTCATGCCTAACGCACGTCCCTCTTGAGGGATTTTTCATTCAGTGTGTCAGTCCATTGCCTCTCATAATACCAATTAAAACACCCGACACCTGAAGTGAAATTTTGTAAAATACAGCAAACTTAATCCGCTCACAGATTCATGGGGCTCGTGGTGATCGACATGATCGGTGAAATGATCGGAGAATTAAGCGGAAAGGTGACCGTGCAGCGATTGGTCAAGCACCACGGAGGAAAACTCATGCTCGAGAGGACCTTCGAGGAGAAAGGAAAGATCCTCGGGGTAGAGGTAACGCTCCTGGCCACGACCTGGTCAAAAGAGAGGCGCCAGGGAGGGATGTATACGAAGGGCGTCGGGATGCTCATGACCAGGGGCGGCGAGAAGGTGAAACTGCACGGGTCCGGGATCACGGTAAAGGGAAAGGGGCCTGGCATGAGCATTCGCGGTGTGCGGTATGCGCAGACAACTGCTCCATCCCTGGTCCGCCTCAACGACATGGCGATCGTGTTTGAAATCGAAGCAGCTCCCGATGGGGCAATGCACGACAAGTGGTGGGAGTGGAAGTAAACCGTCCTCTTTCACAATGAGTGAAAATATTCCTGCAATCGTAAATTTTTACCCCTTTTGTCAATTGTTGCTCCCAGGAAAAGCAATATCTCATAGAATAAACCGGTTTATCATCAGGTCTGAATTTTGGCCCCATGAAGACAAAACTGGATGCTGCGGGTGGGATCCGAACCCACGACCTCCAGATATCTCAGATGATGGCGCCTGTGGAGTGCTCACAACCCTATGAGTCTGGCGCCCTAACCAGCTAGGCCACCGCAGCGCACAAAAGTGCCATTAGAATGAGGTTTGCGGCGGTATTAAAGGTTCTGATAACATAGCCGGAGAAAGGTGGAGAAGGGCGCGGGCACCGTGTATAAGGCTGTAACCGTCTTAATTTGCTGCCTTATTTACTTCGCCGACTTCCTCCGCGGCCTTGCTCCGCCGGCTTTACTTCGTCGCCTTGCTTCACCGTATTACTTCCCGACTGTCTCCACCCGCCTCGTTTCGCCGCATTACTGCGTCGACTTCCCCGCCTCCTTCCTCCGCCTCCTCACTTCGTCCTGTTGGTGGCGTGGATATACGCGTTGACCGCCCCCGTGATGGCGGCGATCTGCTTGCCGCCGCGGAGCGAGGCTGCCAGGTTCTGGATCCGGGTCTCCTCTTCCCGGACGTAGCGGGCCAGGGTCTTCTGGATGTGCTCCTCCTGGAGGAAGTGGGTGTGGGTGTCGCCCTCCACGAAGTAGCGGTTCTGCATGATGGCATAGTGGAGGGGGAGCGTTGTCTTGACCCCGATGATGACGTACTCGGATATGGCGCGGCGCATCCGGGCGATAGCCTCCTTCCGGTCCGCCCCCCAGGCGCAGAGCTTGGCAATCATGGAGTCGTACATGGGGGGGATGGTATACCCCATGTGGATGCCGGAGTCGACCCGCATCCCCGGGCCGCCGGGGGAGCGGTACCGCAGGATCTTGCCAGGGTCCGCTGCGAAGTTGTTGAGCGGGTCCTCGGCATTGATGCGGCACTCGATGGCGTGGCCGCGGATGCTCACGTCCTCCTGGTCGAAGGGAAGCTGCTCGCCAGCGGCTATGGCGATCTGCTTCTTGACGATGTCCCGCCCGGTGATCAGCTCGGTCACGGTATGCTCAACCTGGAGGCGGGTGTTCATCTCCATGAAGTAGTGGTTCCCCTCGGAGTAGAGGAACTCCACCGTGCCCGCGTTGGTGTAGTGCGATGCCCTGGCCACGGCAATGGCAGATGCAGACATTTTCTCCCGCAGCTCCGGGGTCATGATGGGACAGGGCGCCTCCTCCACCAGCTTCTGGTGCCGCCGCTGGATCGAGCACTCCCTGTCATAGAGGTGGATGATATGCCCGTGCTCGTCCGCGAGGACCTGGAACTCGATGTGCCGGGGCCGGGTCAGGTACTTCTCGATGAAGACCGTCGCGTCCCCGAATGCCGAATGGGCTATCCTCCGCCCTGCTGCGATGGCCTCCTCGAGCTCCTTCTCCCCCTTGACGATGTGCATGCCGATCCCCCCGCCGCCGGCGCTGGCCTTCACGATGACCGGGTACCCGATGTCGGCCGCGACCTCCTTTGCCTCCCCGGGGTCCTGGATACCCCCCTCGGTCCCGGGGAGCACCGGGACGGCCGCCTCCCGCATCATCGCCTTGCTCTCGATCTTGGAGCCCATGGCCCGGATGGTCTCCCACGACGGCCCGATGAAGACCACCTCCTCGTCCTCGCAGAGCTTCGCGAACCGGTAGTTCTCGGCGAGGAACCCGTAGCCCGGGTGGATGGCCTCCGCTCCCGTCAACCTGGCAAGTTCCACGATCCGCTCCATGTTCAGGTAGCTCTTCGCCGGGGGGGCCTCTCCCACCAGGAACGCCTCGTCCGCGTACTTCACGTGGAGGGCGTCCTTGTCGGCTTCCGAGTAGATGGCCACCGTATCGATCTCCAGCTCGCGGCAGGCCCTCATCACCCGGATGGCGATCTCCCCGCGGTTGGCGATGAGAATCTTCTCGAAATAGGTCATCTGACCACCAGGAGGACGTCCCCGCTCTGCACCACGTCCCCCGCGTCCACGAATATCTCGGTCACCATCCCGTCCGCCGGGCTCATGATGGGGTTCTCCATCTTCATGGCCTCGAGGACCAGGAGGACATCGCCCTTCTTCACCTGGGCGCCGCGGTTCACCATTAGCTTGAGGACCATGCCCTGCATGTTGGACTTGACCCCTCCCTCGACATCGCCGCGGGGCGGCCGCTCCACGGCAGCCGGGGCGGCCGAGGTCACCGAGGCCCCTGCAACCGAGATGATGCGGACGTTGAAGATCTCCCCGTCCACCTCCACCTCCATGCTGTGGGGGATATTCCCGGCTGCCGGCGCGGGCGGGTTCTTCACCGGGATCTCCTCGGCCTTGCGCTCCCCCTTCAGGAACGACCTGGCAATAGCCGGGAACAGGATGAAGGTGAGGACGTCCTCCTCGCGCGTCACCAACCCTTCTACAACCGCTTCTGCCCGCATCTTCTCGTATTCAGGTCGCAGCAGGTCGGCGGGCCGGACGGTGATCACCGGCTCATCCCCTATGATCAGGGCCCGGATCTCGTCGCTGATGGGCGCAGGCGGCCTCCCGTACAGGCCCCGCACGTAATCCTTCACTTCCTTGTTGGTATTGCTGTACCGCTCCCCCCCCATCAGCACGTTCAGCACCGCCTGGGTGCCCACGATCTGCGAGGTAGGGGTGACCAGCGGCGGGTAGCCGAAGTCCTCCCTCACCCGGGGAATTTCCGCGAACACCTGGTCCAGCCGGTCCAGGGCGTCCTGCTCCTTCAGCTGGGATACGAGGTTGGAGATCATCCCCCCCGGCAGCTGGTAGAGCAGCACGTCGCTGTCCACCCGCTCGGAGATCGGGTCGAGCAGACCATTGTACTTGCCCCGGAGGTTCCGGCAGAAGTTCCTCACCTCGCGCAGGGCCAGGAGGTCGATCCCTGTGTCCCTCGGGGTGCCCTGGAGGGAGGCCACCACGCTCTCGGTAGGGGGCTGGGAGGTCCCCAGGGCAAAAGGCGACATGGCCGTATCCAGGATGTCAACACCTGCCCCGACTGCCGCCTGGTAGCTCATCGAGGCTATCCCGCTGGTGGAGTG
>Ga0255347_1004480_pt1 | contig 16865 bp, 14 predicted proteins | sample wastewater_treat_2_FD_192479 | JGI IMG/M metagenome (GOLD analysis project Ga0255347, IMG submission 192479) | Wastewater microbial communities from Lulu Island WWTP, Vancouver, Canada - plant24 | ecosystem: Engineered > WWTP > Wastewater > Unclassified | place: Canada: Vancouver, British...
TGTTTTGCGCCGCCGTACGATGAATCGCCGATATATAGAAACAGATCGCCCGAATCAAAGATGCTCTCGCCGCGCCGGATTATGGAAGGAGCTATAAATGGAGTAAATGCCGGAGGCAATACGTCGGGAATCCCGACGCCCCAGGGCTTTATATATTTTGACAAACGATACAAGGGAAAACCTCTGGTATTCGCGGGCACCGTGGGCTTAATCCCGAAAAAGGTAGCGGGCAAATCGTCAGTCGACAAGAGCGCCATGGACGGCGATGCTATTGTTATGACAGGCGGAAGGGTGGGGCGCGACGGAATACATGGCGCGACATTTTCATCCGAAGCTTTGAGTTCGGGAAGCCCCGCTACTGCTGTGCAGATCGGAGATCCGATCACACAGAAAAAACTTTCAGACGCCATAATCAAAGAAGCCCGTGACCTCGGGTTATATAACTCCATAACAGATAATGGAGCAGGGGGACTCTCCTGTTCTGTGGCGGAAATGGCAAGGGAATGCGGCGGATTTGAAGTAGACCTGGATCTGGTCCCATTAAAATATCCGGGGCTGTCACCCTGGCAGATATGGATAAGCGAATCACAGGAGAGAATGACCCTCGCTGTTCCTGAAAATAAAGTAAAAACATTTATACATCTTATGAACAGGCGCGGCGTGGAGGCGACTGTAATAGGAAAATTTACCTCCTCGGGCCGCGGTATTGTCCGTCACAACGGCAAGGAAATTTTTAATCTTGACCTGGACTTTCTGCACGACGGCCTGCCAAAACGGAGCTTGAAAACAGAAAAACCTGATGTGCATATTAAACACTTCGAGATATTGGAACCTTCTGATCATAATTTCATTTTTCATAAAATGATTTCAAGGCTTAACACATGCAGTTTTGAATTTATATCTGCTCAGTATGACCACGAGGTTCAGGCCGGGTCTGTAATTAAACCGCTGCAGGGCAGGGGAAGGGTAAACGGGAATGTCTCAGTAATACGGCCGTTGCTCGATTCATGGCGGGGCGTGGTTCTTTCACAGGGTTTTTATCCGTCATATAGCGAAGTTGATCCATATAAAATGGCCGCATGTTCAGTCGACACCGCGGTCAGAAATGCCGTATCAGCAGGCGCAAGCCTTGACCACCTGGCGCTTCTGGATAATTTCTGCTGGTGTGATTCCAACAATCCGGAAAGATTATGGCAGCTTAAAAAATCCGCGATGGCCTGTTATGATTACGCGGTCGCGTATGGCACGCCTTATATTTCAGGTAAAGACAGCATGTTCAATGATTTCAGGGGATTTGATTCCGACTTTGAACCTGTGGAAATTTCAATACTCCCCACACTGCTTATTTCATCGATCGGTGTCATGAAAGACATCCGCAAGGCCATGAGCATAGATTTTAAAATCCCCGGTGATCTTATATATATTGCGGGTTCAACCAGTGATGAAACCGGCTGCAGCGAATATGGGGCATTATATGCTGAGATCACCGGCAACGGGAATTCCGCAGGATTAAATGTACCTTCGGTCGATGCTGAAAAATTTTCTGCTCTATATCGTAAAATAGAATACGCGATTGAACACTCTCTAATTTCATCCTGTATAAGCATTGAAAGGGGCGGGCTCGGCGTAGCAGTCGCGAAATCGGCTATTGCCGGTCAGGCTGGTTTTAATCTTGACCTTGCGAATATGCGGAACGGCAGAAATTTACGGGATGATATTCTTATGTATTCAGAATCGCAGGGCCGGCTTCTGCTTACAGTTAATCCATCACTTAAAACTGAATTTGAGAAATGTATGAACGGTTCAGAATTTTATATGCTGGGCGAAGTGAGGGCCGACAACCGCATAATCATCAATGGGAAAAACGGTAAAATCATAATCGATACTGATATTGAGGCTGCAGACAGTTCCTACCGCGAAACCCTGAAAAATTACTGAGGCAAAAAATGGCAAAACCCCTGACACTGATAATCACCGGATACGGAATGAACTGCGAAGAGGAGACGTCCTATGCTTTTAAAATCGCGGGAGCTGAACCGGCTACAATTCATATAAATGATATTATAGATAATAAAAAAATGCTCCGGGATTACAACATAGTTGTTTTGCCGGGCGGATTCTCTTACGGTGATGATACCGGCAGCGGAAAGGCGCTTGCGGGAAGGATTAAAAACAACCTGTTCGATGAAATAATGGATTTTATCAGCAGGGACACGCTGATGTTAGGAATATGCAATGGGTTTCAGGTGCTTGTGAATCTCGGTGTTGTACCTGCTACTGACGGATTTACAGGAGTTCCCCAGGTCGCGCTCGAATATAACCAGTCCTTCAGGTTTCAATGCAGGTGGGTAGATGTAAAAATTGACAATAATTCGCCGTGCGTATTCACCCGCGGTATTGAGCGTATGCACATCCCTGTCGCTCATGGTGAAGGTAATTTTTATGCTCCGGATGAGATAGCGGATATTATCAACAGTAAAAAACTTGCGCCCATGAAATACATAAAGCCGGACGGCGCACCGGCTTCAGGAGAATTTCCTTTCAATCCCAGCGGGTCATTGCTCGATATAGCATCGGTGTGCAGCCCCGATGGCAGAATAATGGGAATGATGCCTCACCCGGAACGGGGTATGTTTTTTACTCAGCGCGATGACTGGACCAGGTTGCGCGAAGATTATATGCGCAGGGGCGATGAGTTGCCGGAATTTTCTGACGGCATTCAGATATTCAAAAATGCCGTTTCTTATTTTAAATAATCTATTACCAAAGGTTTTATGAAAAAAATTATTTTTATACTGATCGCAGCGTCTGTTATGCCCGCAACTTCATGCAGCCGCTGGTTTGTAGATTCCCTTGGTAAAAGTAAGGTTATGGAAATAAAAAACGGCGATGGCCCGGGACAGGTTCAGATTGTCAGGGATGAATATTCACTTAGCGAGCTTTCATTCAGGCTGGAGATGCATGACGGCAAAGCAATTCTTGCGGATAATAATTTAAAAAGGGTGCAGGTGCTCGATTCATCAGGAACACCGGAATTAATACTCGGCTCTGTTAACAATATTGACAGGTCACGGTTCAGGGCTGTTAATTTTAATTTCAGCGTTATAGGCGCCTTTACTATGGATGATTCAGATAATCTGTATATCCAGAACAGGCTGCAATCACGCAAAGGAGACGAACCTGGAAGTTTTTCACCTTCATACATCCTTGTATTTAATAAGGATGGCGAACTGCAGTATACCATGGGTAAATCGGGGACTCCTGACCTGCCTTTCTTTTATATTGAAAAACTTTTTACAGATTCATCTGACAGGCTCCACGTGATATCCAGAACATTTAACAGTTGGGAGCTTTTTATTTTCAATAAAAGAAAAAGAGAAAAATATATAGATTTTTCAAAAATCGACTTCAGTGAAAATGAAGATGGTTACACATATAGCGGAAAAATCGAAAATATGATTTTAACCCGCAGCGGTGATAATATATTAATATCCGTTGCGTATTATCATGATGTACGGTTTAAATATAGAAAAGTTTATGAATTTTCACTTGAGGATGATAAAGTGGTTCGCGAGCTTACCACAATCCCTGACCCCAAAAACGTACTTTTCAATATTGTTGATGACAAGATAATCTATTTGTGGAATATAGAGGGCAAGCGCGTCAAGTTTATTCTTATAAATACAGACGGGAATATTATAAATAACATAAGACTGGATCTTGATAATAACACCATCTTTTCAAAGATAATTACCGATGAAACAGGAAAGATGTTTTCGTATCACGTGGCAGAGACTACAATGAAAATCTACGAGTGGAATTAGGCCTTGAAATCTGTAACAGCCGCAGAGATGAGGGAGATAGACCGTGCAGCGATAGATGATTTTGGAATTCCCGCAGCAGTCCTTATGAACTCAGCGGGTAAATTTACTGCTGAATTCATAATAGAAAACTTTAAGGGACATGCTGTCACAATTTTTTGCGGTACGGGTAATAATGGCGGTGACGGCTTTACCGCGGCATACTATTTATTTAATACCGGTTTTGACGTTTCTGTTTTTTTGTGCGGCGGATGTGACAGGGTGACTCCGGTTTCAGCGATTTTCATGAACATCTGCAGAAAATCCGGCATTTTAATTCATGAGTTGACTGCCGAAAAAAATGTATTATGCTGCAATGTTAAACCGGGTATAATTGTCGACGCGATTTTCGGGACCGGTTTTTCGGGTAAACCGGCCGGTGTTCAACTTGCTGCCATACAAAAAATAAATTCTCTGTCAATGAAAGTGCTTTCGATTGACATACCCAGCGGTCTTGTGGCTGACGGAGATATCGTAGAGCCTGAAGCGGTCAGGGCTGATATAACCATTACAATAGGTCTCCCGAAAATATCAATTTCAACCTTCCCCGGCAGGGCATTCTGCGGAAAAGTACTGGTCGCTGATATAGGCTTTCCCCGATCGCTGACAAATTCGGATAATCTCAAGGTAAACCTTATTGATGATAATCTGTTCAGAACGAATGGATTATCCATTGATCAGCAGGACATGCACAAGGGAGACCGGGGCCATGTGCTGCTTGCGGGAGGTTTTCCGGGCATGGAGGGAGCGATCATACTTGCCGCAAAGGCCCTGTTCAGAACAGGTACGGGACTGGGAACGGTTATAACTTTGCGGGAGTCCAGGCGTATTATAGCCGGTAAAATTCCGGAACTGATGACAGCGGAAATTACGGAGTCTGAAATTTTATCCCGGATTAATGATTATCTTAAAGATAACAGATTTACCGGGCTCGTATTAGGGCCTGGCCTGGGCAGAAGCGTTCAGTCGCGTGAACTTTTTGAAGCATTAATCAATGCCATACCTGAATCGGGCATTTCAAGAGTAATTATTGACGGTGACGCCTTGTTTCATCTTGCTGAATATTTAAAGCGTATGCCGCTACCTGAAGGTCCGGAATACTGTATTACCCCGCATTTCATGGAGGCATCAAGGCTGGCCGGGACAGCAATCCATAACCTGAAAAGCAACAGGCTTAGAGCCTGTATTGATCTGGCATTAACTACCGGAACCACTGCCGTGCTTAAAGGGCCATCTACTATTGTATCTGACGGGAATGAAACGTTTATCAACACAACCGGAAACAGCAGGCTTGCCACAGCCGGTTCAGGTGATGTTCTGTCGGGTATAATTGCGTCATTCATGCACACCGGTATTAGTTTTATCAGGTCAGCAGCCTGCGCGGTATATCTTCATGGACTTGCTGCAGATATTTACGCAGACGCCAATCCCTTTAATCTGATGAAAGCCGGTGATATAATTAAAAGAATACCCGATGCTTTAGAAAAAATCTATTCTGGAATAGGCTGATGTCTGAATATACTCCACCCTGCGCAGAATGCGGCGGAAAATGTTGTGAATATATAGCAATTGAGCTTGATAAACCCCGTTCAAAAAAGGACTATGACTATATAAGATGGTATCTTACCCACAATAATGTTAATGTATTTGTTGACCATGACCGCAACTGGTTTGTGGAATTCCGCACGCCATGTTCATTTATTAAGCAGGATAAAAAATGCAGTATTTATGAAAAACGCCCCAATATATGCTCAGGGCATGGCGATAGTGAAGGGTCATGTGAATTTTATTCTTCGCCATACCTGCTCTATTTTACCTCTATATCTGAATTTGAAACATACCTGGACAAAAAAAACATTGACTGGCGGTATAAAAAATCCCGATAGCATCTTTAACTCTAAAATAAAGGCTGAATAGACAATCAAGTTCCATAGGCTTTTTTCCGAAAATTAAGATATGAAAACTATTAACTCAGCCTGTTTCTTTGTGCTTATAATTTTCTCCATGGTTCCACCTCTCTCTGCGGACAGAATCGTGCGGAAGGCCGATCCGCTTGATGACTCAGTTATTGTTAACAGTCTTGAAATGGAATCGCGCACGATTCCGGAACAGGACAACCTGGCCGAATCTTCGGGAGAGATAATTTTTGATGATTCTTTTAATCAATCAGTTAAAAAATTCGAGAGCGAAAAAAAAGTATTAAAACGAAAATCCTCGGTAATAAGCAGACTGCGCGCGGAAGACAGGCGCTGGCATATTAAAGAATACACAATAAAACCTGGGGACACGGTCTGGGGCATAGCCAGAAAATTCGGCACAGAACCATCGTTAATAATAGAGCTTAATGAACTCAATAAATCAGCCCAGATCCGCATCGGCCAGATGCTTATGGTTCCGTCAAAAGACGGCATATACTACACAATAAAAAGAGGCGACACCCTAACTTCAATCTCCAGGAAGTATGGTTCAGAAATTTCCGAGATTGCCAAACTTAACAATATTGACGGTTCAGCAATAATCGCGGGTAAAAAGATTTTTATTCCCGGCGCTGTTGAACGGATGGAGCCTGTAGCTGGAAAAAAAGTTGAGAGTGACACGGAAAATAAAAAAATTGATAATTCAAAAAAAAGCAGAATCGCGCGTAAAAATGAAAAGCCAACAAATAGAGGAATTGTTCTTTCATGGCCGCTTAAGGGGCCGGTGACTTCAGGTTTTGGATATAGAAAAGACCCTTTTTCCGGTATTAAAAGCTTTCATTGCGGTATGGATATCGGCGCAGAGATAGGCACACCTGTAAAAGCCGCAGGTAACGGGAGGGTAGTTTTCAGCGGATGGAAGGGCTCATACGGCTACCTTGTGGTTATTGCGCACGAAAAAAACTACATAACTGTTTATGCTCACAACAGTAAAAATCTTGTAAAAACCGGGGAGATTATAAAAAAGGGTGAGGTAATCGCACTTTCAGGTAATACCGGCGCGGTAACGGGAGCACATCTTCATTTTGAAATCAGAAAAGGTACTGTTCCTTTAAATCCAGGAAGGTTGTTAAAAAAATGACGCGCATTGTTCCGGTCTTAATTTTAGTATTATCATCACACATACTCTTTGCCAACATGAAAAGTTCAGAGAGCCTTAAGTCTGTTATTTTTTTCACTCATACGGGATCTGCGGGCCAGAATGTTATTATCCGCGGTAAAGTTATATCTGTTTCTGCAAGTGAAGAACTGCCCGAAAGCGAGCTTTCAGGAATAGCTATTGACAGGACTAAAGTCACAGTCCGCCTTTACGAAAGGGATGGTCTTAATATCGGTGATACACTCTATGTTATAGATAAGAACAACCTTGTTGTTTCAAAGTTTACCGTAAAACATATATTTTACACTCAGACTTTCGGATATGTTCTCGTGGGGCATGGGAACCTGAAGCTTGCAGGGCAGGATTATCGGGTTGCCCAGGCCATCAATGATCCCGTGGCATCCGAATCATATAAATACAAATCAAGAGGGGATTATTATAATCGCACAGGGGATAAGGGCAAGGCTATTACTCAGTACAAAAAAGCTATAGAACTTAACAGGAATGATTCGACCTCAAGATTTGCCCTGGGCATGATCTACTATAATGACAGGATATATAATTTTGCTTATAACGAGTTTAAAAAGGCCTATGACCGCATTGAAAACATTTATGATAATGAAGACCGTTACCAGCTCCTTAAGTCGCTTGCGGAACTCTGCTTTATCGAAGCCTTTCATGGGAATAACCTGTTGGAAAACCGCAGAAAATTTTCCACTGACGGGATTAAATATTGCAAAGAAGCCCTCAGGTATAACAGACAATCGGTCGAAATCTATTCTCTTCTTGGCGACTTTTATTATATGAAAATTGATAAAGATCAGGATAGCGACAGGCTCGCAAAAGATGCATATCTGGAAGCGCTTAATCTTAATCCGTCGCATTTTAACGCAAATTATAAACTTGGCAAACTCTACATAGCCCATAATAATAAAGAAAAAGCCATCGGTTATATACGCAAAGCTGTAATGACAGAACCGTCGAATGAAGAAGCCGCTGAACTTCTCAGAAATCTTGAATGAAAGCAGAGTTCTGATAATACTTTCTTGACATTGTAATATGTATCTGACATACATTAAACTGGTTAAATTATATGGTTATTTCTATATTGCTAATTGCTCTATCATTCTCGTTCTGCTTTCAGATAGCAATTATCATCCTGTATCTTTCGAGTAAAAGAGACCTCTACTATAAAACATTTCTTGGAACCTTTATAATAAACACCATACTGATGGTGGTCACAAGCACTATTGCCCTGACATCGCCTGTGTCCGTTCAGAAAATTAATGTCAAGTTTATCCTTTGGGTTATTTCGGGGCTGATTACCCTTGTACTTTTATTTCTTCAGATAACAATTTTTGGCAGGGTGTACAGGCGCTCAAAGGATCCCAATTTTTTTGATATTAATTTTTTCGGGAAAAAAGTCTTTCGCAAAGGCATAATAAAGCAGTCAGAATTTTTAACATTTCTTCTTACAATACCATTTTTCCTTATGTTCGGATCGTATTTTGTAGCCAGGTTTATAAACCTGCTTCTTTATAATCGTCTCTGATTTTAAACTTTTCTCCGCATAAAACAGGCAATAAGTTCAATATGTTTGGTGCATGGGAACATGTCGATCATGGTTATTTGTTTTATCTGCATGCCCTGTTTAATAAAATCAGCGGCATCCCTTGCGAAAGTGGATGGGTCGCATGAAACGTAGATAAGTCGCGAGGGCCTTATGGCATTTATTGTATTTCTGCCTTTTTTTGAGATTCCGTTTCTCGGAGGATCTACAACAATAAAATCCGGTTTGTATCTGTGAGGGTGAATACCCGATTCGGCCCTGACTTCAAAGCTTATGTTATCAATATTGTTTATTTTCATGTTGTGTACCGCGTTGCATATACTTCGTTTATCGCTGTCAAAACCATGCCCCCTGCCCGAAACTGACGCAAGGGGGAGCGAAAAAAAACCGCATCCGCAGAATATATCAATGAAAACATCATTTTTTTCCGGTGAAGCGTATTCAATTACCCGCTCTATCATTTTTTCTCTCAGATTCATATTAGCCTGGTAAAAGCCTGACAGATCGTGCCTGAACTTAAAATTATAATCGGATTCAAGAATATATTTATCCGGGCTGTTCAACGAATTGATAAAACCGGAAAACTGGTCGCGGGCGACTTTTATTTCGCGGACATCATCGTCAATTTTAAGCTTTCTTATGCCATCATTAAGCACATCACATAGCAGCCTGCACCCCTGTTCCGGGAATTCAACAAAGCTGTTTGAATTCCCGGCGTAAAATCCTTTGAGTTTTCCTGAAATCTTTATAGCGGCATGACTCCTGTAGCTGAATCTTGAATCAGCAATCACATCTATCTCAGGTATATCATCAAGCGGCAATCCTGCGATCCTCTGGAGCGATCCGGCAAGAATTTTAAGTTTGAAATCGATCTCAGTTGTGTAATCAACGTTAAGATATGAACAGCCTCCGCATTTGCCAAAAACAGGGCATTCAGGCTCAATGCGCAGCGGGGATGGGCGGATTATTGACAACTGCCGCGCAAAGGAATAATTTTTTGTTTCCCTGAAGATGTCTATTTGCAGAATGTCACCAGGCAGCGCGGAATCTACGAAGATTGCTTTACCGCTGATTCTTCCTATTCCGAAGCCGCCATAGGCTATATTTGTAATTGTAATTTCTTCTGTCACGGTAATTATAAAATATTATTGACTTGAGTATTTATAAATCATATTGTACAGATTGAGAAAAACAGAATTGGACAAATTATGATCTCCAGACTTATACCATTTATTCTTATGCTTTTTTTTCTGTCTATTCTTTCATGTAATACTTCACGATATAAAGAAGCTGAACCCAATAACACTTTTGCAACAGCCAATACGATTGAACCCGGCAGAACATATAGCGGTACAATTGAAAATGACAGGGATATTGACTGTTTTTCCCTTAACGTTGACCGGGAGCGTATTATAAAGATTGAACTTACAGGCATAAAGGGTGTAAACCATGCCTTCAGTATTTTCAGGATGAACGGCGATACTGGTATACTGCTTAAACTTGTTGATGATAACAGGAAATCCTCGCCGGAAAATTTCGCGAACCTGTATGTTTCACCCGGCAGGTATATAATTTCTGTTCACCACGGAGAAAGAGACGATAAAAAGGGTAATCCGGACACGGCTTACAACCTCAAAATTACGGAATATGACGTTTCTGCAGAGGAGCGTGAACCTAATGACAGAAACAGGCCGAATACAATTCAGCCCGGGTACCCGCTGACCGGTTATTTTTCACCCGGAAGGGACAGGTACAATGATTCCGCGCAAGACGCTTTCAGGGAAGAGGACTGGTATTCATTCGATATTACAGCAGATGAAAGCAATCCGGTTACAGTAACTCTTGATCTTACAGGCGTAGGCGGAGTGGACTCTGTGCTCGAACTTTATGACCGGCAGTTCAATCTTATTGCGCAGTCTGATGCATCATCACACGGCGCGGGTGAATCCATTACAGACTTCGGAATAAAGAGCGCCGGCACATACTATGCGGTTGTTGGTGCAAAAAATTTTCAGTATAACAACAGCGAAAGGTACAGATTATCACTAACCGTAAATTCCCACAGCAGCGACAATGAACTTGAACCTAATAATACATTTGATGAAGCAAATACAATACAGGGTAAAGAAATCAGGGGTAAATTCAACTCTGCCCGTGATGTCGACTATTTTATTACGGGAACAGATGCGGCCGGAAAATATTTAAGGATTGATCTGGTTAATGATGAAAGTTCTGATTCGACGCTTGCTGTTTACAATAAATTCCGCAAAAAACTATTTGAGATTAACAACACCGGCCCCGGAGGAACGGAAGTCCTGCCTGCTCTTTATATAAAAGACAGCATGTACATTGCGGTAAATTCAAATTCTGATTCCGGCGGATCATATACCCTTATTTTTACTGAGATTAATTCATTCAACCAGATTGAGATTGAACCGAATAACAAAAAAGAGGACGCGAACCCGATAAAAAATATAATCAAGGGGTATACAACCTGTGCCGGCGACATTGATTATTATATAGTAACAAATGATTCGAAAAAGAATTACAGGATTGAATTCCGGGCTCCCGCAAACGGTTCGGTCAAATTATCCACTACCGATCAGTCCGGGTATATAATTAAAAGTCAGGATGTCGGCAATGGTAGCGCTGTCACTATTAATGAAATTTTCGAAAAACGCGGATATATTATTGTTGAAACAGTCGTCCTGGATCTTGAAAATTCTTATGACCTGATAATAGAGGATGTGCGATGAGATTAAAATATATATTTATTCTGTTTAGTATTTTTATGATCAGTTCATGTAAAACCGGCCCGGATATCACTGATGGCGGGGTAACAGATTATAAATATAATTTTATCATCACCGCAAGCGATTCCGACATAGACCACCCTGACAGGGACAGAATATCATTTTATGTTGTCTACATTGACAAGGTGGAAGCCGGAAGGACAACAACAGGCCTTGAATCCCAGGATAAATACTTTGAGTCCAATCTTACGCCAAACAAACACCTGATAATACTCGAAAAATGGATTCTTGATAAAAGTAAAGGCAGGTACGTAAAGCTGAACAATATTGAGCAGCCAAAACCGAATTTTATATATATAACGATTGAGAAGGGAAAACAGACCCGTATCAGAATGAGATCAGCTAACACCGGTGTTGCGACATATACATCAGAGACTGAATAGCTCCGGCTTCGAACCGGGTCTATTTTAAACAAGAAGGTAATTTATGGCCAGAGAAAATAATAACTTCATAGACAGAGGTTTCAAGTCCGGATTCGATTCAGTTGTTTCAAAACTTTCTGATCGTACAACATTAAGCGATGTGTTTCACGTATCCAGTCATGATTCCCCCATGCCTTCACTTGACGACCTCAAGGAGATAATGGAGTTGCTGCGCTCAGTAATTTTTCCGGGATATTTCCGTAATTCTGAAATTAACAGTGAAACAGTAGGTTATTACACAGGCGCGAAACTTGACAGAATTTACAGGTGGCTCTCTGAACAGATCCGCAGAGGATTCTGCTTCCAGTGTTCCGAAGAGGGAATAGAGGACTGCGCCAACTGCGGTCCAAGGTCACTGGATCTTACCATGGCTTTTTTAGAAAAGCTCCCTGAAATCAGACGGCTGCTCTCCCTTGATTCAAAAGCCGCGTATATAGGAGATCCCGCGGCTAAAAGTATTGCAGAGGTAATATTCTGTTACCCCAGCATACTGGCCATGACTTACCATAGAATTGCGCATGAACTTTTTCTGCTCGACGTGCCTATGATTCCACGAATAATATCCGAGATGGCCCATTCACGCACAGGGATAGACATACACCCCGGAGCAAAGATAGGCGAGGGGTTCTTTATAGATCACGGCACAGGCACAGTTATCGGCGAGACCTGCATTATCGGCAGGGGAGTGCGCATATACCAGGGAGTAACTCTTGGAGCTAAAAGCTTTCCCCTTGATGAAAACGGCACCCCGGTTAAAGATATGCCGCGTCACCCGATAGTCGAAGATGATGTAATAATATACTCAGGCGCTACTATTCTCGGCAGGGTTACAATCGGTAAAGGCGCCGAGATCGGCGGAAACGTCTGGATCACCGAAGATATTGCCCCGGGAGCCAGGGTCATGCAGCCGAAACCTCCGGTGAATGTCATAACTGCTTAATTAACCGGATTTTTCTCTTTTAATAAAATTCTGTGCCACGGCAATGACCGGCTCCCATACCGGTGCAAAAGGCGGTGAATATCCAAAATCGGTGTAGGCAAAATCCTCAACTGTCATTCCAGCCGTTATGGCAACCGCAACCGGATTTATTCTAAGCGCTGCAAAATCGGTACCCGCGATCTCTGCGCCGATGATTTTCCGGTTATCGGACCTTACAATCAGTTTGACATTTATTGATTTTGCACCTGGATAATAGCCTGCGCGTGATCTCCATTCTATAAATTTATCTATTACATCAATGCCATGCCTTTCGGCATCATATCTGTTAAATCCTGTTTTAGCAGCTTCAAGTTCAAAGACTTTTACCATCTGCGTTCCCGCAGATCCCCTGAATAGTTCCTCTTTTACACCTGCGGCCTGAAGTCCGGCGACGCGTCCCTGTTTATTCGCATTTGTTGCCATTGGAATAAAATCTGTTTTGCCTGTGACAAGATTTGTTACGGTTGCGCAGTCACCCGCAGCCAGAACACCCGGTACCGATGTGCCGCATTTTTCATCAACTACGATTGCTCCATTGCCAAGCATTTTGATTTCTGAATTTTGCAGGAAGTGCGTGTTAGGCCGCACACCGGTTGATATAACAACAAACTCAGCTTCAAATTGGCCCTTGTCAGTCTCAACTGTAAAGTTCCCCTCTGTGCCGTTGATTGCATTTACCGTGGCCCCTGTTACAGCATTGACTCCATTTGAGGACAGCGCAGAAGCTATAATTTTTCTGAACTCATCGGAGAATGCAGGCGCTAGGCCTTCAGCCTTTTCTATCATTGTAACAGCAATACCTTTTTTGACAAAAGCTTCTGCAAGTTCAAGACCGATAAGTCCGGCTCCAATAATCACTGTAGAGGCGGGCTTTAGTGTATCAATATGATTTCTTATTTTTATTCCGTCAGCCAGGTTTTTAAGCACCATGACACCCGGCAGATTGTTTCCCTTAAACGGCGGCAGCACAGCGCCTGCACCGGTGGCGATTACAAGTTTGTCGTATGTAAAAACAATTTCTTTTCCGATAGAGGATGCGGTAACAGTTTTAGCCTTCAGATCCGCGGCGACTGCTTCTGTTCCGGTGAAAATCTGGATGTTTCTTTTGGTGACAAACTCATCCTTTTCAACTACAAGCAGCGACGTGTAATCTTTAATCTCTCCGGAGATATAGTATGGCATACCGCAGGCTGCGTATGAAATAAATTCCCCTTTTTCAAGCACGCCAATGCTTAGAGATTTATCTACTCTGCGTGCCTGTGAGGCTGCACTCATGCCTGCCGCGTCGCCGCCTATTATTAGAAGATTAAAGTGCGCCATAAGATTCTCCTTTGTTCAATAAAGTGATACCTTCTTTCCGGATTTTTTGGAAAAGAAGCCTGTCATGCCGGCTGAAGCGAAGCGCAATGCCGGTATCTTAATGAATCAATAAGATTCCGGTATTTGGCTGGCTTTATCAGAACATCCTGTTCTTTGCCGACAGGCAAACATCGTGTTTGCACCCTGCTTAGAAACTGAAAAACCGGGATGCCCCATTGTTTCCGCCGAACCAGGCCGCAGGACACACTGGATATTAAAAGCCTGCCAATCAATGTACCCGCGCCGAAAGCGCATGACATTACATTTGAGCAATTACTTTGTCCCGGTGAACCAGGCCGCAGGACACACTGGATATTAAAAGCCTGCCAATCAATATACCCGCGCCGAAGGCGCATGACACTACATTTAAGCAATTACTTTGTCCCGTTGAACCAGGCCGCAGGACACACTGGATATTAAAAGCCTGCCAATCAATGTACCCGCGCCTTAGGCGCGGGTATACCCCCCATTACTTTTTCTGAATAAAAGCCTGAAAAAGATCTATCGGTATGGGGAAAAGTGTGGTGGAATTATTCTCGGTCGCAACTTCACGCAGAGTCTGCAGATATCTTAACTGCAATGCCACGGGATGTACCTCTATAAGTTTAGCAGCCTCGACTATCTTTGCCGCTGCCTGGAATTCACCTTCAGCTCCGATTATCTTGGCTCGCCTCTCCCTTTCAGCCTCGGCCTGCTTGGCCATTGCCCTTTGCATCTCCTGCGGAAGGTCAACATGCTTAACCTCGACAGCCGACACTTTAATTCCCCAGGAATCAGTATGCGCATCAAGAATAGTCTGTAGTTCGGAATTAATGTGTTCCCGGTTGCTGAGCAGATCATCAAGTTCGACCTGCCCTAATATGCTCCGCAGAGTAGTCTGCGCCAGTTGCGAAGTTGCATATAGAAAATCATCGATCTCAGTTATGGCCTTATTCGCCTCTACAACCCTGAAATAAACAACAGCATTTACCTTAACAGAAACGTTGTCCTTTGTGATTATATCCTGAGGCGGGACATCCATTGCCACAAGACGAAGGTTCACTCTTACAAATTTATCTATAAAGGGTATGATTATAACAAGGCCAGGCCCTTTAGGTCCCTTTGGGGGCATAAGAAGTCTCCCAAGCCTGAACACTACAGCACGTTCATATTCCTTTATAATTTTAATTGATGAAACAAGAATCAACAGCGCGAGGATAATAACCGTTGATAAAAAACCCAGGTCAATCATGTCAAGCCTCCTGTTAAATTTTTATTTTTTTCGTATTTTCAAAACCAGACCGTCTGCTTTTTCAACGATGACCTTTTCTCCTTTTTTCAGATCACCCTCAATTTCAGCATTCCAGATTTCACCGTGTAGAAATATTTTCCCTGTTCCGGAAAAATCAGCAAGGGCATAACCCTCTTTGCCCAGCAGTCCCTCAAGTCCCGTAAAAGATTTTACATTATGCGCCTTGATGACAGCGCGCACAACTATAAATACAAAAAACAGTACGAAAAGAAGCATACCTATAATCGTTGACACGGGAATACCTCCTCCGGGTAATGGTGAATCAAAGAGGATTAGGGCCCCTATAAAAAAAGATACAACTCCGCCAAGAGCGAACAGGCCAAAGCTTGTAAATTTAAGTTCAAGTATAAAAAATACAAATGCAAGAATAATCAGCATAAGCCCGACAAAATTAATTGGAATAATTTTAATACCCATAAGAAATAATATAAGCGAGATTCCCCCGAGTGTGCCGGGGACAATTATGCCCGGATTTTTGATCTCCAGCCATATACCAACAGTTGCAATTATGAATAACACAAAAAGCAGTTGCGGATCAGCCAGGCGATTAACAGCTTTTTCTTTCCATGTCATCAGGTATTCTTTTTTGATTATTCCCGTGGTTGAAAAGGTGTATGCCTTTCCATTGAAATCAATTTTCCTTTTATCAAGCTTCCGCATAAGGTCATCAATATCATCTGCAATTATCTCTATTACACCCGCCTTTCGTGCTTCCATGTACGAACTTGAAATGGCATTTTCAACGGCCTCTTCAGCCCATTTAACATTGCGGCCGCTTTTCTGGGCAAGGCTGCGCGCATATGCCACGGTGTCATTGAGAATTTTTTTATCCATGACATTATCCGTTCCGCCGCCATTTTGCTGTTTCAGAAAATCGGGAATCATTACTACTGGATGCATGGCGCCGATTTCAGTCCCAGGCGCCATTGCTGCAATATTCGAGGCCAGCATTATAAAACCTCCTGCAGATGCAGCCCGGGCTCCCCTGGGGAAGGTAAAGGTAACGACCGGTATCTTTGACGTGTGCATGGATTTGATTATATCCCTCATCGAATCCATCCAGCCGCCTGGCGTATCAATCAGAAGAACAATAAAATTATTTCCATCTTCTGCAGCTAAATTTATGGAATTTTTAATATATTCAGATACCACAGGATTAACCACACCATCAAGGCGTATTACTGCATATTTTTCCGCGGCAGCGATGCTTGAGTAAACTGATACGGATAATAGAACTGCAAAGAAAAATTTTTTAACCATAACCTACCGTTTGAATGTAATAGTTTTAAGATTATATCTTTGTTAAAATAGTAATTGCTATACTCTATTATATTATAATAAAATTACAGGACAATGTTACAAATAGTATAATTAAAATAGTATCCAAAAGGTAGCAGTAGAATTGTAGGGGTTTACGCTACCTTATCATGGGTGCTATATCTATGATCCAGAAAATCTGAGAGTTTCATTGAATCCCAGAAATCGTCCCATCTGTC
>Ga0255347_1004491_pt1 | contig 16837 bp, 13 predicted proteins | sample wastewater_treat_2_FD_192479 | JGI IMG/M metagenome (GOLD analysis project Ga0255347, IMG submission 192479) | Wastewater microbial communities from Lulu Island WWTP, Vancouver, Canada - plant24 | ecosystem: Engineered > WWTP > Wastewater > Unclassified | place: Canada: Vancouver, British...
CCTTATGTCCAGGGCTACACACGTGCTACAATGGCCGGTACAAAGAGTTGCGATACCGCGAGGTGGAGCTAATCTCAAAAAACCGGTCTCAGTTCGGATTGTTCTCTGCAACTCGAGAGCATGAAGTCGGAATCGCTAGTAATCGTGGATCAGCACGCTACGGTGAATACGTTCCCGGGCCTTGTACACACCGCCCGTCACACCATCTGAGTTGACAGCACCCGAAGTGGCTGGTCTAACCGCAAGGAGGAAGGTTACTAAGGTGAAGTTGGTAAAGAGGGTGAAGTCGTAACAAGGTAGCCGTATCGGAAGGTGCGGCTGGATCACCTCCTTTATAAGGAAAGTAAAAGGAAAGCACAAACAAAAGAAAGTCATGATACTGCTCAGTTTTGAAAGAATGAACCCGGCGTAAAGGCCTAATTCTTTCGAGTGGAAAGGAAAAGGGCCTGTAGCTCAGTTGGTTAGAGCGTACGACTGATAATCGTAAGGTCGGTGGTTCGACTCCACTCAGGCCCAATTGATATGCAGAATATCATTGGGGGTGTAGCTCAGCTGGGAGAGCATCTGCCTTGCACGCAGAGGGTCATCGGTTCGAATCCGTTCACCTCCACATTGTAGAGATGAGGCTGCCTGATCTCTACAAAACGACGCATCTGATCTTTGAAAACGGTTAAGCCAAATGAGTAGTCTCATTAGTTTAACAATACAATATTTAATCGAGTATAAAAACGATCGAGCGATAAAACATTTTTGTTATCGATAAATAGTCGATAGCAGATTTAATAATATGGTCAAGCGAATAAGGGCATACGGTGGATGCCTTGGCACTGGTTGGCGAAGAAGGTCGTGGCAAGCTGCGATAAGCCTCGGGTAGGAGCAAGCATCCCTTGATCCGGGGATAACCGAATCGGCAAACCGTCTGCGGGTGAACCCGCGGAATCCGTTACTGAATACATAGGTAGCGGAGGCAATACCAGGGGAATTGAAACATCTTAGTACCCTGAGGAAAAGAAATCAACAGAGATTCCCTCAGTAGTGGCGAGCGAACGGGGAAGAGCCTAAACCGATCTATACGTTACAGGCTGGAGCCGCTGTAGGATCGGGGTTGCAGGGCATAGACGGAGAGTACTCCAGGACTCTCGGGGAGTTACAAAACTTCATGTTAGCTGAACCCGCTGGAAAGAGGGCCAAAGAGCGTGATAGCCGCGTAAGCGAAAACATGGAAGTCTCCCTGGTTTATGTTCCTGAGTAGGGCGGGGCACGTGAAACCCTGCTTGAATCCGGGAAGACCACTTTCCAAGGCTAAATACACACCAGTGACCGATAGTGAACAAGTACCGTGAGGGAAAGGTGAAAAGAACCCCGGGAGGGGAGTGAAATAGAACCTGAAACCGTATGCTTACAAGGTATTGGAGGGCTATGATTCATGCCTGACAGTGTGCCTTTTGTAGAATGAGCCGGCGAGTTACTTTATACAGCGAGGTTAAGCAATAGGAATTGCGCAGCCGAAGCGAAAGCGAGTCTTAAATGGGCGAATAGTTGTATGGAGTAGACCCGAAACCGAGTGATCTAGTTATGGCCAGGTTGAAGCGTGGGTAAGACCACGTGGAGGACCGAACCGGTAAATGTTGAAAAATTTTCGGATGAGCTGTGACTAGGGGTGAAAGACTAAACAAACTCGGCAATAGCTGGTTCTCCTCGAAATAGCTTTAGGGCTAGCCTCATATGTTTAGTTGCGGGGGTAGAGCTCTGATTGGGCTAGGGGGTCCACAAACTTACCAAACCCATTTAAACTTCGAATACCGTAACTTTAGAATATGGGAGTCAGACTACGGGAGCTAAGTTCCGTGGTCAAAAGGGAAAGAGCCCAGACCAACAGCTAAGGTCCCCAAGTATATGCTAAGTGATAAAGGAAGTGAAGTCGCACAGACACCCAGGAGGTTGGCTTAGAAGCAGCAACCCTTCAAAGAGTGCGTAATAGCTCACTGGTCGAGTGACTTCGCGCCGAAAATAATTGGGACTAAGCATATCACCGAAGCTTTGGATTTGCGTTAAGCAAGTGGTAGAGGAGCATTCTGTACGGGCAGAAGGTCGACCGTGAGGACGACTGGACTGTACAGAAGAGAGAATGCCGGCATGAGTAACGATAAAAGGGGTAAAAAACCCCTTCGCCGAAAGCCTAAGGTTTTCTGGGCAATGTTAATCATCTCAGAGTTAGTCGGCCCCTAAGGCGAGGCCTGGCGGCGTAGTCGATGGGAAGCAGGTTCATATTCCTGCACCACCTGGTGGAGGCTATCGTGATGGAGTGACGCAGAAGGATATATGCGCAGGGCGTTGGTTGTCCCTGTCCCTATTTGTAGGCTTGGATTCCAGGGAAATCCGGAGTCCTTATGGCTGAGGATGTGGGGGAGTTAGTCTTTTAGACGAGCGAAGGTGTAGATTCCCTGCTGCCAGGAAAAACTTCTAAACGCGAAACCGGGTGACCGTACCGCAAACCGACACAGGTAGGCGGGATTAGAATTCTAAGGCGCTCGAGAGAACCCTCGTTAAGGAACTCGGCAAAATAGTCCCGTAACTTAGGGAGAAGGGACGCCTCATTAGTGTGAACCTGAGCAGGGGGAGCATGAAGAGGCCGCAGATAATTGGCCCAAGCGACTGTTTACCAAAAACACAGGACTCTGCAAACTCGTAAGAGAAAGTATAGGGTCTGACACCTGCCCGGTGCCGGAAGGTTAAGAGGAAGTGTTAGCGAATTAACATTTGCGAAGCTCTGAATTGAAGCCCCGGTAAACGGCGGCCGTAACTATGACGGTCCTAAGGTAGCGAAATTCCTTGTCGGGTAAGTTCCGACCTGCACGAATGGTGTAACGACTTGGGCACTGTCTCAACGGGGGACTCGGTGAAATTGTAATGTTAGTGAAGATGCTGACTACCTGCAGAAGGACGGAAAGACCCCGTGCACCTTTACTGTAGCCTGACACTGTAGTTTGGTACAATATGTGTAGGATAGGTGGGAGACTGTGAAACCGGGACGCCAGTTTCGGTGGAGTCGTCCTTGAAATACCACCCTTGTTGTATCGGACTACTAACCGGTACCCGTGATCCGGGACTGGAACACTGTCTGGTGGGCAGTTTGACTGGGGCGGTCGCCTCCTAAAGAGTAACGGAGGCGCCCAAAGGTTCCCTCAGCACGGACGGAAATCGTGCGTAGAGTGTAAACGCAAAAGGGAGCTTAACTGCAAGACCTACAAGTCGAGCAGGTACGAAAGTAGGGGTTAGTGATCCGGTGGTCCCGTATGGAAGGGCCATCGCTCAACGGATAAAAGGTACGCCGGGGATAACAGGCTGATAGTGCCCAAGAGTTCATATCGACGGCACTGTTTGGCACCTCGATGTCGGCTCTTCGCATCCTGGGGCTGGAGAAGGTCCCAAGGGTTCGGCTGTTCGCCGATTAAAGCGGAACGCGAGCTGGGTTCAGAACGTCGTGAGACAGTTCGGTCCCTATCCTCTGCAGGCGCTGGAAATTTGAGGAGATCCGTTCCTAGTACGAGAGGACCGGAATGGACGAACCTCTGGTGTACCGGTTGTCACGCCAGTGGCACAGCCGGGTGGCTATGTTCGGAACGGATAACCGCTGAAAGCATCTAAGCGGGAAGCCGACTCCAAGATTAGATTTCCCCTGGGCCTTGAGCCCACTGAAGACTCCTCGAAGACTACGAGGTCGATAGGATGGAGATGTAAGCACGGTAACGTGTTCAGTCCACCATTACTAATCAGTCGTGAGGCTTGACCATATTATTAAATCAATACAACTCAATCACCCTCTTCAAGAACGAAGAGGGTGTTTTTTTTGTGTTATTTGTTTGACATGGTCATAACTTATGATTATCGTGACCATGTGAGGTGGTTATAATGAAATGGAAGATAGCTGACGCAAAGGCTAATTTTTCAGAGATAATAAGAAAAGCTGAAAAAGAACCGCAGTTGATATATAACCGGGACAGGATGGTTGCAGTTGTTGTAAGCAAAGATGAGTATGAAGAATATGAGCGCATAAAAAAAACCGTATCAGAACGTAATATCGGGTCAGCTTTTAATGAATTCAGCTCAATATGCGCCGAAGAATCCTATGTGTTTGAAACACCGGCACGAAAGAACCGGAAGGTGATTCTTCCATGATCAGGTATCTGATTGATACAAATATTATCAGCGAATTATCTAAGCATTCACCGGATAAAAAAGTTCTTGAGTGGGCATCAGGAATAAACAAATGCGGATTAAGTGCCGTCACTGTTGAAGAATTGTATTTTGGACTTTCATGGCGGCCTAACCGCAGGCTTATGGAGTGGCTCAATAAATTTATGGAAGAGTTTTGCGAGATACTCCCTGTTACCGGTTCAATATCGCAGAGAGCAGGGATTCTGAGAGGCCAGTTCCAGGCGAAAGGTGAGACCCGGACACAGGCCGACATGCTCATTGCAACGACAGCAGCGGAGCATGGACTTGTTCTTGTAACGCGTAATTTTAAAGATTTTGAAGGATGCGGCGTGGCACTGCTTGACCCGTTTGCGTGAAGATAAGTATTTAAAATACGACAACGATTGGCATGGTATTGGAAACAGTAATTTAAAGCTCTATTACACGCGAGAAAAAAAGCATCGCCGTAAAAAGTGTTTTTTCAATTTCTGATTATAGAATAGTTTGATTTTTTTCTGAATGGGTGTAATTATACATTCGTAGTGGAAATTATATCGAAAGTTTTCTTCGGCACAAATTTTAATTAACTGATACTGAAAATAACGGATTTGTCAATAGAGAATTACTTTTTTGCTTCCGATGCTTTGATAAAGCTCAGCACAAGTAAGTAATGGTATGTCAGTCGAAGCTGTTTTGCACGTCCTGTACTGCTTCGACACTGCGATATCGCCCTATATCCTCTACCCAATAATGGTCGGCGATTAATCATCTTTTTAAATTAAAAATCTACTGCAAAAAGTAAAATTTCGTGTTAAAATTACATTACCCTGAAAGTTTATACATAAAAATAGTATTAAAAAATGAAAAGTATGGCGGTAGCTATGACAGAGGATAAATTACCTGTGGTTATAGACGACAAAGAAATTCGCAACATGATATATACCTTTAGAGGTAAGCAAGTCATGATGGATAGTGACCTTGCCGATTTGTATCAGGTAACAACCAAAAGATTGAATGAACAGGTCAATAGAAATAAAGATAGATTTCCTCCTCAGTTTATGTTTCAGTTGACTGAAGATGAATATAAGAACTTGAGGTCGCAATTTGCGACCTCAAGTGATGGCGGTAAACATGGAGGCAGGAGGTATATGCCATATGTCTTTACGGAGCAAGGAATTGCCATGCTTTCTGCAGTTCTAAAAAGTGATGTTGCAGTAGAAGTAAGTATCAGAATTATGGATAGTTTTGTCGCAATGCGCAAGTTTCTTATATCAAATTATGAGATTTTTTCTAGGTTAGATCGTATAGAACTTAAACAACTCGAAACGGATCAAAAATTGGAACAGGTCTTCAATTACATTGCAACACAAACTGAAGTAAAGCAGCACATTTTTTTTAACGGACAAATTTATGATGCCTTTAGTCTTATCGTAGACATAATCAAAAAGGCAAAAACCAAACTTGTTTTGCTAGATAATTATGTAGATACAAATACTTTAAACCTGCTATGTAAGAAAAATAAAGGAGTTTCAGTCCTTATTGCAGGCTCAGGAAAAGGAAGTTTAACAAGAAAGGACATTGCTAAATTCAACGCACAGTACCAGGGTTTAACTGTAAAAACAACAAACGATTTTCATGACCGCTTTTTAATCATTGATGATACGGAGGTTTATCATATCGGGACATCAATAAAAGATGCCGGCAAAAAGAGTTTCGGAATCACAAAAATTGAAGATGAAATCTTGATAAACAGCATATTAAAAAAACTCCAATAAAAGGAAATAAGATGTCACACAAATTTTAATTAACTGATACTGAAAATAACGGATTTATCAATAGAGAATTACTTTTTTGCTTCCGATGCTTCGATAAAGCTCAGGACAAATGTTTTGTCATTCGATTAACTGACTGTGGTATAGATTCCGTTATGTTCAACCACAAGTCCCTGCTCGATTAGAATCTGGAGGTTCTCAAGTGCCATGTGCTCTTCGAAGTAGTTCTGAAGCCTGCGGTCCAGGAAGCGGTTGTTGTAAAAGGGGGACAGGGCAGTCAGTTCCGCCAGAGTTTTTCCTTTTTCGATAGCAGTTAAAATTTTCATCCTGTGCAGGTCGAATGCCTCAAGGAATGATTTGAATAGTTCAGTCGCGTCACCCTCGTGAGGAGGCCTGTGTGAAGAACATACGCGCCTGTATGGCAGAGTCATGACTTTGTGGACGCTCTCAATGAAGGGCCGGATTCTGCCTTCGGGGTTGCCGTACCACGGTCCGAATCGGGTGAAGTCTATGTCCGTTGAGAGCAGCGTGCCGGTGTTATGTTCAAAGAAACAGTAGTGATCATTTAGGTGCCCTGGCGAATGTATTGCCTCGATGCGCGAGGTTCCGTTTTCAATAATATCGCCGTTTGAAAAACGGGCATCGGGTTCCCTCAACGCGCGCAGTCCTGTAAGCCTGCCTATAACCTCGACCCAGTGTCTGCCCTTTTCCGGAGTTCCCACATACCTGGTTCCCAGTTCATACAGATCAAACACCGAGTCAGGGGTTTCGGCTGGAAGAATTATTTTTCGGTGTGATAAAAGGTACCAGCGCCTTAAATGGTCCGGATGAGTGTGGGATATTACAAGCGTATCAATGCCGATGGTTCGGTCGATTTCAACTATCTGGTCATCTGCAAGCCCTGAGTCTATAAGAATGTTTTCGTCTCCGGTAAAAAGAAAGCAGTTACAGTAGGGGTATCTGCCTTTTTCAGGCGGCTCCGCAAGATAGATGTTTTCGCAGATTTTACGCAGGTGCATGTTCCGGTCGGTTTTCATGGATCAGAGAGTATTAAGCAGGATTAATACTGCAAGGAAAATATGTTATTAAGCGCATCTGGACGGGGTGATTCAGGGGAACCGCAGGCTCTGACCCTGCGGGAAAGAGGCTCTGACCCCGGGGAAACTTGCTCTGAGCCGGGGAAACTTGCTCTGAGCCGGGGAAAGTGCTCTGACCCCTAAGATTAAAATAACTTGACCCGGTAAAAAGCCCGGTTATAAGCGATAAAATGAAAATACTGGAACTGTTCAAAAAATTTTTAGGGCTGAAGCAGCCGGTACCTGCTCTGCCAGCTCCCGACAAGCTGCTCATGGATATTATAAGGGATGCTCTGACCCTTAACCTCAAGTCTGTCGCGGGGCTGAACATCGAAATTTCAGTGACCCGGATTAATCCCGAGACATTTGAAAAACACCTGTCCGGGATCACGGCAGCATATATTGCTTCGAGCTATGGCCGCGATGAAGTCCCATGCTCGCAGTTTTTTATGCCCTCTGATTCCGCGCATTTGCTACTTGAAAAAATGCGGCAGAAGCGCCGCGATGTTCCGCCGGATGACGATGAGGCTCTGTCTCTGTTGTTGGACCGGATTGAGGGTAATCTTTTCTATATGTTTCTTCCGGATCAGACCGCTGACAGCAGCCCTTTGCGCTTAAAACATCAATACGAGGAAGCCGATTTTCAGGCTGTTATGTGGGGAATCTCTGACTGCCTGATTTTTCAGTTAGAGGACGGAATTTTTAAGGCCTGGATTGCTGTTCCGGCTGATTTATGGAACAAGCTTGGCGATGCGATTGCGGATAAGGATTACCAGTGGAGGCTGCGCAGTATAGCCGTGACTGAATATTCCGGGCCGGATACCTCCCCTGTTAATGAAACAGTATCGATCCGCATAACAAGGCCCGAAGAGTTTCTGCTGGGCCGATTCTTTCTGCCTGGATTTATTAAGCTCAATGAGATAGTTCTTGGTTCAGTATTTAAAAAAATTTCTGCGGGGACTGATGTTGCTCCGGTCGGCACTTTCAGAGTCTCACTTGACATAAAAGCCGATGGGAGCGTTTATATTATATGGTACTTCTTTGTTGTCTGCACTATTAATACATTTAATGAACTTGCAGGATCATTCGACAACCTGTTCAAAGCGATACTGAGAGATACTGTTGCGAACATCAGGTCGGCCTGCCCGGCAATTAATATTACAGGAATACGTTATAAAACATCGCCTGCCGGGGAACCGGTTTCTGATTCAGTTATCCTGCACGCTGAATTGAATATAAATCATAAGCCTGTTAGCACATTAGTAGCTGTGCCGCCCGAATTTATAAATCTGATCGCCTTACACACTCTTGAGAATATAAAACTGCTTCATTCCACACCGCTCAACAGGGTGTTAAGTGTTCTTTCGGTGAGCAGAGCTCTCTTCTCGAAGGGGATCGGCAGTTTCCTTAACAGTTATCGCGGCGCTGATAAAAATCTGCCGGAACTGCTTTCGTGTATGCCTTTCTATCAGTTCATGGAATTGATCAGCGATTCCGACCTGAAAATAGTAGCCCAGAATTTTATACTCCCCGCGTTTTCCTCTTCGTATATGCGGCTTTTCAGAATTGGCGTGACAGACGATTCAGCCAGCGGTCTTGTGCGCAGGCTCTATACTGTGAATTCTGACTGGCAGCGGATCAACAGGTTTCTGCCCCGGATAATCGTTGAAGATGCGCTTGCTGGTCTGCACTGGACTAGCGCAGACAGGTTTGACGAGCTGAACAGGCAGACAATGACAGATCTGTATTCGGCCTCTGATTCCGGAAGGCTGCTGCTTTCAGCCCGGGCAAAATTTATACTCAGGAATCAGTTTTTTGACGCCATGCAGGAGGAGTGCAGGGCGGATATTGAATCACTCAAATCAACGGGTGAACCGTTCGTATCATTTGAAAAAATGCCTTATAACATAAGGCAGCTTTCTATAACGGGTGTAAATGACCGGGATTTAAGTCTCTTTATACTCTGGGCCGGGGATAAGAGGGAGGCTCTGACCCCGCTTTTAAGCAGGTCGCGCAGACTCAGGATTATGGAGGATGTTGATATCCTTAGAAAACAGCACCTGAAGGGAATGATTACTCCCTGCGAATTTCTGCGGGCAATACGGGCGGTACAGGAATCGCTTGAAAAAGAGAGGGTCAGAGCCTCCGAATAGGGGGGTCAGAGCCCTCCCCGGTTCCCCGCGCCTGTCAGTAAAACCGCATCTCCCGGCCGCCCAGAAAAAGCCGTGAAATCGCGCTATTCCCGTCCGGCATAACCGAAACTTCGACGCGGACATTGTCCAGGTTTTTTTCAATATTTATGCCTTCGTATTGTGGAACAAAATAATCCTCGACGCCGAATTTTATATTGCGGTAACGGTCTATCCGTCCGCGGATAACTGTTTTATACATGCTCTTTAGCCAGTGAATGTCGCGCGATGCCGCTGCCGCTCTCCAGTATTCTGACGATTCAGGTTTTTCAAGCGCAATATAGATTGTTTCGTTAACCCGAAAAGGCTGTTTCTCGCCCGGTTTTAGAGTTATGGTATCAAGTTTTGTCCGCGTGATTTCGTAGTTCAGGATTACATAATCACCGCTAAAAAGGCTGCGTGGATCTATCGGCTCGCATTTAAGCATGACCTTTTCTCCGGCGGCAAGAATATATTCCTGGTTAGCAGCCATGAAAAGAAGTACGGCAACCTGGATTAAAACAATGAACGGCATAATAATTTTTCGGTAATTATTCATGGTCACCCTCCGCTGAATCGAAAGCGCTTATTATCTGCCGTCTTTTTTTCTCAAGCATATATCCTCCCGCAAGGCCTATAACGCCTGTTATAATAAAAAGCAGAGATCCCGAGAGCATATCCCAGAACAGGTCAAAGTACCGTGTCCCTATGTGAAGTATGAACGCGCAAACCGCGATGTTAAGCAGCATTCTTGACTGTATAATCGTGCTGTAATAGATTGCAGCGCCGGTGGCAATGAGCAGGAGCAGGTTAAACACAACTGAATAGCATATCCACGAAATACCTTCACCGGCTATGAAGAGCGTCAACCCTGAAGCTATAAATATTATCATGGAAAGATAAATAATAGTTCGTTTCTCTTTAAGCCGGGACAATAGCGCCATGTATAGAATGACGGCCAGGGTTATGAAGAGAAATATCATGACGATTACAACAGTATCAGCGTCAAATATTGATGTCTGGTCTTCTATTTTGAATGATGCAATATAGATCGTCAGCCAGATTGCTATTGAGGTGATAACGTCGAGAATTAATGAGGGATAGGGAGTCTGTCCTGAAAGGTCGTTCACCAGCCTGTTTATAAGGAAACAGACAGTGGCAAATATGATGAATCCCACAAGGTACGCAATCATGTATTCATTATCGCTGAATGCGCTGGCTGTCAGCCCGATCCACTTTACAATAAAAATACTTATTGTGAATACGAAGGCCATAGCTTTCTCTACATTCCAGTCTCCCGGAATAGTATAGGCTGATGCAAGAGACGACGCAATAAGAATTACTATGGCTGTGTGTGTCGAGACCATGCGCGCTGTAGTGTTGTCGGGCACTATGAAGAGTATGACGGCAATTGCTGTAAATGGTATGAATATAAGCGGGTTCTCACCTTTTCTTCTTAAATAAAGGCATCCTGCGGCAGAGATAAGTATGAATAGCGCAAACTGTGTTGACTGGAGACGCGTACCTTCAGGAAAACTTAAAAGCGCTCTGGGATCAGTTGACTCAAATGGCCATGAGAGTGACAGTAAGGGGATCAGGAAGACAACCCATCCGGTAATAGAGAGGATGTTGGCTGAATAGTTCATTGTTTTGTCGGAACGCATCAGTTTGGCGGCAATCATAAGCATTGGCCCAAGGCCGTAGAGCATGTACATGAATGCCTTCTTTGTTAAATCGTTAGCGCTGACTGCCGGGCCGATCCAGTGAATATTAATCTGGAAGTAGTATACAAGAATCATAGTTGCGGTAAGTGTAAGTCCAGTCCTGTTCCCGCGCCGGTAGAATAAGACGCCGTATATAAGCAGAGGAATTATAAAAAAATAAGCCGGATTCCCGTATTCAACAACCTCCCAGTAGTCCCATATTATAAAGAGGGCAAGCGACATGTAGTACCCCCATTCTTCATCCATAACTGCTGAGAGCAGGAGCGTGCCTATGGCCCATACGAGAAGGCCGTTCGTGGGATGGGAACTTATGTGGTATATCTGCGCCACCAGCATTATGCCGATTCCGAATGTGACCATTCCAAGCATCAGGATCAATCTTCCCGCAAAGATCTCTTTTTTTACAAAAAGAAGGTACCATGATACGCCGTAGCATGAAAAGATAAGAAGAAGAACCTGCGCCATCTTCAGGCCCGGAGGCATTTTGCGCCAGTTGGCTGCATAGAATATGACAAGCCCCACGGCAATGCAGATAACTGCAAGCACAAGGATCACCCTTGCCAGGTTGATGGGGCTTTTACGTCTGGGGGCCACATTGTCCCCTATTCTGTCTGCCTGTAGCGGAACCTTGTAGAGTTTTAGAATTTGTTCTTTCTGTTCAGGTGTAATGATCCCTTTTTTTATCCATATGTTTACCTCGTTTATGAGCCATTGCAGCATTTCCCTGATCTCAGCCATCCGGTTCTCCTCCTGCTATATATAATAAGCGGTAAAAAGGATATTCCGGCAAGAAAAAAAGGGTCAGAGCATCGAAGTAAGGGGGTCAGAGCCTCGAAGTAAGGGGGTCAGAGCACCTTCCCAGGGTCAGAGCCTCGGAATAAAGGGGTCAGAGCACCTTCCCAGGGTCAGAGCCTCCCGGAGGAATTGTTGCCTGGATCGGGTTAAGGAATCAGTACTGATTAATATTTTAGATTATTTTAAAATAATGCTTATCTTTTTCAGAATTTCTTCCGAAAATATAATGAGACATAAAACTGTAAAAGGAGGCGTAATATGACAATAATTCGTTTTCCTGGTTCAGTTGGTTTTGGCAATAGCGGCATCAAGCCCGACAGTGGTCCTTTTGATATGAAGAGACCCGGATTTATTAAGAGGGCACGAACGGCCGATATGCTTGAGATTTCTCCCGAAGCAAAAGAGAGGTTCAATGAAGAGAACCTCGTGAGACTTGACAGGATAAGACTCAGGAAAGAGGCCGAAAGCTATAAGGCCATGCTTGCTGAACATATAGAGTGGAAGGGCGGGGATATGCGGAATGTTTACCGGCTGAGGAAAATGATCGACGCAAAGGTAAACCTTGCCGTTGGTGTTTACGATAACCCCGATGATGCAATGCTTACAAAGATGCTTGATAAACCCGAGATTTAACCTTCGAATACCCGGCCCTGAGCGGCCGGGTGTATTATGGCCGGTATCTGATTAAAAATTTTTACTATTCATGTGCCTGATATTGATCTTGACACGCAGCCTTCATGCCATAATTCTTGATTATCACAAAATCTATAGAAGGATTATTTAATGAAAGTTATCGACGGAGTTTATTCTTATGTCTGGGAGGGTGTTTTTGTGAATAACTGCAACAGCTTTTATTTCGGCGAGCCGTTCAACATCCTCTTTGACCCGGGGCTTAAAAACTATACTGACCAACTGCTGAACCTGATGGAGGCGGACGGTATTGACATTGAAAAAATAAGCTACGTGATTAACACTCACAGCCATCCTGACCATATAGAAGGCAACGTGAACTTCACAAAGTATGACATACCTGTGGGTATGCATAAAGATGAAATTAAATTTCTGAAAGAGATAGGCGCGGATTTCTTCCAGATGATGGGGATGGACTTTTCTGAATATAAATACGACCTTGAACTTCAGGAGGGCAGGCTCCAGATCGGTGACCATGAACTTGAAGTGTATAAAACTCCAGGTCATTCACCCGGATCGGTGTGCATTTACTGGCGCGAAAAAAAGGTTCTGGTGTGCGGTGACCTTGTCTTTGAGAAAAGTTTCGGCAGGTTTGACTTTCCGGGAGGAAACGCTGAACTGCTCAAGGAGAGCATTAAGCGTGTTGCGCAGCTTGATATTGAACACCTGCTCCCCGGCCACATGGATATAATATCGGGAAAAGAAAAAGTGCTTAACAATTTCAAAGAAGTTGAAAGCTACTTTAACCTGTTCTGATTCAGGGTGTAAATTTTTTTGCCAGCGGTATGCGCCGTCCTGCACCGAACGCCTTTGATGTTACTTTAAGGCCGGGCGCTGCCTGGTACCTTTTGTATTCGCTGTTATTGATTAGTTTAAGTACATTATTAACTATCTGCCTGTCGTAGCCCGCACTTATTATTTCTTCAGCAGACTTGTGTTGTTCAATGTACAACTCAAGTATCCCGTCTAATATGTCATAGGGGGGCAGTGAGTCCTGGTCTTTCTGGCCGGAGCGAAGTTCCGCTGAAGGCTCTTTTTCGATTATCGCGCGGGGAATTAACTCCCGGCCTTCGCTGCGGTTTATGTGCTCTGAGAGTTCGTACACCATGGTCTTGGGCAGATCGGATATTACCGCGAGTCCTCCGCACATGTCGCCATATAGTGTGCAGTAGCCGACAGCAAATTCGGACTTGTTCCCGTTAGTAAGGAGTAAGGCGCCGGTCTTGTTGCTGAACGACATCAGCAGGGTTCCGCGTATCCGCGCCTGAATGTTCTCTTCGGTTATATCCTCTTTAAGCCCGCTGAACAGGCCTGAGAGGTCATTACGGAACCGGTCAAAGAGTCCCTTTATGGAAATTGTTTCAATGCGCATCCCGAGGTTCCGGGCCAGGGCGTATGAATCATCCACGCTCCCCGCTGATGAATATTCCGAGGGCATGGTTATGCCGGTGACATTATCCTGCCCTATTGCCTGGCACGCAAGCGCTGCAACGAGCGCCGAATCAATCCCTCCGCTTAGCCCCAGTACAGCCTTGCTGAAGCCCGACTTGGCCATGTAGTCGCTGATCCCCAGCATCAGGGCCCTTCGTATATCCTCGATGTCGTTTATCTTTACCTCGCATGGTACGGGCGAATCGGTTTCAATGACCATAAGGTCTTCGCTGAATCCGCGCGCGTGAGCGCATATTTCACCTTTACCGTTGATGAACATACTGTTGCCGTCAAAGATAAGGCTGTCATTGGCGCCAACCTGGTTGACGAATACGATCGGGATGTTTTTTTCACGGGCGAGTTTCGCGAGCGCTTCCATGCGCGCCTGGCGCCTGCCGCGCGTGTATGCCGAGGCCGAGATGTTCAGTATAAGATCGGCGCCGCGCTCCGCGATTAAGCGCACCGGATCTCTGTCGTATCTGCGCCGTTCCATGAACGGGCTGTTGTCCTCCCTGAAAGCGGGCCAGATATCCTCGCATATTGTGATGCCGATCTTTTTCCCCCTGAACTCAAAGATTTTCGAATCTTCGGCGTGAGAAAAATACCTGTGTTCGTCAAATAGATCGTAGCCCGGGATAAGTGTCTTGTGCTGGCGGAAAATTATTTTGCCTCTGTGTATAACTGTCGCCGTGTTGTAGAGCATGGGGCTGTTTTTTGCGTCATGTTCAACACAGCCGATAACAGCAGCGGTTTCGAGCCCTGAAGTTGCTTCAGCTATGGCCTTCAGTGATCTGATGTTGTCATCGACAAGCCTGCGGCTTTCAAGCAGGTCCATTGGAGGATAGCCGATTGTGCAGAGTTCCGGGAAAATTGTAATCTGCGCGCCATGTTTATCAGCCTGATTCATGAATGAAATAATTTTCTTCATGTTCGAGGCCGTGTCTGCAATGGCGGGATTTATCTGTGCGAGAGCTATTTTCATATCTACCCCCCGTTTATGCTCAGACTGATTATTTCACTGTCGCGCGCGGGCAAGTCAAGAAGTTTGCGGATTGCAGAGGCATCTTTTTTTACCCCGACGCATATTATATTGCAGGAACGGTAGCGGCGCATCGCAGGGCCGCTCTCCTGCCCGGGTGCATGATGCGGTGCCAAGCGAAGGGGACGCCCAACAATCCGGATGAGCCACATTTCGTAAGCAGCTATAATATCAAAAACTTGACAATTTACCGGGTGTCAATAAGCTGTAAAGTTTACAAACACATTTTTTAAGGAGATCACATGGTTCCGGTAAAAAAATATAAAGACCTGACTCCCGCAGAACTTGATTCTTTTTTCAACAGGTTCGGCGAGGATTTCAGTTCGGTCATGATCAACACCGTTGTTCCCATTGTCAATGATGTAAGGCAGAACGGCGAGGAGGCCGTAAAAAGATACACGCATAAATTTGACAGAGTAAAACTCCAGTCCGTAACAGCAACCGAAAAAGAGATAAACGCGGGTCATAAAAATACATCGAAGGATGTACTTGCCGCGTTCATGGAGGCAGGGAGAAATATAGAGGACTTTCACCGCAGGCAGTTGCGCGACAACAGTATTTACACTAAACCGGACGGAACTATCTTAGGCACGACATACCAGGCAATTGAAAGCGCGGGGATATACGTTCCCGGCGGTAAGGCCTCGTACCCCTCGTCGGTACTTATGGGAGTAATACCGGCCCAGATCGCGGGCACAAAAAATATTACAGTGATAACACCGCCTGGCAAAGAAGGCGGGGTTCCCGATGTAATACTGGCAATCTGCAAAGAACTGGGCGTCACGAGTATTCTCAAATCGGGCGGGGCGCAGGGGATCGCCCTTGCCGCGTACGGTTCAGAGAATGTGAATAAATGTGAAATCATAGTCGGCCCGGGCAACATATTTGTAACAGCGGCCAAGACCTACCTTTTCAGCATGGGGATCATTCAGATAGATTCAATGGCGGGCCCCAGCGAAGTCCTTATTATCTCGGACGAAAAGTCGGCCCCCAAATGGGTGGCATGGGACCTGCTGTCGCAGGCTGAACACGAGGAGAGGGCGCTGGCTGTTCTTGTGACAACTTCGCGCAAGCTGGCAACAGAAGTGAATAGGCATATTAAAGAGGATATAGATTCAGGCCGGGGAAGGCACGAGATCAAAAAGGCAGCGCTTAAAAACGCCGCGATCATACTGGTTGATTCAATTGACGAAGCGATCGACTTCAGCAACAAATACGCTCCTGAACACATGGAGTTCATGGTGGATAATCCCCTTGAGTATGTGTCGAGGATAAGGAATGTGGGGTCGCTCTTTTTGGGGCGGTACGCGCCGGTCGCGGTTGGCGATTATTTTTCGGGGACTAACCACATTCTTCCCACAGGCGGCGCCGCGAGGTTTTCTTCCGGCGCTTCGGTCGACACATTTATGAGGCATACCACATTTCAGTTGTTAAACGAAAAGTCGCTCGCCTCTGCCAGGGAACAGGTTAAACTTATGTCAAGGTACGAAGGTTTTGACGACAAGCACGGCGGTTCTGTTGACGTGAGGTTTAAAAAGTAGTATTAGCGGAGTAGAAGGGGGTCAGAGCATGTCCCGGCGGGGTCAGAGCATTCATGAGATAATAACAAATTTATACCGCCAGGGGCGTTAAGTGCATGTATTGCTCCTGATTGGCGGAGGCCTCTCTGCCAGGGATATAGCAAAAGAGTGCGAAATCAGCCTTCAGACCGCCAAAAGCCACATTCACAGCATATACCGCAAAACAGGCTCAAGAACCGCGTGGATTTGACAAATTTTCTTAACAGATACTCCTGATTTATGATTTTTTTCACTCTCTCAATCGTTCGATGGATTGCCGCGGCAGCTATTATTTGTTAATTTAAGGCAAAATTTATCATAATATTTCAGGAGGTTTTTTGTGAAAAAAAATGTTCTTAATTTGAGTCTTTTTGCCATAATTGCTC
>Ga0255347_1004504_pt1 | contig 16815 bp, 23 predicted proteins | sample wastewater_treat_2_FD_192479 | JGI IMG/M metagenome (GOLD analysis project Ga0255347, IMG submission 192479) | Wastewater microbial communities from Lulu Island WWTP, Vancouver, Canada - plant24 | ecosystem: Engineered > WWTP > Wastewater > Unclassified | place: Canada: Vancouver, British...
AAATTTCTTAAATTGCGGGAACCCTTTTTTCATAATATATGAAAGGTGCGGAAATAATATTTTATATATTAAATTGGAATGGGAATCCGCAGGCAAGTAATTGCTATTTAGGTGATTTTATGAAAAAGAAAATTAAAGATTATGATAATTATGAGATTTATGATAATGGAGATGTATTAAACATTTCTACCCAAAAGATTCTTGCTGGATCGATTGGAGAAAATGGTTATAAATATTATAGATTATCAAAAGAAGGACAGAAAAAAATGTTTTATGCTCATAGATTAGTGGCAGAACATTTTTTAGAAAATCCTGAAAATTTACCAATTGTAAATCATAAAGATGGTGACAAATTAAATAATAATGTAAACAATTTAGAATGGGTTAGTTATAGTGATAATGTAATGCATGCTAGAAAAAATAATTTAATTAGTAAAGTAAAAGAGCATAGAGAGATTTATACAGAAGATTTAGAAGATGAACAATGGAGAAAAATTCGAGAATTTGAAAACTATTCTGTTTCCTCTAAAGGACGAGTAAAAAACGACTTAAAAAATTGGATATTGCGACCTTCTATAACTTCTGGATATAAAAAAGTACGATTGAGTAAGAATGGTAAGGTTGAAGATCGTTTAGTGCATAGATTAGTTTATAGTGAATTTAATGAAACTGATTAGTTTCTGCCTAAAGGATATGTTATAGACCATATTGATGGTGATAAATTAAATAATAATTTATCTAATTTACGTTATATTTCTCTTTCTGAAAATGTACTTTCAGCTCTTTATGATAGTAATACTAATAATAGTAATAAACCAGTTGAACAATATGATTTACAAGGTAATTTCATAAAATCTTTTCCCTCTGTGCGAGAGGCTGCTAGACAGTTAAATTTGGATAGTAGCACGATTAGTAAAGTGTGTAGAGGTAAAAATAAAACTCATGGAGGTTTTATTTTTAAATATAGCAATTAAAGCTTCAACGACTATCCTGAAATAGCTCCCGTGGAATAAAAAATAGGAGCAATAGGAGTAGGGCCAAGCGGTGGGTGAAAATCCCTTAAATCGAAAAAGGAAACTTCCCCAAGGGAAGATGATATAGTCTATTCTTATAGGAAACTATAAGCAGTTCATAAGAGAACGTGCAAGGTGTAGCGAGCCTTGTAGAATATAAAGATTCAAAGAGCTTTTTGACGGTACTGAGCCTTATCATAAAGTGCATCCTTTATCCTGGGGCTAAGCTGTTTGTTACATCAGGTGGTAAAGAGCAGTCAGCGAGCATCGTGCGCGAGAAGGTAGAAGAACTTTGCGCGCTGGTGCCAGGGTTGACACGAGAGATCGACTGGCGTAAGGGGCGTACGCGTATAGGAAAAGACCAAGTTATTTATGTCTTTAAAAATGGTTCTTCTTTTGATAACGTTCCAGCTAGTGAACGTTCTAGAGGTAAAAGACGTCATGGTGGCGTAGGAGAGGAATGTGTAGGTATTGATGGTAAAATCCTTTCTGAAGTTATTATTCCTATGATGAACGTTTCTCGTAAGTGTATGGACGGCTCTAAGCACGACGAAGAATCTTTAAATAAATCTCAGGTTTATATTACAACAGCTGGATATAAAAATACTTTTAGTTACACAAAACTTATTCAATACCTTGTTTGGATGGTTACTGAGCCAGACAAGGCTTTCGTTATGGGTGGTACTTGGAGGACTCCTGTTATGATGGGCCTTCAGGATAAAAACTTTATTACTGATATTAAAAAGGATGAAACCTATGATGAAGCATCGTTCGAGAGAGAGTATAGAATTTTGTACTCGTTAAATTTTGTAAATTGCTGGAAACCCGCGAAGATAAGCAAACTACAACATAAGATTGAGAATATATCTAAGTGTGACAGTAAGAAAATTGTTTATTATGTGGCAATCAGCAGCCAAGCTCTGATGAGGAGAAGGTTCAACGACTACTCGCAAGAGGTAAGGGGATAAGAATTTATTGATCCTCTGAAAAACAAAACTTTATAGAAAAGGAGTATAAATATTATGAAACAAATTATTGTTGATGGTATGGTTACAAACTACTTTATAGACGAAGAAGGAAATTGCTATAATGGAGTTAGGGGAAATTATTTAAAAGGTCAAATTTCTAATAGTGGCTATTTAAACTATAATTTATCATTACCTAATGGTAAGAAGAAGAGATTATATGCTCACAGGTTGGCTGCAACAGCTTATATCCCTAATCCGTTAAATAAGACTGAAGTAAACCATAAAGATGGTAATAAATTAAATAATAATATTGAAAATTTAGAATGGGTAACGGCTTCTGAAAATCAAAGATATAATGTTAAAATAGATAACAAAAATAATGCTAAAAAGTTATATCAATTTGATAAAGATAAAAATCTTGTTAAAGTTTGGAATAGTGTAGGAGAAGCCGAGTATGAAGGTGGTTTTACTTATTCTATGATAAATCAAGAAGCTTTAGCAGAAGTAAAAACTTTAACCTTGGGTTATTATTGGTCTTATGAAGCAAATAACGATTTTGAAATTAAGATTACTAAAAATTTGGGTGTTAGCAAAGAGGTAGCCCAATAGGATAAAGAAGGTAATCTAATAAATATTTTTAATTCCTGCGGAGAGGCTGCTCGTGAGGTGGGCGGGACTCATAGCCATATAAGTGAGTGCTGCCGAGGGAAAATTAAAAGCTATAAAGGTTTTATTTGGAAATTTCTATAAATGATGATATAGTCTGAACTCTATTGAAAGATAGAGCGCGCAAGCGGATAGTAGAATTAATTCGGCTACTATTAAACATATTGGAATCTCGTTGGACAGGAACGGTGGAAGGATCTTTCTTTAATGGCGAACACTTCGACCGTGGCCGCATACTCCAAAAGCCAGAATATGAATACTCGGGACGATCCACAGATAGAAGTTACTACTTGCTATCAGTGGACGTTGGGCGTATTAAATGCGATTCGGTAGTGTGCGTCTTCAAGGTAAAACCGCAAGAAGTAGGTGCTCCAATTATTACTTTAGTTAATATGTATGTACTTAATGATGAGAACCTATTGGACCAGGCAGTTGTTTTAAAAAGATTATATTATAAATATCACGCAAAAAAGATTGTAATTGATGGTAATGGACTTGGACATGGATTAATCGATGCTATGGTTAAGTCTCAAAACGATCCAGAAACTGGAGTTGAATATCCAGATTTTGGAATTGAAAATGATAAAGACGGAGAATATAAAAAGTTTCAAACTAAAAGAACTGAATTTGATGCTGTTTATAATATGAAAGCTAATCCTGCTATTAACACAGAGTGCCATTCCAATGTAGTAACCCAAATGGCGGCAGGTAAGGTAAAATTCTTAATTGATGAAAGAACGGCTAAGCAAAAATTATTAGGTACTCGTATGGGTAAAGAAATGACTCCCGAGCAAAGAAACATATATTTGCGGCCGTAGCAGCTCACGAGCATCCTCAAAGATGAAATGCTTAATTTACGTGAAGAAAATCAAGGATTAAACATTGTACTTAAACAGGCAAATAAATCTATTCAAAAAGATAAATTCTCAAGTTTTGAATATGGACTTTGGTATATTAAAGAATCTGAAGGTAAAAAGAAGAAGAAACGCTTTGATGCATCTCAGTAGTGCTTTATGAATTAAAAAAATTTTGGTCAACTTTTTCTAATCAACCTATTGGATTTTTTATATTATACATAAGAAGGTTTTAACAAGAAAGAAGGTGAGAACGTTTGGAGGCTTCACGAGGAGAAATTACAATAAAAGAAATTTTACAAATGAATGATATGAATTTTAAGGAAGAATATAGTTTTCCGGATTTAACCTCTCCAAACGGTACTCTGCTTCGATTTGATTTTGCTGTTTTTGATGATGAAGGAAATTTAGAATTTCTTATAGAATTTCAAGGAAGACAGCATTACGAAGCTAGTAGTAAGTTTGGTGGTAAAAAAGGTTTATATCGCCAACAGTACAATGATAATTTAAAAAGAAGATAGTGCGGACTTCATGGTCTAATCCTAGTGGAAATACCTTAGACTGATGAGTGGAAATTAAGCTATGATTATATCATGGAGAAAGCTGGTATCTTATAAAAAGGAGGTGGATAAGTGGAAGACACAAGAGATATACATGCTAAAGGTTTTGACCTTTTTCGCTTGAATAATTCACTTCAAGCCCCCGTAGATTACAATTCTATTAAAGTAGGTGTGAAAACTCTAAATGATGCAACTTTAGATTTGGGAAGTTTAAAAAAAGCAAATCGAGATTATGGTAATAAAGCTTTTATTTTACAGGCTCTAGCTAACAAGGACTTAGATACATTAAGAGAAATTTCAGACTTCTTTTTTAGAACTAATGGAATTTATCAAAGGATATGTTGCTACTTTGCTACGATGTAGCGATATGATTGGTATATTGTTCCAGAACTCTATTCTAAAAAATATAATGAAGATAAAGTAATTGAAGATTTTTATAATACTTTAAATTATTTAGATGATAGTTATATTAAGAAAATATGTGGACAAGTTGCATTAAGTGTAATTAAGCATGGTTGCTATTATGGTTAGGTGTGTGAAGCTGAGAATGGTTTTGTTCTTCAAGAATTACCCATTAAATACTGCCGCACTAGGTATAATAGAGGACCTCTTCCAGCTATAGAATTTGACTTAAAATGGTTTGATGATACTTTTACAGATCCTATTTATAGAATGCGTATTATCAAAATGTTTCCTAAGGAATTTGAAAAGGGCTATAGATTATGGAAAGAGGGTAAGCTTATCCAAGACCCTGGAGATTATAGCGGACGTGCTTGGTACTTACTTGATCAAGGAAGCGTATGTAAATTTGACTTTGGATTAGATAATGGCGATATGCCGCTTTTCGCTGTCGCGATTCCTGAGCTCTGCGATCTCGACGCAGCGCAAGACCTCGATCGCCGCAAGCAAATGCAGAAGTTGTTAAAAATTTTGGTTCAAAAACTTCCAAGAGATAAAAATGGTGATTTAATCTTTGATGTAGATGAAGCAAGAGATATACACAATAATGCAGTTCAAATGTTAAAAAATGCGATTGGAGTAGATGTTTTAACAACATTCGCTGATATTCAATCTATTGACGTATCTGATGATAATACCACATCTTCAACTGATGATTTAAAAAGGGTTGAGCGTTCTGTTTACAATGCTTTTGGTGTTCCAAATAGTATTTTTAATTCAGAAGGTAACATAGCTCTTACAAATTCTATTTTAAATGATGAGGCCTATATAAGAACTATGGTTCTTCAATTTGGTACTTTCTGGGATCGTTTGGTGCGCGCAAGGACTAAACGTCGCGGCAGTAAAAAATGGAATTTTAGATTATTTATGTTAGAAACAACCCAGTATAATTATCAACAACTCGCTAAGTTGTATAAAGAGCAAACTCAAATAGGTTTCTCGAAGTGCTTACCTCAAATTGCTCTTGGTCATTCTCAGTCTTCTATCTTACATACTATTACATTTGAGAATGAAGTTCTTAATTTACCTGCTATAATGATACCTCCTCTTATGAGTAGTACAATGAATATTGAAACTATTAAAGAAGTAGGTGCTAAAGGTACAAAATTAAATGATGATAGTAGTGGAGAAGTGGGGCGACCCGAAAAAGATGACACCGAAAAGAGTGATAAGACTATAGCCAATAGAGAAAGCTTAGGAATGAGTTAAGGAGGAAAAATATGAGACATATTAGTATTAAATTAAACACTCCTTGCGAATTCATAGATGTTGTTCCGATTAATCCATTGATAAGTAAATGTCAAATAAAGGTCTGTTAGGTTGGGGAAACCCCCAACCGTAACGGAACTATTATTACGAAAGAAGTTGCGCGCGAGCTGGCTAATAGTCTCCCGGGCTCTCCGATCGTAGGACGTTATTTACCAGAGAAAAACGACTTTGAAGAGCATAGCCGCGATATGGTTATTGAAGATGGGGAGTTGGTTTTTAAGGATTTAACACAACCTTATGGATTTGTAGATTTAGGGGCAAAAGTATGGTTCCAAAAATTCTCTGATGATGGAGTGGTACATGAGTACCTTATGACCGAAGGTTATATTTGGACAGGAAGGTATCCAGAAACCCAAAGAATTATAGAAAAAGGTAATAATCAATCTATGGAACTTGATCCAAATTCTGTTAATGGAGTTTGGTCCAAAGATGATAATGACTATTACGAATTTTTTATAATAAATGAAGCAGTAATATCCGCTTTATGTATTTTAGGAGAGGATGTTGAACCTTGTTTTGAGGGTGCTTCGATTGGAAAAGTTCAGTTCTCTTTAGAGGACGATTTTAAAACAAAATTATTCTCTATGATGAATGAAATAAAAGAAATTCTAAGCAAAGGAGGAGAACCAGTGAACGAGAACGAAGTAATTGAAGAAAATATTCAGGAAGTTTCTGAGGAAGAAGTTGCTGAGACAGTCGTAGAAGAGATTGTCGAAGAAGTAACACAGGAAGTTACTGAAGAATTCGCAGCAGTTGAGGAAGAAGTTACTGAGGCCGAGGCTGTTGAAGAAACGACAGAAGAAGTTAGTTCTGAAGAGACAGTTGAAGAGTCTGTTGAAGAAGCTACATATTCTCTCGAAGAGATTCCTGAGTATGTTGAGCTTTCTGAGAAATTTGCTAGCCTTCAAGCTGAGAATGAACAACTTACAGAGGAACTTAATTCTTTAAAAGAATTTAAGTTACAAGTTGAGCGTACAGAAAAGCAGGCCATGATAGATAAATTCTATATGCTTTCTGACGAAGATAAGAGTGATGTTATTACTAATATTGATTCTTATTCTCTTGGAGATATTGAAGCTAAGCTTTGCGTTATTTGCTTTAGGAAGGGCGTAAGCTTTGGTGCCGAAGAAGAGAAGAAAGAGTCTGAGGTAACAACATATAATTTAGACTACGATAATGCTACACCGGCTTGGATTAAAGCGGTTGAACAGCGTAGCAAGTAATAAAAACAAAAAGGAGGAAACTTAAAAAATGGCTAAAACAAGATTAAGTAATGCTACTTATGTTGAGCGTGGCTACGGTCAAGTTGAGCCTAATCACCTTTCTGCTCAAAGAAATGGTCAGATTTATGCTCAGTTACCTGCTAAGTCTACTATTAATATGCTTGAGAACGGTCAGTTCGTTAAGTATGACTATGAAGCTGGTGTGGTTGACTTTACCGGAGCAGGTGATTGGATGCTCGTTTATAACGAGGTTAAGGTTTACAGAGAGGGAGAGGGCGATGCAGATTTCGCTATGATTAAGTCGAATTATGCAGCTGCTGTTTATAGCCCTGTTGATGGCACTTCTGCTACTTCTGCTCATGCTCGTGATTATCGTGGTGTTGTAACACCCGCTGATCCTTACGAGGTTGATAGCACAGCTGATCCTTTCTCTATTACAAAGTATTCTCAGCCTTTGGCAATGCCTACAGGCACAACAATGGTACCTAGAGTATTCGCTACTCATGTTGGTGACATTATGACAACTAACACAATTAACGAAACAGCTCTTGCTCTTGGTGATGCTTTAACTATCGGTGCAGATGGTTATCTCACAAAGACAGGTGGATCTACAGCTACTAAGGATAAGTGGCTTGTAGTTAAGGTTTACACAATGCCCGATGGACAAAAGGGTGTTAAGATTCAAAGAGTCGCATAATAAGGAAAGGAGGAAATAATAATGGCTTTAGATAAAACTAATTTAATCGCTCTTGCTATGGCTGCATCAAAGGCTTCTCCTTCTGCTCCTGTGGCTTATAGTTATGAAGGCAAGGATTTTTCCTATGCTGAGCTTAATGATACACTCTATGCTGAAATGAGTGAACTCGCTAAGGACAATCGTTCTTATCGTGAGAACAAGAACACTATCTTCTCTATTATTGAGACAGTTATTGATAATGTTCTTCCTAAGAGAGTACAGGGTCTTTACGAGTCTTTCGCAGAGATCAAACTTGTTGCTCAGGGTGACAAGCCCTTATTCCGTAGAAAGGTTAATAATCGTTTAAGAGCTAAGCAGTTCGTAACGAGAGTTGGTCTTGCTGGTAGATATGAAGTTTGGAAGATGGCTGGTGGTGAGAGCTTTGAGGTTCCTACATCTGCTATCGGTGGCGCAATCCAGATCGGTTTCGAGGAGTTCCGTGACGGCCGTGTAGATTGGGCTGAAATGCTTAACATTATCCTTGAGGGTATGGATGATCTCATTGCTTTCGAGATCGAGGCTGCTCTTAAGGCTGCTGTTACAGAGCTTCCTGCTAACAACGTTGTTGCTACAACTGGTTTCGATGAGGCTGCTTTCGATAAGCTCGTTAATATTGCTAAGTCTTATGGCGATGTTACAATTTATTGCTTTGACGAGTTTGCTACAAAGATGATCCCTGCTGAGGCTTGGAGATATTCTGACAACATGAAGGAAGAGCTTTGGACTTCTGGTCACCTTCAGGGTTATAAGAATAATAGAGTTGTTATTCTTGGCAATTCTGTTACAGATGAGACAAATAGCGAGAAGGCTCTTGATCCTTCCTACTGCTGGATTATCCCTAATGGTGGTGATTCCAAGCCAGTTAAGGTTGTTATCGAGGGTGATACTTGCGTAAAAGAGAATGACTCTAATGATGACTGGAGCCGTGACCTTCACATTTATAAGAAGGTTGGCGTTGCTGCTCTTCTCGCTAATAGCGTTTGCAGCTACAGAGATACAACTCTTACCAAGCAGATTGGTAGCTGGAACTTCAAGACAGACATTACATTCCCTGTTGTTACTGAATCTTGATTATAATTAAAATATAATTTACTCGGGGCGTGGGAACGCCTATGCCCCGAGATTTTTCTAAGAGATAAAGGAGACGTAAAAATGGAAGATAAGAATAGAAAGGTATCAGTAAAAAATCGCAGTAGTGCGACTGTTATTATTAGTATACCTAACAGACATATAAGAGTAGAGTTACAGCCAGGTCAAACTATTACTAGTTTAACTTTTGCGGATGTGGAGGAATTTTCCTACCAGCCCGGTGGTGATACGCTGCTTAGAGAGTATTTGCAGTTAGCCATCGCTGAAATTAAAGATTTAAGTCTTGGTGAGCCACAGCCTGAGTATTTTTATAGTGAAGAAGAAGTAAAGAAATTGTTAAGTGAGGGTTCTATTGATGAATTCCTTGACTGTCTTGATTTTGCACCTACTGGTGTTATTGATTTAATTAAGAAGTTTGCGGTTTCCCTTCCTCTTACTGATACTCGTAAGCTCGCAGCCATCCAGGAGAAAACAGGATTTAATGCGGCCGCTGCTATTCAGCATGACAAGGAGTCTAAGACTGAAGAGGAGGCATCGAACGCCGCTCCTAAGCGTAGAGTAACATCAACGACTACTTCTACTCCTAAACGTAGAGTAATTAAGTAAATTATTTAAGAAGGGAGTGCATTATGGCTACTAGTTTTACAAAAGTGTATAGTGCTTTCCTTGATCAGATTACAGATGATTTGTAGATGGAATTAACACCAGAAGATACAATAAAAGATTTACAACATCTTTTAATTAATGGTATTCCAGAGTTTGAATTTCCTCGTAAGATTTTAACTGATTATACGATTGAAACTGAGGTTATTGACGAAAAAGATTTAACTGATGATGATTTTGTAATTGGTATTATTTGGAATGAGATAGAGGATGAGGATCCAACAGTAGCGAAGGTTATTGTTGAGCGCAGTACATTTGCGGCAGACCTCACCTCCGAGGAGATTTATATCTTAGCTTTAATAATGAAATGCGGTTGGCTTCAACGCCAAGTCACTTCTATTGAGAATACTCGTATGAAGTATTCCGGTAGTGATTTTAAAATGACGTCTCAAGCCAATCACTTAGCTAAGCTTCTTACACTTCTTGCTGAATGTCAGCGTCAATCTTTTCATATGCAACGCTTGTATAAGCGCCGCAAAGTAGATGATACTGGCGCAATAAGCTCCAACTGGAGTATATTAAGGGAGGTAAGTGCGCTTGATGACTAAATACGGTTTTGAGGTTTCAACAGAATATGAAATCCGCCGTTTAACTAATCATCTATGGAAATTGATTCCTATGCGTGAAAATGAAGAGAATTAGGAACTACAATTAGAGACCGTAATAAATGAGATAGTCGGCTTAAATGAGATTTTTTCTTTTAAAAGCGACTATCTTATTTTATTAGCTAAGCTTGAAGGGTTACTTCATTCAAAGAATTCTTTTGATTTTTATAGGAAAACAGTTTTTGAGTGCATTTCATTAGTAGGAGGGTTGGCAAAATGAGTAATAATATACCTTATCCGAGAGGATTAAAAGGAATGGCCGCCCGCCTTAATCAACATGGTGGATTTCCGCAACAAGACAGAATGATAAAGGATAAACGAAGAACTTTAGATAGGGCGGTACTTTATTCTTATCAAGGAGCAAAAATACAGAAAGTAAATGGTGAAGATGTTTGTAGGGCTTTAATCAATCCCAATAAGCTCACCATGGATTATGACAACAAGATTCTCTCTGTTGGCTATGAATTTGATTATAAGCCAGGCGATGTATTTAAGTGGTTAAATACTGATACCTATTGGATAGTTTACTTACAAGACTTAACAGAATTAGCTTACTTCCGAGGCGACATAAGAAAATGCCGTTACACTATCTCTTGGAAAGATGATAATGGAATTGTTTGCACAACATAGGCAGCGGTTAGAGGACCGGTTGAAACTAAAATTAATTACATCCAAAAGAATGGTATAAGTGTAGATACACCAAATCATTCTTTAAATATAATATTACCCAAAAATAAAGATACTTTAGCTTATTTTAAGAGATATAAAAAGTTTTATTTAAGAACGTTAGAAGAAAATGAAGGAGATTTGTGCTGGCGTATAGAGGGTTTCGATACTATCAGTACTCCTGGTATCATAGAAATTAATGCGGTCGAGTACTACTCTAATGAGGTAGAAGATGATTTGCAGAATGGTATCGCTGGAGGTTTGATTGTGGACCCTGTTGCTCCAGAGCCTGCTTCAGAATTAATTGTAGGTGAGAATTTTATTAAACCTAAAGTAAGTTATACGTATTATTATGAGGGTGATGAAGAATCAGAATGGGAGATTATCAGTGAGAATAAAACCATTCAGTAGAAAAAAGATGGTAAAACATTAACTATTAAATGGATGCAGAGTTATAGCGGTCAGATTACCTTAAAGTATGGTTCGGCTGAACGAGTTATTGTCATTGATTCTCTGTTCTAAGGAGTTAAAGGAGATAAAGATGAAAATAAATAATTATCGTTAGCCAGAATCAAGCTTTCTGTCGGTCGATAAAGATATGGATATCATCATAGGTTGGTTGTTAAAAAATCAACGTTTTGCAAAGATGTTATTTTATACAGAAAAAGATGCTTTGAAGAGGCCTGATTTGACAGATGAACAAATAGTGGGACTTATGGGTAAGAACTTTAAAAAGGTTCCTAAGCTTTATATAGATGGTTCAGTTTTGAATTATATTATATTGAGCTTTGATGATTTTACACCCTGTAGCAACCCGCAGTTTAGAGATAATACAATTATCTTTGATATTATTTGTCACTTTGATCAATGGGAACTCCAAGACAACCAGCTTAGGCCATATCGCCTCGCGGCCGAAATCGATAGCACCTTTAATAACAGACACTTAACAGGAATAGGAAAGACCGAGTTTTTGGGTATGAAGCAAATCATTTTGAATGATGAATTTGCGGGCTTGACACTCATGTACGCTGTACATCACGGTGGTGAAGATAAGTACAATATGCCCAACCCCGCGGACCAGGCGCAGTTCGAAGAAGACTTTAATAAATTATTTAATGATTTTAAATAATGGCCTTTGATTAGAGATTAGCCTTGGCCGCTGGTTTAGATATTCCAATACCTGAATGTCAAGTAATAATACATCAACCAAGAGTAAAAGAGATTGGTATGATGGGTGAAAACGATTTTAATATGGGCGCGCAGATACTTTGTATCGATAGAAATAGTTTTTCGGAAGGTCAAGACCTTCCTATAGAAGTTACAAATTTTAATTTACTAATGTCATTTTTAAATGAGAAAGAGGCCGCAGACAAAAAACAGACGGTTAAAGCTGTTCTCGCATTAGTATTACCAGATTATCGAATTATTCTAACTCCGAGGTCAATTCTTTGTAATAAGGATAATGAAAATTTGATAATAGATGAAGGGAATTTTGATAATTTCCAAAAAATATTAAAGAAAATATTTTAGTTAGATAGGAAGCAGAAAGATGAGAATGGAGAGATCCACGAGGTTTATAATCCTGCTAATGAAAAGGCTAAACAAATAGCTGAAAAGATTTATAAAGGTCGTAAAAAATTAGCAGAGCTTAAATCTGCAAAGAATCCTGATGATTCCGCCTTAGCTAGATATTTTTCAATACTTGCTATTGGATTAGGTTATACAAGTGATGAGCTTAATGATCTAACCCTTTTTCAGATAAACGATTTATTTGAGAGGTTTACATTAAAAATGAAATAGGATATGGATATTTCCATGAGACTCGCGGGAGGCAAGCCTGATGAGCAGCCTGATCATTGGATGGGACCTCTACATTAATTAAAAGGAGGAAAAAACCGATATGAAATACGGTATTCGTGAAATTTGCGATGTTGTTTTCAAGGCAAAGGGTGTTTGCAAAGTTGGTAACAGAATCTTCTATAAAGATGAGCCTATAATGTATTTCGATACTCTTAAAACTTCATCTCTTGAAGCTGCTTCTAGCTCTGTATATGCTCAGGGCGGTCGCGGTAATCCTAGACTTATTGCTTGGGATGGTGACCGTACTCTCACATTTAATATGGAAGATGCTCTTATTAGTTCTGAGGGACTTCAAATTCTTTCTGGTGCAGGCTTAATTGAAGCTTCTAGCCATGATATTCTTAAGATACATACAACTACTCAAATAGCAGGAAAAGACGTGGTTTATAATTCTACAACTGGAGTAATTACTCTTTATTTGCCTGCAAAGCCTTACTGGGAGCCTTCTGCCCTTACTCCTACTGTGTATACTAACAAGGAGAATTATGCTTATGTATTCCCGTTAGACGCTTTTGGTGAAGTTTGGACAGAGCCTTATATTCTTGATTTTGCAGGTAAAACAATTGGTACAGCAAATGGCCATTATCTTGATGATACTGCCGTTGTTCCTGTGTTCTGGGATGAAAGTGGTGATACCCCTAAGTACAGTAATGTTACATGGAATTCTTCAACAGGTAAATATAATCAAAACATAGATGCCTATAAAGTTACTTTAAAGCCTGATATTACTAAATATTCTACTGGTTCTTATGATGCATTTGATGATATTTTAGCTACTAATCAAGAAGCTACTGGTGCTCCTTACTTTGGTGACAATATTGGTGATGCTTCTACTGATCCTATCTTTGTAAATGGTGGCGCTGTTCTTGTAGACTATTATGTTGAAAAGTCTTCTGGTGCCCAGCAGATTGAGATTACAGCTGATAAGTTCGGTGGTACTTATTATATTGAGGGTGAAACACTCTTCAGAACACAACAAGGTCTTGATATGCCTGCTGAATTTATAATTCCTAATGGTAAAGTTCAATCTAACTTTACATTCTCTATGGCTGCTACTGGAGATCCTTCTACATTTACATTTACAGTAGACGCTATGCCGGATTATACAAGATTTGATCCCACAAAGAAAGTCCTTGCCGCCATCCAGATCATCCAGGATGCTGCTACATCTGAAGCTTCTCGTGAGAGAACATATACAGCTGCACCTGATGTTGATGTAAACTATCTTTAATTTATGAAACTTAAACCTAGAGTTATTGGGAATAATAGAAAAAATATTCCCGCTCCTGTAAAGGAAGAAAAACCTATTCTCCCCGAAGTAGAAGTCGAGGAAGTAGAAGAAATTGAACTTAAAGATCCGGACGATGGCGAAGGCGAAGGTTAATTAAAGGTCGGGGAGACTTAAATGTCTCCCCGATTTTTTTATATAAATTTTTATATATTTGTTTTATATAAATATATAAAACTTTATATAAAAAGAAAGGAGGAAGAGGAGAGATGAAATTAGGTGATTATGTTCATACTTCTAGAAATTTTGGATATGCAAAATTTGGATTAAAGTATCCTGATGGCTCTAAACCAAGTACAGATATTAGTGGAATATTAGGAGAAGCTACTGGTGCTATTAAAAAGGAACATGATGCAATTAGAGCTGAAGCCCGTACAGGTAAAATTGGGCCTAGTGATAATAAATTAAAAGAAATAGAAGCTACATTTGATTATCTTTATAATGGAAGTCAAGCAAAAGATGATTCTAAAAAGATTTATGAACAAATGGGTGTAGCTTGGAAAGAATATATAGATAAAGCTATGGACGCATATGTAAGTAAATTTTATGAAGGTTTATCTTTTGATAATGGTGTTCTTCACTCTGCTGGAGTTTCAACTGAAACTTTAAAATCTTTTGAAGATATTTTTTCTCAAGATAGTGGTAATGACAAACTCCAGACTGCAATAGCTCAAGCTAGAAGTATTTTAAAAGGTAGTAAAGTAGGACAGGGTGCTAGTATAAAGTTATCTTCAATTGAAGGACGCCTTGCAGGAATGAATTAGCTAATAGAAAAAGGAAAAGGAAAAATAGAAGATGTAGATTTTGACAATTTAATAAAAAATAGAAATATAATTAACAAATATTACCAAGATTTAAAAAATAAAAACTTACAGAATGGTTTACCCCGTTCTATTATGATTGATCCTGATGACAAGGAATTAAAAGATGTTATATCAGCAATTAATTTTCAAGCTGGTTTACAAAGATTTCCCACTAGTAAAGAAATAGGTGAAATTTTTGAAGTATTTGGTACTTTAATGAGTGGAGTTATGAGTGGAGCTATTGATACCACTATGACAGACACTATAGATAAGTTAGTAAAGAACTTAGAACAATTACAATACAATGGTATTGATATATGGACTGGTAAAAAAACTGACCCAGTAACTATGGGATTTAAAGGTAAGACTGTTGGTGGTGTTGCTGCTCGATCTAGAAGAAAACATTTAAATACATTAAATAATTCTGAATCAGCTGGCTTTAAATGGGAATATAATAATGGAGAGCAACAATTTGAATTCTCTCAACAAAGTCCTATGAAAGCTGACTTTAAGTTATTTTATGACCCCTCGCGTGAACCTTTGGCTGTATCTGCTAAAAACTATAGTTTGAAATCTAGTTCTCAAAATATACAATTAGTTCAGGGAACCTCTTTTCTTTAGTTATTACAAAGTATAGCAGCTGGTAGATATGAGGCTTATAACCATTGGTTAAATCTAGGTGTATTAGTGCAGGCTGGCCGAGGCGCAGGTAGTTTTGATTCAGTATTTAATGCGGCTTTAGACATGGTTAAATGCATGATAATATCTAAAAGTTTAACTGGCAATATTCCAGGGCGTGTTGGTAAAGCAGATTATTTCTTAGTTAATGCAAGAAATGGCGATCATCGAGGTGTACATTTAGTTAGTATGAATAAACTAATTAGTAATTTGGAGACGTCTTTGGATAACTATATAATTAAAGGTATGGATGATATTTTTAATCCTCCAGCAGGTAGAATTTATCCTTATGCTGATTATAAAGGGCATGAAAATAGTGGGCAAGAAGCTTATCGCAGAATAGCAGAAATGATTCGTCGTTTTGCTACTTATAAAATTACTGTTTATATGAAGCAAAAGGGTTTAGATAGTTTTTGACAATTAAAAAATTTTATGTTATAATATAAATATAATAATGAGTAAAAGGAGGTCATAATAAAATGACATTTGAAATTTCAAATAATCTCCCAGAAGATAAGAAAATTAAGGTGGGAGATCAAGAGATTGCCGTTAAGCAATACGTTCCAATCGAGGATAAACTCAAAGCTATTGAAACGATTCTTAGCTTTTGTTTAAATGCTGATACAGGTCTTTACTTACCTGGCCATGTGCTGGTGTATAGGGAGCTTTATACTTTTTATCTTTATACAGATATTGAGTTTAGCGAAGCCGATAAGGATACGCCAATGCCGCTGTATGATGCTTTAATTAATTCTGATTTTTATAGAGCTGTTAAGGAAGCTTTGCCGACAAATGACTATTTAGAGTTTACTATCCTTTTGGACGATTTTATCAGTCAATTTGAGACTTATCAAACCTCTGCTTATGGTATACTTGACAGCATGAGCAAAGATTATAAGAATCTTAATTTTGATATTGAAGAACTTCAAAAGAAGTTGACCAATAGAGAAAATATTCAGCTAGTTGATGAGATAGTGACGAAGTTGGGCTAAATCAACTAATCTTCTATATTGTTTTTTTAAATTATATAGAAGTAGATAAAATACATAACCCCTCTACTTTAATTAGTAGAGGGGTTTTTCTTTTTATAAAAAATTTGGAGAGAAAGGAGATTTACTTTAATGGCAAAACAATTAAATATGTCAATTAACATCACCGCCAATGCAGATCAAGCTAAGCGTGAGATGAAAGCCTTACAAGACCAGTTAGGTAGATTGGGTAAGGGCATAGATTATGGAAGTGGTATTGGAACAAGTTTTACTAAAGGAATTCAAACAGCTACTAAGGATTTAGCACAATTACAACTTCTTTTAAGACAAACTGTTAATACTGATACTGGTAAATTAGATTTTGCTAAATTTAACGATGGCTTAAAGAAAAGTGGAAGAACTTTAGAGGATTACTCTAAAACTTTA
>Ga0255347_1004507_pt1 | contig 16797 bp, 16 predicted proteins | sample wastewater_treat_2_FD_192479 | JGI IMG/M metagenome (GOLD analysis project Ga0255347, IMG submission 192479) | Wastewater microbial communities from Lulu Island WWTP, Vancouver, Canada - plant24 | ecosystem: Engineered > WWTP > Wastewater > Unclassified | place: Canada: Vancouver, British...
AATTTATTCAATCAGATATTAATTATAGTACATTGAATTTCATTGCGGTTAAGTTTATTTTAGCACATATGTTCAGTATGTCAAGTAGCTACTCAATATGGTCTAATAAAATGAAGGGGTCAAACAATTGGAAATAACCGCTCATACGCCACAGACAGTAATTGCCCATTTGTTCGGGGGTGTAAGCGGTTTCATAGTGCGCCAAGCCTTCAAAACTTGCGCCAGAGGGGCCTAAACGAGTTTCTAGATGCAGATGGGGGCTGCTGGAATAACCAGTATTCCCAACAATGCCTAGAGTTTGCCCGCAATTGATGGGTTCAGAAAAATGGAAAGCAGGCGGTTCTTTCATATGCGCATAAAGGTGGTAAACGGAAAATTCGCCAGTTACAACTGGGGAGCTCACCTCTGGGCAATAAAGGCGATAGTTTGGATCCTCAGGAACAGGTTGATAGCCCGCTAAGAGAAGCTCTTGGAGCTCTTCAGGTAAATGTGAAAGTGGGGTTTCGATCATCACCATGTACCCATATGGAAGATCGTTTTCAGTTAAAGCCAAAACAATCTTGCCTGCCATGATCGCATAGATTTCAATTCCTTCGATTGATTCACGTTCGCCGCGTTGAAAATAAGCAAAATCGACCCCGTGATGACCCGTATCTTGACCAAAATGAGGAGGTATCTTCAAAGGATTGGCGAGAATCAAAGGTAGACTTTGGATGGTTTCATCTTCCAAGGGGCAGCAAACGGTGAAAATCGGCCTTGGGGTTGGGCTGATTGTGGGCGTAGGTGTATTGGTTTGGGCGGCGGTTTGGGTTGGCACTGTTGTATGCGTTGCGGTTGGGGGGTGCACTGAAGGTGTCGTTACCCTTTCGAGATTTTTTGGGTGACAAGCAGCAAGTATGAAGATAAATATCAAAAAAAACAATCTTATAGTGCCGGTTGAATTTGTCGACATTCCAAATAAAACCTTTTCGTTTTTGCGGTACCCATTGAAAAAGCTTTTTGCGGCAGGACTCCATCGAGAACGATCGTTTTGAAAAGATCGGATTTCTCCATAACAGGTACAAAGAAACCAACGTTACCATCGGCTTGCGCAATTTTAAGTAGAGTATCCTCTCCGTGGATATAGTCAATTATTTTTGCGCCTTTGTTTGCCATGAAAACATCCAGAAAGTTTTGAAGAGTTCCAACGGGTACATTTTTTTCAGGATGGTCAATTGTGATTAATTTATAGCCATCTGGAGCTATCATACCGAACTGCTGTTTTGATCTCTGGACGGCATTAACCAATGCTATCAACTCTTGTGAAGTGTTAATTTCATCACATGAAAAATGGTCGCCCCAAAAGGTTTCCATCGCTTGAAGGATATCGGTATTTAGAGAGAATAAAAGTCGATGAATAGGTTCAAAAATGATGGCTGGGTCGTGCACGTTTTCAAGCTCAACCAGGGCGAAACGGGCGGGGTGATCACTGCTGACAAAGGGTTTTATTTCTTCCCAAAAAGCTTTTGCGGTAGCCAAAGAGTGATTTCCATCCCCAACAGCGAATAGCAGCGGTTTGTTACTCCCTGGTTGAAGGTTGTATTTACTCGAAAAAATCTCCTGTTCTGCCAGGTTTTCTAGTGCTTTAGCAACGTCTTGCTGGAGTTTTTTATTATCAATTTGATACCCTTTCAGGTGACCACTGCCAAGCATCAGTTCAAAGTCGTAAATTTTGTTTAATGTATTCAGCTGATCATCAAGCAGATTAAAAACGGTGTTCAGAGGATCGTCAAATAAGACGAGAATATGTGGCGTTTCCAAAGGTGCCATTTTTCGGATACGAATGCGAGGTGGAATGCGATCGAGAATGGTATTCTCAGAAGCTCGAATTAAGGTTTTGGCGGTTGGATCAAATTCATAATGTTCTAAATCAAGACAAACAACTAATCCGCGCCGATAAAGCCCATTAATTTTTCGCTGAATATAAATTAATCCTTCAAACGGCTTGAAAATACCGTTCTGAAGATACTCTCGCATCGTGATTTGGATTTTCTGGATGCGTTCTTCTTCCTCCGGCGTACCTAAAAAAACTTCTGGAAGAATCAATTCGTATGTGGAAGGTGCATCTGCTACAATTTCCTTAACCATCTGCCAATATTCAGGCTGGGCGGTAAATTGATCGCATGCGATCACTGCCCATTTCTGTAAATCAATTTTTTCATTGGGCAAAAGGATTTTTGGAATTTGCAGTCCAATCTTTTGAAAGGTTTCCACCGTTTTTGTCCTTATTAGCGTAAAGGTGTGGCTTTCATTCTAACTGAATTTTTGAAAGCCGTTTTTTAAAAATTATCCACATCGTTGAATGAAGTACATCAAGAAAATAACCGACTGATTATTGCTCTGTATTGGGTTTTTGTAACAATTAAAAAGCTGTCTGGAAAGACAGCCTTTTAAAAACTTTTGTGTTTGAAAAATTGTTTAAGGCTTAACCAATTGTGGGTCAATTCCTGATACATAGGCAATTCCGATTGTACCGGGCCCGGTGTGGGTACCTAGCACTGGGCTGAGATTCGCAAACATGGTTTCATCCGGGTTGAATTTTTGTGTGCCTTCATGCATTAAAGCCGCAGCAGATTTCTCGGCAGCTGCATGGACAATACCAAAAAAGTTTATCGGTGTTTTCCCATCAATCTCTGCTTCAACTAATTCAATCAAACGATCGTGGGCGCGTTTTGATGTACGCACTTTTTCAAGTGCTTCAATTTTTCCTTCTTTCAAATAAAGAATAGGTTTTAGTTTCAGTGCGGTTCCTAAAAAGCGAGATGCTCCACCAATTCGTCCACCACGATGAAGGAATTCCAGGGTATCGACTGCAAAGAATACCTGCGTGTGTTCACGCACCAAATTAATGAGTTTTACACACTCCGTGAGGCTTGCCCCATTTTTCGCTGCCCGAGCAGCAGCCAACACCATAAATGCCAGAGGTAGTGAAGTGTATTCTGAATCAATCAGGGCAATATTGGCTCCTGGGACCAATTTCTTTGCCTGTGTTGCAGAATCCAACGTCCCAGAAAGGGCTGATGAAATCGTAACCGTGAGGGTATCAAAACCTTCGGCATGGAGCTTTTTATAAACATCAACAAAAGCTTGGATGGTTGGTTGAGAAGTCGATGGCATCACATCGGTGGTGGAAAGTCGTTCATAAAAGGCTTTGGGGCCAATGTCCACATTATCTCGAAAGCTCTCTTCGCCCCAAATAACAATCAGCGGAACAACGCTTATATTATAAAAAGAGATGATATCATCTGATAAATAAGCTGTGGAATCAGTTACTATGGCAATTTTCGACATTGAAATTCCTTTCTACTCGTAAGGCTTGCGAAAAATTAAATTTTCCATCATTCCTATTAACACTTGGCAATTTAAACAGTTGCGATACGTTTGTAAATCGGTGAATAGTTTTTATGATCTGGTCAAAGTTGATAAAATGCGGGTAAAAATTCGCCCTCTTGACCAAGGAGTGGATACATACTAAAATCACAGTTTGTAATTTTGACGAATTAAATTATTTTTAAAAGATTAATTGTGTTTGAGAATCTGACCGAAAGATTATCAGGAATATTTCAAAATTTACGCCGACGCGGTCGTCTTTCTGAAGCAGATGTTGACAGTGCAATGCGTGAGGTCCGTTTGGCTTTGCTGGAGGCGGATGTTCATTACGGTGTAGTTAAGCGTTTTACTAATCGAGTAAATGAACGCGCAATTGGACATGACATTTCCAAAGCCCTAAACCCTGCTCAACAGGTAATCAAGATCGTCAATGAAGAATTGATAGAAACGCTTGGTGCGCCTAGCCCATTGAACCTGAAAGGTGAAAGACCTTATGTGATAATGATGGTCGGTCTGCAAGGGTCTGGTAAAACGACGGCTGCTGCAAAGCTGGCAAAAAAGTTAAGATCGATGGGCGAGCGCGTCATGCTCGTGGCTGCAGACCCTTATCGCCCTGCAGCGGTGACCCAGTTACAGGTTTTAGCTGAGCAAATTGGTGTGTCAGTTTATTATGAAGAAAACCTTGCGCCCCCGAAATTGGCTGAAAAAGCATATCAAATTGCGCGTAAAGGTGGTGTGGGTGTATTAATTTTCGATACCGCCGGTAGATCGCAAATGGACGAGTCCCTGATGGGTGAACTGCGTGCGATTGGGAAAAAAGTGCCTGTGACAGAAACTTTACTGGTGGTGGATGCCATGATCGGTCAGGAGGCTTTAAATGTTGCCCAAGGGTTTTATCAGGTACTTCCTGTATCGGGGCTTTTTCTGACCAAAATTGATGGTGATGCACGCGGCGGAGCGGCTATTTCGATACGAGAAGTTACAGGGATACCGATTAAATTCCTGGGTGTTGGCGAGTCTATCGATGCAATTGAGGAGTATAATCCTGATAGGCTGGCTTCCAGAATACTGGGTATGGGCGATTTGCTGGGATTAATAGAGAAAGCAGAATCTGCTTTCGACCAGCAAGAAGCCGAAAAACAAGCCGAAAAACTGATGCGCGGTGAGTTCACGCTGGAAGATTTTTCCAAGCAGTTGAAGCAAATGCGTAAGATGGGTCCCTTGGCACAGGTAATGGAAATGTTGCCCGGTCAAATGGGACAGGTTGCACGGCAGGTTGATCCTCATCAAGCGGAAAGTCAGTTAAAACAGATTGAAGCGGTGATCAATTCGATGACAGTCGATGAGCGCCGAAATCCGAAAATATTAAACGCCAGCCGAAGGCGAAGAATCGCGTCTGGGTCGGGAATGGATGTGCAGGTGGTCAACCAGGTCATGAAGCGCTTCCGCGAAACCCAAAGGCTGATAAAAACCCTGCAAAAATCAGGCGGAAAAGGTTTAGGACGCTTGATGGGTTAACCTGAGAATGAGAAAGGTGTGCGTATCCTTCAACGCCCCTCGAGCCTTTTATCAGAATCAGGTGAATAAAACGACGATATATTATAAAGAGGAGCAAAAATTCGATGGTACGTATTCGATTACGCCGGGTTGGACCCCGGAATCAGACAAGTTATCGGGTGGTTGTAGCCAATAGCGAAAGCCCACGGGATGGACGATTTCTTGAAAACGTTGGGCATTATAATCCGCGCACAGAACCTTCAACGATTGTCTTGAAAGATGATCGAATTATTTATTGGTTAGGAGTTGGCGCAAAACCGACAGAATCTGTAGATAGCCTGTTCAGACAAACCGGTTTATGGGCGCGTTATGAACGTTTTAAAGCCGGCGAGGACCTTGAGACCCTGGTTGAAGAAGGTAATAAGATTTATCAATCACGGGTAACAGACCCACGCACCAATCCACACAAAACCCGCTAATTTGAGAAAGCGCCGAGGATACTATGAAAGGCGAAAACCTGCGAGGTTTGGTTGAGTTCATCGCTCGCTCATTGGTGGATGATCCAAGCGAAGTGAAGGTAAATCAATATCAGCGCGGCTCGACGATTCAACTGGAATTAAATGTTGAGAAAAACGATATGGGCCGTGTGATCGGTAAAAGCGGCCAGGTGGCCAATGCCATTCGGACATTGTTAAAGGTCGCCGCAGCGCGAGAAGGGCAACAAGTCAATTTGGATATTGTTGAACCCAATTAATAACTGATGGGGAAAATGCCTCTCGGAATTGGAAATGAAGCAGGCTCACGCAAAAGTGTTGAGCCTGCCTTTCTTGTTTTGGGGAAGTTACGCCGTGCGCATGGTGTTTTGGGTGAACTTACCCTCGAATTATTTACCAGCATGCTGGAATTATTGGATACTGGCAAGATTGTTTTTGTTGGTGAAAAGCACGTGGCTTTTACAATTAAATCAATACGACCTAAAGGCGAATACCTGCTGTTGCGATTTTCTGAGATTAATGACCGAACACACGCTTCCGAGTTGACCAATCAACTTGTTTACACGAAATCTGAAGAACTGCCAATCTTGCCAGAAGGGGAGTTTTATTTACACGAACTTATCGGTCTGGATGTTTATGATACTGAAGGGAATTACCTGGGCAAATTGGTTGAGATTTTGCAAACCGGTGCAAATGACGTATATTTGGTTAGAGATAGTTCCGGGACTGAAATTTTGATCGCGGCTGTAGAAGAACAAATTATTGATATTGACCTTGAAAAGGAAAAGATCACGGTTTCAATTTTGCCCTGGTATGGTGAGGGGGATTGATGACGAATGAGAAAAAATATTGGATTGGCTTTAATCTGGTAAAGGGGATTGGTTCGGTCCGATTTAAACAAATTCAAGCACATTTTGGGAACCTTTCTGAAGCCTGGGATGCACCAATAGAGGTATTTCGAGAAATTGATTTACCGGGGAAAGTGCTTAAAAATTTAAATAAATTAAGAGAAGAAGTCAACCTTGACCGTTTGTACGAAGAAATTGTTAATGGGGATGTCCAAGTTTTAACTCTGCTGGATGAGGAGTACCCGAAATTACTAAAAGAAATTGATCAATCCCCGCCTGTGATATATGTGCGTGGGGATTTAACTTCTGCCGATGAATTTTCTGTAGCAATGGTGGGTACCCGCCGCGTGACGGCATATGGTCAGCAGGTAACCCGAGACACCAGCACTTTTCTGGCCGGGCATGGCTTGACGATTATCAGCGGATTGGCACGCGGTGTAGATGCACTGGCACATCAACACGCTCTGCAGGCGGGCGGTCGTACGATTGCGGTGTTAGGTTCAGGTGTGGATGTGATCTATCCACCGGAGCACCGTAAACTGGCTGAAGCAATTATTGAAAATGGAGCCTTGATCAGTGACTATCCGCTGGGAACACAGCCTGAAGGAAGTAATTTTCCGCCTAGGAATCGGGTTATATCTGGTCTTTCATTGGCGACAATTGTTGTCGAAGCGGGAGACCGTAGCGGGGCTTTGATCACCGCTGATTTTGCTGTTGAACAGGGTCGAGATGTATTTGCAGTGCCAGGAAATATCTTTTCACCCGCAAGCCGGGGGACCAATCGCCTGATTCAGAGAGGTGCTTATTTAATGGTTTCCCCGCAAGATGTGTTGGATGTGCTTGACTTATCGCTGATTGAAGATTATAAAGACGCCCGGCAAGTTTTTCCAGCAGACAGCACCGAATCGAAATTATTAACGGTGCTTGATTATGAACCGATTCATATTGATGAAATTTGTAATAGAACTGGATTGCCTGTAGAAAAGGTTTCGGCTTCTTTGACGATGATGGAATTAAAAGGAATGGTTCAGCATGTTGGCGGAATGCGATATACAGCAATTCGCGATCTGAGTGGAAGATGAGGATAAGATGACTTACGATCAGTATTATGCCGTGATTATGGCTGGTGGAAGCGGTACCAGGCTGTGGCCACTTTCACGGAAGCGGCAACCGAAACAATCATTAGTTTTAACAGGTGAACGCTCATTATTCCAACGTGCTGTCGATCGTTTGCAGGGATTGTTTCCCTTTAAGAGAATTTTAGTTGTGACCATTGCCGATCAGGTTGAAATGCTCAGCCGAGAATGTCCTGAAATCCCGCTTGAAAATTTTCTGATTGAACCCATGCCGCGTGGCACAGCCTCGGTAGTTGGTTTGGCGTCTGTTGCGCTAAATGCCAAGAATCCTGATGCAACTATGGCCATTTTGACGGCTGATCATTTAATGAAGGATGCTAATCAACTGAGACAGTTGCTGCGATCTGCTTTCGCTGTTGCTCAAGATGGATTCCTGGTTACTCTGGGGATCACACCTTCTTATCCGGCAACAGGCTATGGATATATTCAAAAGGGAAAACATGCGGGTATCTATGAGGGCTTGAATGTTTTTGAAGTAAAAAAGTTTAAAGAAAAACCACAAGAAGATCAAGCAAAATTGATGATCGATGATGGGAACCATGTGTGGAATTCCGGCATGTTTATCTGGCGGGTGGATACCGTCTTGAATGAAATTGAGCGTCAAATGCCAGACTTGTATATGAAATTGAACCAGATAGCAAAAGATTGGACGCAACCCCACAAACAGCACACATTAGAACTTGTTTGGCCAACCATCCAACCGCAGACAATTGATTACGGAATTATGGAAAACGCCCAAAATGTGGCCGTTGTTCCGGCCATTAACCTGGGCTGGAATGATGTTGGCAGTTGGGATTCCTTGTTCGATTCACTTGAAACCGATGAAAACGGCAATCTCATTCTAAATGGTGACCCCATTCTATTTGATACAAGAAATACGCTTATTAGCAGTGCATCATCAAAACGAATAATAGTGACTATTGGGATAGAAGACCTGGTAATTATTGATTCGGATGATGCTATTTTAGTTTGTGACCGAAAACAATCGCAGCGGGTGCGAGAGGTTGTCGATTATCTAAAAAGACATGGCCGCGATGATTATTTGTAGGAGTTTTATAAATTGGAAGCATATTGTGTAAAATGTCGAGAAAAAAGAGAAATTAAAGATCCAGTTCCGGATTTTAATGCGGCTGGTGCTCCGATAACCAGGGGTACTTGCAGCCATTGTGGCACCAAGATGGTAAAAATGGGTCGAACAGAGGCACATGAAGGTTTGCCTCAGCCTGAAGTGAAACGAAAAAAACAAATTGAACGTAAGGGTAACCTGGTGATTGTGGAATCTCCTGCCAAGGCAAAGACCATCAGTCGTTTTTTGGGCAATGGTTATACTGTGCGGGCTTCCGTTGGTCATGTGCGTGACCTTTTACGTTCCAAATTATCTGTTGATATTGAAAATCAATTTACACCGCAATACAGGGTGCCAAACGAAAAGCGTGAAATTGTTAAGGAATTGAAAGATTTAGCACAAAGGGCTGAATCGATTTATCTGGCGACGGATCCGGATCGTGAGGGAGAAGCGATTGCCTGGCATTTGGTGGAAGCGGCAGAAATTGATGAAAACCGGGCAAATCGGGTGGTCTTCCATGAAATTACGAAAGATGCTGTCAGGCAAGCCTTTGCCAACCCTCGAACGATTGATATGGATCTGGTTGATGCCCAACAAACACGACGCATTTTGGATCGTTTAGTCGGATATGGAATTAGCCCAATTTTATGGAAAAAAGTTCGTAGTCGGCTCTCGGCTGGAAGGGTGCAATCGGTTGCATTGCGTTTGATTGTTGAGCGAGAACGAGAGATAGACGATTTTGATCCCGTTGAATATTGGTCAATAGATGCAGATTTATTGCCTGAGGGAGGCCAGGTTCATTATCGGGCTCGACTTTCGAAGATAAATGATGCGGATCCGCAATTGGGTAATGAAGCAGTTGTCGCGCCAATCCTGGATGATATGCGCTCTGCTGTCTATCGAGTTGAATCGATTAAACACGGCACGCGGAAACGAAATCCTTCACCGCCATTTATTACCAGTACATTGCAACAGGATGCATCTCGAAAACTTGGGTTTACAGCCCGAAAGACAATGACGGTTGCCCAGCAACTATATGAAGGCATCGAACTGGATGGATTGGGAACCACGGGTTTGATTACCTATATGCGTACTGATTCGACCCATATTTCAAAATTAGCCACCGATGAGGTGCGACAATACATTAAGGAACATTATGAAGCGGACTATTTGCCAGAAAAGCCACCGATTTATAAAACACGCAGCCGTTCTGCACAAGAGGCTCATGAGGCAATTCGCCCTACATCCATTTATCGAACGCCAAAAACAATCAAACAATTTCTCACGCGTGATCAATTTAAACTTTATCAATTGATTTGGCAACGTTTTATTGCATCTCAAATGACGCCAGCGATTTATAAAACGCTAGCGGTAGAGGTGCTGGGTCAGGGATCTAAAGACACATATTTATTGCGGGCTTCGGGAAGTCAACTCGTATTTCCGGGCTTTCTGTATATTTATGAAGAAGGTAAGGATGAGGATCGCACTGAAGAGGAGGAAGGCGATAGCGACCGCATTCCTATCGAAGATATAAAAGAAGGCCAAGAACAAATTCTTCAGGAACTTTATCCTGAACAACACTTCACCCAACCCCCACCTCGTTTTACTGAGGCTTCATTGGTGCAAGTGCTTGAAGAGAACGGCATAGGTCGTCCTTCAACATATGCGCCAATCCTCAGTACGATTCAAAATCGGGGTTATGTCACAATCGACAACAAACGCCTTGTACCCACTGAAACAGGCTTTGTCGTCAACGATCTGGTTGTGGAGTTCTTTCCGAATGTTGTGGATGTAGGATTTACTTCAAAGTTAGAAAACCAGTTGGATCAGATCGCATCGGGTGATGCTGCGTGGGTTGCAGTGATTGATGAATTTTATCAATCCTTTTCTGATCGCTTGTCGTTTGCTGAAGCAGCAATGCCGGAGATAAAAACCGAATTGGATACAATTGGACGCGCTTGTCCAGAATGTGGTCATGACCTCGTCTTGCGATGGGGTAGGTATGGGAAGTTCATCAGTTGTAGCAATTTCCCCGATTGCCGATATACAGAGCCTTATCTGGAGAAAATTGGGATGTCTTGCCCGAAATGCAATCAGGGAGAAGTGGTCAGACGGAAGACAAAACGGGGACGGATTTTTTACGGCTGTTCAAGATACCCGGACTGTGATTTTACATCCTGGAAAGAGCCGATTCCGCAACCCTGCCCGAAGTGTCAGGGAACATTGGTTTTATCAAATGAGCGCACCGTAGAATGCCTGCAATGTGAAAGCAGGTTTCCAAAAGATCAGTTCATCAATGATTCTGAAATGGCATAAAAATTGCATTAGTTATTCTGAGATTCACGCTTGCGTGAAATGATCGTTTATTCTAAAATTGTGATAAAGCTTGTTCTTTATAAAAAATGATTGGAGTTGCGATGGACTCGGAAAAGCTGAAAAAATATCTTGAAGACTTCAGGATTATGCTGGCGGCAGGTGCCGTCGTTGGATTGATCTTGGGTTTGTTAATTGGCTGGGTCATCTTCCCGGTTCAATGGACAGATCTTGCCCCGTATCATCTTCGCCCTGATTTGCGGGAAGATTATTTACGAATGTCGATTTATACATCGACTTCAGTGAATAACCTGGCAATTGCAGAAAAAGCCTGGCACGAATTGGGCGATACCGCTGAGGAAACCATGGCTGCCGTGCGTAAACAGCCTGGATATCTGACCGATACACAAATTACCAGTTATATGACTGCCGTTGGGGCGGACATGGGTGATGCTGCTCCACCTCAAATTATAGAAACAACGCCTGAAAAGGAAACGAAACCTGAAAAAAGCGGACCGGACTGGCTGAAACTGATACAACTTTGTTTTGGTCTGGTTGCAGTCATTATTGGCGTTGCTCTTTTTCTTTATTGGAAATCAAAATCTTCCAAAAAAGGGAAGCTTGCTCCGCGCAGCCACCATAAATTCACTGACGAACCAGAATATGAAACAGATTCTGTTTCGCTAACACATGAGCCTGAACCTGCTTATATACCATCTTACCAGGCTGAGCCTGCCGATCCAATTGCGCAATTTATGACGACATATCTGGTTGGTGACGACCTTTATGATGATTTTTTCAGTATTGAAGCCCCAACGGGAGAATTTTTAGGCGAATGTGGCATCGGAATTTCAGAAACGGTTGGCGTTGGCGAACCCAAGCGAATTGCTGCTTTTGAAATTTGGCTGTTCGATAAAAATGATATTCAAACTGTCACAAAAGTGATCATGAGCGATTATGTTAACGAAGACGAAAAAATCCGTATGCGTTTGGAATCTAAGGGTGAATTGGTATTAGCAGAACCGGGCAAAACGATTTTGTTAGAAACCGCAACCCTGCAGCTTGAAGCCCGTATAATGGATATGGAATACGGCGAAGGTGCAGCACCGGATCGGAGCTTTTTTGAAAGGTTGACTTTGGAAATGTCTGTTTGGCCAAAGAAACCGACTTTATAGGTTTTGCTGAACAAATAAGCAAAAAGCCCCCACTTCTAAGTAGGGGCTTTTTATATAAATATTATTTAATGGAAAGAATTTCAAGTTCAATGACCTCTTGATTGGGGAGGATCACTTTAACTCGATCGCCCGTTTTGTGGCCGATTAATGCACTGCCAATAGGAGATTTGTAAGAAATCTTTCCCTCAGCTGTATCTGCTTCTTTACTGTCCACCAGATAATAGGTTTCCGGAGGAAAGTCTGCTTCTTGCACTGTGACTTTGGCTCCCAGTGCAACTTCGTGATAATTGGTTTGCGTTTCGATGATTTCTGCATTGAAAAGAATAGCCTCAATCTCTTGAATCCGACCTTCTAAGAAAGCTTGATCTTCTTTAGCTTTGTGATAATCGGCGTTTTCAGAAAGATCACCCATTGATATGGCGTGCTTCAAACGTTCTGAAAGTGCCGTACGACCATTTTCTTTTAAATCTTTAAGTTCGGTTTCAAGATTCTTTTTACCTTCAGGTGTCAGATAGTATGTGTTGTCGTTCATAGTTCCTTAATTAAAAATGTAGATAATACCGTATTTCAGGGTAAGGTTTCGGGATTGAATAGTTTTTGATATTCATCGATGGCAAATCGATCGGTCATACCAGCGATATAGTTGCAAACAGTGCGTTCAAGCCCGATTTCTTCAACTGATTCCTGATATTCTTGCGGCAAGATCGATGGCTCATCGAGATAAGCATTAAAGAGATTTTCAATGATTCTCTCTGCTTTTACTGCCATGCGCATCACACGGTAATGTTTATAAAGATTCTTATATAGAAAGTCTTTTAACTCACGGTTGCGACGGTGCATGTCCTCGCTAAATCCGACGACGTTGTAAGGAAGCTTTTGTAATTCTTCAACGGTGCGGATGCCGCTGCGCCGAATCATGCGATCGATGGATTGAATTAAATCTGTAACCTCAATACCGATTAATCGGCGGATTAATTGATGGCGTGAGAGGTCATCAAAAACGTCACTGCGCCGTCGTCCAATGCTTTCATTAACGACTTCCCACAAAGAAACGCCTGATAGTTGTTCAGGCGTGATCATTCCCGAGCGCAAACCATCATCAAGATCATGTGCCGTATAAGCCAACTCGTCAGCGGCATTGGTGATCTGTGCCTCAAGATGGCCGCGCAATTTTGGGTCAAAACCCTGAGCATCGGAAATATCATATTCGGTTTCATGTTTTGCAATACCTTCAAGAACTTCCCATGTGAGGTTGAGGCCTTTGAAGTTGGGGTATCGTTTTTCTATTTCAGTAACAATATGAAATGAGTGTCGGTTATGGTTGAACCCCCCATGATCAACCATCAAACGACCTAAAACGCGCTCACCCGAATGGCCAAAAGGCGGGTGGCCCAGATCGTGCGCCAGGCAAATGGTTTCTACCAGGTCTTCATTGGCGCCTACAGCCCGAGCAACGCTGCGGCCAATTTGAGCAACTTCGAGGGTATGGGTCAGGCGCGTGCGATAATAATCACCCTCATAATTGATAAAAACCTGGGTTTTGTATTCCAAGCGCCGAAAGGCTGTTGTGTGTAAAATTCGATCTCGGTCTCGCTGAAAGACGGTCCGATAGTCTGGTTCATCTTCCGGATGTTTACGCCCCTTGCTGTCCTTACTGCGAATAGCGTATGGGGCGAGGAATTGATCTTCCAGTTCTTCAAGTTGATGACGAGTGAATAACATTTTGTTTAACTCCGTTATCAGTTCAGAAACCTGATTATACCGAATGATTTCGTTTTATTCACTAAAATTTGTGATCAACGTGCCGAGGTGCGTTTGAGGATCTGTAAGCGCTTTAAAAAGGTTGCCAGGTATTATGCCTGAAAAGACATTGATTTTCAAAGTTGGATTTTTATTTACTAGGTCCATCATTGTTTCCACTTTGGATAACATACCGCCGGTGACGTCCACAGCTTTCGAAGGCAAAAGGGCAGAGCGGATATCATTAAAATTTTGAGGGGAGATAACGGGGATGATCGTCTCTGGGTTATTGGGATCGGAATAAACGCCATCATCAAGGCCGGCTAACAGTATTCTATGAGGGTGAAAAATTTTGTTAAGTTCGAAAAATAATTCTTCTGTTGAGAGGATTGTGCCGCCAATGTCCAGATCAAAAACCACATCACCATACACCACGGGAACTAAACCGTGTTCGAGTGCTTTGACAATGGGTTGGGTGTCCCAGGAATATATATGATGTGATCTGGCAATTATTCCTGAAGATGGCTGGAAGACCATGACCGGCAAACCAGCTTGTGACAAAGCCTGAACAACTATCTGGTTTAAAGCCCGTGCCGCTTGCCAGACCTCCGAAAAACCTTGCCAATAAATCGCTCCAGAACCCCCAGATTGTGTCTGATACCGATTGGCGACGTCATGCCCAAATGAACCAGACCCATGACCAATTAAAAGCAGCAACCCGGGAAACGCTTTCATGGCATCAGAAATTTCGTATGCCAGGCGTTCAATTAAATCCTTACGAGGAGTCATTGGCAGCATTTTATCGGTGATTAATGATCCGCCTAATTTAAGGAATACCAGATGGGATGAATCCATTATTCCCTCACCTCCCTTAATGTGGTGGCAATTATCCGGGTTGCACCTGCATCAATAAGCGCTGATTCGATGGATTGTGTATCTTGCGAAGGCGCCAGGGCGATCATGTTTCCACCGCGTCCTCCGCCGGATAATTTGGCACCGAATGCTCCTGCATGGTTAGCCGCTGCAATCAATTTTTCTAATTTTGGACCGCTAACATTTATTCGTTCTAAAAGGGCTTGGTTTTCGTTCATCAACTGGCCTAATTGTTTTGTATCACCTGTATTTAGAGCATAGCGGGCTTGTGTCACAATTTTTCCAATTTCTACAAAAATCTCATGATAGGTTTTCGGGTCTGCATTGTAAAGTTTACGAACATCTGCGACAGTGTCTTTTGTCGATGATTTTTCTCCGGTATCCGCAATAACCCAATACGTTGGCTCTAGGACGTTAATTTGTTCGATGGGTTTTTGGTGGCAAAAGAAAATCGGTTTTTGGTGGGCAATAACCTGATTGTCAATACCAGATGGGGTGCCGTGGTGGATTTTTTCAACTTCAAATGCCAGTGAGGAAACCTCATCTGCTGTCAGATGCTTGCCCAAAAAATCCGTTATTGCCCGGATAATTGCGATGGTGATGGCCGCGCTGGATCCCATTCCTGCGGCGATGGGTATTGTGGAGGATACCATCAGGGTGAGCGCTGGCACATGGCCTAATTTAACCGCATCCAACGCTAATTGAATAGCAAGGGCTAAAGGGTGCTCTTTATTCAGATCTGATAAATTAATGTCCAGTTGAATATCCGGGGCTTTGATGTGAACCTGGTTTATGTTCCCGGGAATATCAGGGATTACCCGGGCTGTGGCAAACACTTTATTAATGGGGATAGCAATGGCAGGCTGTCCATACACTACGGCGTGTTCACCAAAGAGAATAATTTTTCCGGGTGCTTTTGCTAAAATGGCAGGCATTTCCAACCTTGTATTATGGCAGATATAAAATCAGTAAAATGGATATACCCCAAAATGCAACAGTGGCAAGCATCGGCCAGTCTGACATGAGAATATCTTCTGGTGCACCACCAGAATTTTTGATGCGAACCAAATAAAGATAGCGGAAAAGCCCGTAGATTACGAAAGGGATGGTAAGCATCATGCGATAGCTGCCCGGGGTAGTAGACACTGAAAATGTGTACAGGCAATAAGTCATCAGTGTGGTACTTAAAACGATGGTTATAAGCTGGTCTAGCAGCTCTAAAGAATACCCATCCAAAACACTCCTGTGTGAGGATGCCTTGGTGGTAAGGAGTTCTATTTCTGCTCTCCGTTTTCCCAATCCCAAGAACAAAGACAGAAAGACAGTGGCTACAAATAACCAGGGAGAGAAGCGCTTGGTTTGAATAATGATCACCCCGGCAGCTACTCGTAATACAAAGCCTGCAGCGATGACCATCACATCGATTAATGGCACGTGTTTAAGCCATAGGGAGTATGCCAGCATGAGGACAAAATATCCTGCAATAATCCATCCTAACCTGATGTCTTTGTAAAAAGCCATGGAAAAAGTAATTAAGCCTAATAAAAGAGCGGTGATGATGGCTGTGCGTTGTGAAAGCATTCCGGATGCCAAAGGACGTTTTTGCTTGATTGGATGTTGTCGGTCTGATTTTATATCTACCAGATCGTTGATGATATAAACAAGGCTTGAAGTAAGGCAAAATAAAATTGCAGCAACAAGAATAGTGAAAAATGATTCTAATGAGAATAATTGCTGATCGAAGACCAGCCCAGCAAAAACAAATAAGTTTTTAATCCATTGTTTTGGACGCATAGTTTTGAAGATGTATTGCAGTTGTTTAAACATGAACTAATCCCTGTTGAATCCATATTATTTAATATGTGTTAAATACGATCTCATCCCAGTTAGTGTAACATTCTTTCTGTAAAATCCAGAACCTTAAAAAAGTGGTGAGTCAGAAGTATCCTAAATAGATCACAAAATCAAAAAAGGAGAACTAAATGACTCACCAAGAAAATTATAACCTATCAACAAGCATGATTGAAGAACTGGCACAAAATGGACTTGAGGTGATCCCTGAACTGGTCCGGGTTATTCTCAATAATGTGATGCAAGTAGAGCGATCGCAATACCTGCAGGCAAATGCATACGAGCGTACCGAAGATCGGCAAGGCCATGCTAATGGATACAAACCCAAAACGGTCAGGACCAGGCTTGGCGATATCACCTTTGCCATTCCACAAGTGCGAGAAGGTGGTTTCTATCCTTCAGCACTTGAAAAAGGTATGCGAAGTGAACGAGCCC